>JACCEE011241744.1_pt1 | contig 50416 bp, 88 predicted proteins | sample 7449931 | NCBI WGS metagenome assembly JACCEE01 (sample SAMN15323457, study PRJNA562643) | freshwater metagenome | isolation source: river surface water | place: USA:Blue River Watershed | collected 2017-08-19 | reverse complement strand
CAGTTTTTAATACATTCACCAGGTTAATCATCGTCTTTTCCATATTATCTCCCCCCATATTTTCCATCTCGTTAGTTATTATATCATTATTTTCTTCTGATGCTTCACACTTGGAGCATCTTCCACAGCCATCTACCTCTGACCAATCATAAATTGGCTTATCACAACTTGTACAGTATTGCATCGGTTCCATCTATTTTCCTCCTTAGTCTTATTTTAACCAGCCTTTTTCTAATCCATAATCGTATATCCTATTTAGCGTTTCTTCTTCCGCTCTTTTATTGAGTGCATTTTGAACAAATTCCTCAACACTTCCCATGTTCTTTGAAAGCTCACAACCCGGTATTTGGATGGAAAGGTAAATCCACTCTTCTTCCTCTTCGATAGATTCCTCATCTTCGATTTTATCTGCCATGTTCATAAAGTATTCATCGTAAGCATCTATTTGAGCTTCTATAAAATCTAACTGGTCATGTATATCACGTCTTTTAAATTCCAAAACATCAGTGAAAGAAATAAGACCAGCATCGTCTCTAATTGCCTCATTGTCTAATAAGTCCATAATAGAAGTAAGTCCCTTCATAAGCTCAATCTTTTTATCAGCCAGTTGCATTATAGTCATTCAATACCTCCAAATTTTTAATTTCCCTTTACTTAACTCTATAATATATTATACCATATTTCACTTAATTTGTCAAGTTTTTTTCTCGTTTCTCTAACTATTCATATTTTTATTTAGGTAGTTTGGTTCAAACTCACAAGCACAATCAAACTTAATTTTTCCAGTATTGTGTATGACTTGCATTTCAATACCATATCTAGACCCGTCTTCATGCCCCTCTTGGCAATACTCACATATCCACTCGGAATAGTTACCAATTTTTTTACAATTCTTGACTTTGTCTAAACTCATATTATGATTGCATATTGGGCAAACTGGAATTTCTTTTATCGCATTAGTTCTGTTCGTATACATATTTATCATCACTCCATTTGCTTTCCTTAGTTTTCTTTATAATACATTATACCATTTTTTTAAAATAAGTAAACTGTTTTTCGCTATTAAAAATCAATAATCATACTATGCTCTGCAACATTATACACAACAGAATTTCCTATAGTATCCTTTACTACTTTACCAAGATGATTATGCCCACATAGAACTAAAATCTCCTTGCTGTTATTGGAAAGGTAATTAGTAAGTTCTTGATTTCCGATTTCCATACCATTTGCCATAGAAAGAGCATCGGACACTGGAGGACAATGAGATATTATTATATCTGGAGTTTCTTTTGGTAAGTACTTTATAAACTCATTTGAATCAACACCAAACGCCCAACCATTATATTCATGTGTATAAGGAGTTCCATATATCTTAATGCCATTAAATTCCGTCATTTGATTTATTAATACTGTTATGTTTTGATACTCTTGACAAAGCTCCGATATTTTACTTTTATCATTTTGAAATAGGAAATCATGATTGCCAGGTGTCATTATGATAGGTATTCCTATGTTGTTCATTAAATACATTAAATAGCTAACTTCGTACTCATCACCCATATCGCTTATATCCCCACAGTGTATTATCAAGTCAGTATCCTTAGGAATGCTATTAATCCACTCGAAGGTACTATTGTGAGTATCTGAAATTGCATATATCTTCATGTTTTTACTCCTTTATTTAACCTTATAATATATTATACTATATTTTTTCGAAGAATTCAATAATTTTTTTGCTTCTCTAACTATTCATATTTTTATTTTCATAGCGTTGTTCTAGTCTTCTTCATCAAAATCCCATGGGATACCGTAGTAACTATCATCTTCTTTATCAGCTTCATGTGGATTTCCCCATGAAAAATCTTCATCATCTTCATCATCATATATATTAACCATATTTCCTCCTAATCCATGTCTCTCAACATAGCTTTAACTTCGGCACCAAGCACACTAATCTCATACTCTATTTCACCTATTGCACTTTCAAGTTGTGTTACATCATAAGGCAAATCATCTTCCTCATTAAAGTCCTCAACCTCATACTCATCAAAGTATCCAGATGATGTCTCGATTTTTCCACAAGTAAATCCGATATATTTAACATACTGAGAGCAGTCTGACATGGTAATATCAGTAGAAATTCTTATAAAAACATCTGCATCTTCGCCAGTAATATCAAAATATTCAGCGGCTAATTCTTCAAGTTGCCGTAGTTTCTTGATTAAATCCTTCTTTAATGCCGATATGTACTGCGCCTCTATTGTTATAAATTCTTCCCTAAGTTCTTTCATTAAATCATCCCCTTATTTAACTTTATAATATATTATACCATATTTTTTCGAAGAATTCAATAATTTTTTTGTTGACTTAGTTCATAACCTCAAAAGCCATAACACAATATCCTTCCCAATCATTATCTGCTTTTGATTTTATAGACCTAGTTTTTTCATCATAATACACATCAACATCTTCATCAAGCTCCCTAACCGCATTCACTAGAGAGTCTATCGTTAAAAACACCTTGTCTTCTATTAGCAAATCATTTGACGCACAATCAAATGCTGTATATACTTTTTTTGTCATTATATCACTCCTTTATATAAATCCACTCTCAAAATTAATGCAATTAACAAGTATTTTATTTTCACAAGTGTTATGTGATTTAGTCTTCGTTAACTTCAAACATTTCTTCGAATACGCTTTCTAAACTAGCCATTTCAGAAGAGATTTCACGGAATAGCGATTCTAACGTAGGAACATCATACGACACATCACTCATTGAAAACGGAGAAGAATCGTAGTCACCATCGAAGAATCCAGCAAGTGTAGTTAATTCACCATTCTTAGAAATTAAATACTTTACATACTGATTATAGTCGCACACACTATTATCTCTTTCAAATATTATATCCATTTCCCAATCTTCGCCAGTTAATGTGAAATAAGTATCGACATAGCTTTCAAATAAATTAACTCTTTCTTGTATTTCTTTTTGTAATGCTCTGATATATGTTCTTTCTGCTGTTATATATGCTTCTCTTAGTCCTTTCATTTATTTCTCCTTTGTCTTAACTTTATAATATATTATACCATTTTATAGCGAAAATGTCAACATAAATATTGACATTTCCTACTAAAAATATTAATTACTGAACGTAAACTGTGTCAACCCTTGTAGCGATTAGGTTAAACATTTTTTCTAAAACAATGTAGAACTTTAAACAATTCGTTTCATCCATGAGCCTATTGATTTCTTGGAAAGATAAATCAACAACTCTTATGCTGATGCTCTCATTTTCATCATTACATTTTAAATCAAGCTCTTGTGATGTTTTATTCAATACGATTATATACAAATTTGATTCTTCGGTCGTGTAACCAACTGAAACTTTTTTATTCTGGTAAATCGACAAGATGTTTAAAACGTCATTTTCCTTTATGTTCGCTTCCTCATATAGTTCCTTAAAAACTGTCTTGAGTGCGTCATCACCATCTTCGATATATCCACCAAAACAATTTAGTGTTTCTAGTTCATCATTTCCTGCTCTTTTTTGCGATGCTAAAATCATTTTACTGTCTAGTGTAATCATTGCAAAATTAACCGAATTTTTCATTTCCAATACTTCTCTTCCGCCAGCTAGTTGTTTTATTTTACTAATTAAGAATCCCATATTTCCCCCTTATCTTTCCAATATTCAATGTGATGTAAAAATAAAAACGTGTCAAACCTAGAGAATCCACTTAGTGGATTTGTGTTGTATAGTCTAGAATGATGAATCATGGATTTTGTTTCATCATCCAGTATCACAAATCCGTTTGGTTTATTCTTTTTTACCCATCTCTTAATCTGATTTCCTCTATCTTTTTTTGTTCTAAAGTCGTGCATTCTGTCAGTTTTATCTATTATAAAATTACAATCATTTAGTCCTTTTTTGTGTAGCATATTGTTTAAAAGCGATATATTTTCTTTAGAATATCTCCAAGTCGAACTCAATACTGCTTTTACTGAATTTTTTCCATATCTACTTATATACTCATTTACTACATATATGAACGGCATGACATTCTCATCAGGTAGGAACTGTCTTATTCCGTACTCAGCGTAAAATTTCTCTTTTTTTTCAATGTATTCTGAAATACTATTGCATCCATTTTTTCCGCCATTTAATACTCCGTCAATATCCAAGAATATTATCATTAAACCACCTCGTACTTAATTATATAATATATTATATCATTTTTTACTGGAGAAGTCAAATGATTTTCTTGAAAATAAAAATTAACCAAATGCTTTATAGAACTTACTATTCCCAGCTTCTGAATAACTATGGAAGTAGTTGCCAATATCAAATCTTCTGCTATCAGCTAATAAGCCCAAATCTAATGTTTTACGTATTTCACCAGTCGAATCAACATATAGGTATTCTCCACCTTGTGTGCAACGTTCCAATGGTCTATTCAATGCTCTCACTGGAATTGGTATTTCGTCAAAAAATAATGTTCTATTTGCAGATGTTGTCTCTAGTTTTCCAGCTTCAGTGTAAAACACTTGCTTTCCATTGAAATCAACTTCATAAGGCTTTTCATTTGACCAGCTATGAATATTTTTTACTTCACCCCATCCATATTCCATAGAATATACTCTATCTCCTACTCTAACAATCATACTAGTAACTCCCTTCATCTATGAATACTTTGTAGAACTTGCTTTCCTTCGCTTCTTCAGCTGATTTGAAGTAATTACCGATGTAATATCTTGCATTATCGGTAGCTGAGAGAGCTTCAGTATCAAGATGTATCTTACCAAAGCTATTTACATAGCAATATTTATCGCCACATTCGGCTCTCCAAGTTGGTCTTCTCAAAGCAGATTTTGGTATTTCAATTTTGAATTCTTCGAAGTACAAATCCCTAAAGCCATCCCAATGAATTTTACCATCCGCTGTGTAATAGTGCGTGCTACCATCTTCAAATCTAACGACTACTGGATATTCATCAAAACTATCATTAGAATATCCAATAACTTCTCCTCTTCTACCAGTCATACTCCATACTTTATCCCCTACTCTAAACATTACACATCTCTCCTTTGTTATATAGCTTATCTTGTAGTTCAATAAGTGCTTTTTTAAACTTGAAAAAATCACTTTCACATATTGCTTCAACACCATCAACCTTAACGGTCGCATATTTCCTTTGTGTGTCTTTGACTGGCAAATCTACTTCTATCCGTTTATTAATTTCAAAATCCCAAAAATCAAAACAATTACTTCCATATTCCATCATATACACAACTCTTTCGCAAATTGTCATATTACTCATTATCATTCCAGTTATGAAAAACACCATAAAATCTACTTCTCATAGCGGTTTCTTCTGTCTCAAAGTAATTTCCAATCTCATACAATCTGTCATCAATGCAGTTACCGTTTTCATATGATTTTTCTATCTTTCCGAAATTGCTTACAACATAGTATTCGCAAAACCTATTTGCTCTCCATCTTGGTCTTATAGTGGCTTCCTCTGGTATTTCAATCTCCTTAAAGAATAGAGTTCTCTTAACAGTTGAGTATGAGGCTCTTTTTCCATCTAAGGTATAACAAAACTTTACATTTTCTTGACTATCAAAAGAAACGATAGCGACTTCGATTTCCGACAGCCAACTATTTCTACAAAAACTATCAATCTTTTCGATAGTGATATTTTCGATTTTTCCCCATCCAAATTCGATTGAATAAACCTTATCTCCAGTTTCAAACATCTTTTTCCTCCAATCTAAAAGTTATTACACCGTCTATAATCAGTAGTCCAAGTTCAGCCCCATATTTAGTTTTATAAACCCCAGTTTTTTCATCTTTTTTATATTCTAATGTTTCCCATTCTCCTTTTATTGTAATCCTATACCCAGTATTTTCAATAAAATTACTGGTAAACCATTTTTGTGTGCCACTCTTATTTTCAACAAAAACTTTGAACATATTTCCACCTCGCTACAATATACAGTCTTTATCCTCAATACCTTCCCAATAAGCAATATCATTGATTGAATAAACTGATGAGTTATCACATTCATCGCAAATATATGAGGAAAATACCTTTTCGTCTTCTACTCTTCCTTCAATACCGTCCTTGTCGCACTTTGATAATTCTATCGAAAAATTCTTATGATATACTTCTTTACTCCCACAACTATTGCAAATCCACATAATATACCTCCTATATCTCATGAGAGTCTAGTTTTATTATTACTTTTCTGTCTCCCATTAGAACAACATTTATATTATTTGCCGTAACACCTTCTATTGTATAGATTTCCTGACTGTATTCCTCACATGTTTTCGCTAGAGTTGTTTGCATAAGCATCTTAGCTTCCATATGGAATGGTGTAACAGATAATATCTTTAATTCCCTATACAACTCATTAAAAACGCTAATAGTATATAATAACATTTTATCATCCCCCTTTTTTAAAGCGAACCAACAATCATCCCAGCTACAAATATTAGCCATTTCATAAAGAAATCCTTCGGACCGCTTCCAGTAAGTCCAATCACAGCTCCAACTATGATAGATAAAACCATACTCATATCAACTTCCATGATTAGCTACCTCCTCAACTTTATAATATATTATATCATATTTTTCCTATTAAATCAAGAATTTTTTAACTATAACTAAAAAGTAAATCTTTTAAGCTCTCCACTTATGCAAACTTCGAACACTAAGACATCCTTTGTGTAAACAGAAGAGAATGTTATATTCCACTTGCTCCTTTTTTGTACTTGGTAAGGTAAGGATACCCTTTTTCATCAACGATATCATAGACGATATCCTCTCCACTTTTACATATTTCCATATCATAAGAGCCAACACAAACGTAGTAGTTGTCTTCAGTTTCCATATGGATTGGAACACTTTTACCTTTCCAAAGAATCTCGTATTCATCGAGATAAAGAATTTCAGAGCCAGTGTCTTGAATAGTTATTATTTCAAATTCTCCAGCGTTGTCTATTATACATTTCTCAAGTATTTCATATAAGGTTTTAACACACATATACTTCATTACGCTACCTCCCACTCTTCAACAACTATTGTTCTTGTTACTTTTTTAACCTTTGTCGCAATATTGTTAAGATATGAATTTTCTTGGTATTCTGTGTTTCCCCTCATCCATTCTATTAACCAGTATTCTCCACCAAGTTCGAAAACTGTTTCAACTGGTGTTTCCCATCTTCCGCTATCTCCAGTTTGTTCGTCAATTTCTAAACACTCTATGCAATATCTAATTTCTTCTATTGTCAGTGGTTCATACTTTGTCAATTTGTTATAGATTTCAATTTCATAATTATCCATGTTATTTCCTCCATATTTAACTTTATAATATATTATACCATTTTATAAAGAAAATGTCAACATTTTTTTTAATGTTGACATTTCAGGGTTATGCAATTTGATTTAGCTCATTTACTATTTTAATCGCATCTTCTTTTTCATAGTATTTTGCCCCTATATACTGAGTCGCAAAATGTTCCTCAACTCTATACCAACAGTAAGAGTCTCGCTCAACCTTTGTTATGCACCAGTTATTCTCACCCATGATAAATTCCACCTCTTCGTAAGATGCAATAATCTCTTCAAGTTCCCTCTTTGGTTTCCACTCAAACTGAAATCCCATACACTTTATCAACTCCAATGTCTTAGTAGACATTTTGGATAGTGCGAGTCTATTAATTATGTTTTGCCCCCACGGTATACCAACAGATATGGTTTTATCATTTTTATCTATAAAAATCTTCAGCCCGCTTCCATTTTCAAGTCCGTCAAAATCCTCAACCTTTCTACAAATCATTTTTGTTCCTCCATATCACTCACAAATGCGACGCTATATTTTTAAACTAGTTTCTAATATCAACTATTGGAGTAGCATTACCAGTTATTTGTGGCAACTGCCCATTCCATTTTTTCATTTTCTCGTATTCTACTAGCTCTTGAGTTATTGATTTAGCTAGTTTTGTGTTGGCTTCTGCCTGAGCATTAGCCTTTAGAGCTATTTCTTCTGCTTCTGCTTGAGCTTTAATGATTTTTACTTTCTTTTTTCCTTCTTCCTCTATCGCTAATCTCTCAGCTTCTATTGTAGCTTTTTGCTTTTCTATCTTTTGTCTTTCCAACTCTTGCTGTGCATTCACTCTTGCTTGAATGGCTTTAGCTGTTTGCTCGTCCAACCCTATTCTACTTAAATTAACGGATTCTATGATTATTCCATACTCTTCGAACTCTTGCTTAACATGCTCGTATAATTTAGCATTTAACTCAACTCTTTTTTCTCCGTATATTTCAAGGACATTGTATTTCGATGTAACTTCGCCAGTCCATGTCTTTATTTTTCCACGCATAAATGTCTCTTGTATTTCATCTCCAGTTCTTCCTCTAAATTTAGTAAACACATCGGAAAGTCTTTCAGAATCAAATCTATATGAGAATTCTATGTCAACATTAACTAGTTTACCATCGGATGTCGGAACCATAAATGAATCATCATCATTACTTCCCTCTCTCCTGTCAGCAGACAAAAATGCCTGTTCAGTTGCGATGGTATACTTTGTAATTTTATTTAGTGGAGATACTATGTGCCATCCTTGAGAAAGTGTCTTATCTTTCACTCCACCATTCGGAGAATACTCTACTCCAGCATAGCCAGCTGGGATAGTTGCTACCAGTGATAAAACACCACCAATTAAAATAATTCCAGCTCCAATTCCTAATCCAAGTGTTTTCTTTATCATATGTTATATTCCCCCTATTATTCTCTAGTTTTCTATAAAAATCATAACTCTAGCCATAAACATTGTTAAACAAATTATTTTCATCGCATTGTTTATTAATGATGTTTTATTTGTTAATTTAATACTTTTCTCTTCTGCTTTTTCTCTATACATTTCAGAAGATATTTTATGATATGTAAATAAAAATCTCATAACGTCAGATGATGGCATTTCATTTTCCATCATCTGAACATATTTTGTTATTCCTTCAATATTCCCATCTTCCATTGCTTTACGTAATGATGCCGCATCTATGGGACTTATCACTTCAAAAATGTCAATTAGCATCATTGCTTCGGTTACTTTATCATTATTGGTTATTGCCATTTTCACCACCTGTTAAACTAATTATTTTAGGAATTCTTCAAATTCAGAATTGTCCTTGTCAACATCCGTATCTACTTTAAATTCGCCAACTATTATCTTAGCCTTTTCGAATTCAATGTCGACATCTTCCATATCTTGTATAATAGAAGTATTCGATTTATCCATGAATGATGTCATGTCCTTTATAGAATCAACCGTTTTTGCTATTGATAGTTTTGATTTTACCTTAACTATTTCCAGTTCAAGTTTCTCTATTTCTCTTTGTGCAATTTCGTAAACATTTTGCATTTGCTCTCTTGTTTTGTCTAAGATATCTTTTTCAGTTTGTTTTGCCTCAAGAAAAGATTTTAATTTCTTGTATTTATTGAAACATGCTTCGGCTCTAGCCATTCCTTGTTCATCTCCAGAACGAACATTTTCTTTTGCCTGACTCTTGTATAATTCCATTATTTTAGTTGTTTCAGATATTGTATTATCTATCGAATTTATTTTAGCCTTTATCTCAAGTAATTTTTCTGAGATTTCAGAAACAGATGATTTCTTTTCAGCAAGCAATCCTTCCCAGTAAATTTCTTTTTTCTTTAAATTCTTTTCAACTTTGTTCGAAGCTCCACCAAATATTCTCTTTATAGTTTTTAATATCATTTAATACCTCCGTTGTTTTTACTATAATATATTATACCACTTTTCTTCGAAAAAATCAAGATTTATTTTAATGTTTCAGAGGGAAAATTTGCTCCCTCTGAAGGAAATCAGAACAAATTATTTTTGTAACTTGGGCTGACTCAACCGACATAGACATGTTTCTAGTCCAATCAAATATCTCAATATACGATTTAAAAATTCTTACAGATATGTTTCCAGAAAAGACTATATCGCTTCTGCCATTAAATGATACTGTAATCGTGCATTTCTTTTTGATTTCAAATATTGGCATATATTCCTTAATCCTCCTCAGTAACTTCAACTGCAAAATAATCAATCCACATTTCGAGCTCATCAGTATATCTTTCTTCAACATCAGATTCATCATAGTCAATTCCTTCGTCCTCAAACTCTTGCCTAATGTCTTCCATATCCATTATTCCATAATTCCCCTCGTATGATTGATACTCTTCGATAGCCATATGATAAGCATACTCTGTCGCATTATCAATATCAATTGCTTCTATTGTTTCAATGTATTCAGCACCACCAAAAGAACCACCTAAGCCAGCATATATTTTAAACAACATGTTTACACCCTCCTAAATATTCTTCTATTAATTTATCAATACCTTTTCTATAATGCATAAACTCTGTTATACTAGAATAGCAATATTCAGTTTCGAATAATTCCGTTCTTTTCCCTGCTTTCCACGCATGGAAGATGTAGCTTACTATATCTGCAAAGTCATACATATCGCCACTATAATTTCCAACTTCCCAATTAATCTCATACGATTGTGTAAGGATGATACCTATCTCTATTAATTTCGCTGAATCACTAAAACTATAAATGTTTTTCATAATCAACTCCTCTTGTTTAACTTTATAATATATTATACCATTTTTTTTCTAATATTTCAAGCATTTTTCTTTATTTTTTTTTCAAAATAATATTCTGCGGCAAGTTTCGCTGTCTCAGAAGTTATTGAATTTCCAAAGTGTTTTTTTATAAATCCTATTAATTGCCCAGATGATTTAAATTCAATTTCTTTTCCATTCGTTTCGATATATTCAATAGCCACTTCTTTTGTGTATTGTGTTGGCATAAACTCTGTGCAAATGTCTCTGAGCCATTCATTTTTTTCGTCTTTTGCTATCTTTAGCGACTTTTCCATTTGTTTGGATATTTTCGAAGCTATTTCCTCAACTAATTCTGTATTTGTAGTTCTTCTATTGTCTATGCTTTCTTTCTGTATTTCAGCTTTTAAAACCCTTAGAGCACCAAGCCTTTCTTTGTTTTTTGTCTTCATTGCTTTGATTATTTCAAACTCAAGTAGTTCCCATTTGTTTATATTCATACTTTATTCCTCCTGTTTTCTTACTATAATATATTATATCATCTTTTATCTAAAAAGTCAATAATTTTATTAAAAATTCTCATCATTTGTAATTATTGTAAATCTATCGTCCAGCAACTCAGCTATAAACGGTTTTACTTCCGTATCCCACTTTAGATTTCCATTTTTAGAGCCAGGTCTCGGCAGTAATACTGACATTTTCCTATCCCCAAGTCTTTTTACTAGCTCATTGCACGATTCTACTATTATATCTATCCTAGCGTCATTATACCAATAATCCTTTACTGGAAATGAGATTATTGTTGTGTTTTCTACCTTACCAAACACCATAATGGTGTTTCCATTTTTAACTAAGTGTTCCCCTAATTTATTTTCTGCCGTAGGGAATCTCGTAGACATTTGCTTTGCTATTCCTGCACCCATTACTCCATAGTGTTTATCTCCAATTTTCTTGAAAGCTCCATTGGTTGTTATACACGCAACATCATAATCTTTATAGACATCCCAAAAGTTTGCAACAATTTCTTTCATATTATTATCTCCTTTTGTAATTTATATAATATTATATCATTAAATAAAAAAAAAGTCAAGAAAATCTTGACTTTTTACCATTTTTTTATACCAACTACCTCATAAATAAAACCAGTTATGTTTGCTATTATATTTATTATTGGATATATCACTATATATGGAATGATATATATATCTAACTTTAGTGACGGTAGATATTTTTTTGATGATTTATATATAATGTAGCACATAAGAATTGAAAATGGTATGATTGCTATTGTAGCCATACCAATTATGGAGCTAGTTGTATATGTAAATATCGAATATATCAGCGAAGGTATAAAAACAAACAACAGGCACACATCTATAATTGGAAAGGTAGGAATTAATATTGTAAACAAAGTAGAAACTCTATCCCTTATTAATACGGATGGGTCGTGTCTTATCATTTCATATGCGCCTTGAGACCATCTTCTTCTTTGAATAAACAATTCTTTCATTGTCTCTGGAGAATCAGTTAAAAATATTGCATTTGGTTCATATGCTATTACACTATTTGGTATTCCAGACAAATCATATGTTGCCTTTATGTCTTCCCCAACTATTCCTTCTTTAAAGAATCCAACGCTTTTAAAATATGAGTATTTGTATATTGCACAAGCACCATGGGCAACAGACAATGCTCCAAGATTATTTTGTGCCATCTTAACTGAATAAATCCCAATAGCATAGTCCCATTTCTGCATTTTCTGAAATATTGTTTCTGTTTTTTCTTTTAACTGAATATTTCCAGCAACAGCCAATATGTTGTCTGATTCTAAAATTTTAGATACTAATTTTTTTATTGCAGTTTCGGTCACAATAGTATCAGCATCTATTGTTATGACTAACTCTGTCTTTACTTGTTTCATGGCTCTATTTAAATTTTCAGCCTTTTTTCCATTTCCTTTCTCTTCTTTTGATGTCTTTAATATAATACATGGATATGTTCCAGCTATTTTCACAGTATCATCTGTCGAAGCATCATCTGATACTATTATTGTTATTTTTCCAGGGTAATCGGAGGCCATCACTGATTCTATAGTTTCCCCAATCTGTTTCTCCTCGTTATATGTTGGTATTACAACCGTAACATCTGGAAAGGAACACGGCTCTTTTTGCTTTTGCTTTTTAATTACCAAATCCTTTATTATTGAATTAACTATAAAAAGCATAGAAATTCCAGGAATAATAGCTATTGAAAATACAAATATATTCGATAGGCACGTATTAACTCCGTTGGATGTCATTTCAATCGCCCATGCGATAGACCCATTTATTGAAATGTATCCAAGGAGAATAGTTATAAAATCAATGATGAACAGCATTTTAGCACCCCCCTCTTTTACTCGTTAAAATTCTTTAGAATACCCTATTGTGAAACTAGGTTGCCATCGCCACTTGTTATCCCCAGAATTGTTCCCTCCAAAATTTCTATACTCAAAACCTAGTGACGCGTACACATTTTTATATGAAATATCTAAAGTCGGCATTATGAATGTACTATATGAATCATTGTTATCATACGAGAATCTATCAAAATTCTTATACAATATGCTATAATAATTATCCAATCCACCGTCAATATTCACATGAAATTCTGTTCCTTTTACCTTACCAAGTAACTTACGTGCATTTATTAATACCTCGATATCTCTTCCAAAGCCAGTTCCTCTGTATGTATTGGAGTCTATATAGTATTCGTGCCAATTTATCCTAAAGTTTATCTTCTTAGATAGAATAAAATGTGTATATAGAGATAATCCACCTAGCTTAGTGTCGTATCCGCCATCCTCACTACTATATAATAGTCTCGGAGCCAATTCTACTGTATTTAAATATGGTATTGTTGGAATTGCACCTGTTACATTTATGAAATCAATAAATTCAAACTCCCTATAAGCAAATGATTCTATATATTGCATTCTTATTCTTTGATAGTCTCCAAGATACGCAATTCCTCTAATTCTTAAATCATCTGTGCTTTTAGCATTTTTAGACTCCCTATTTCTAGTGTCAATATAATCTCTCGCTCTTATTTCAAAAGTAGTTCCAGAGTCTGCAATTACTTTTGTTAAAAATTGTATTCTAGCCCCCTCATTTCCTAGATTCTCCCTTCTACTAATATATCCTTCTTCAGCATCTAGGAAATACTGCGCTGAAATGTCAGAATAAACATATGGTTTAGAGTATGCTGAAAACCCAAGTGAGGTGAGGGCAATCAGCATAATAATAGCTCTTTTCAAATGTACCACCCCTTTCTATACCTTTATAAAACTCCAATTATTGCAATTAATTCTGTTTTTTCCATGTGGCTTATATAGATATTTTCCCCACCAGGTCTCACATAAAATGCCATACCATAACTTTTTCCATTTATTGACGCACTTTCGAAATAATATTCATTGCCTTGTCCAGTTTGCTCAGATGAGCTATTTGTTTTTATCATATTTGTAATTAATATTTTATGGTCTGGAGAGTATAATCCTCCAGAATACTTTGAAACAAAGGCAATCTGTTTGTAATCAAAAATATTATATAATAGGCTGATGTCCCCGACTGAATCTTTCATTCCAGTCCATAATATATCACAGTTATTAAATTTGTTTTCCATGATTATAATGCCTCCTTTAATTCTTTAAGAAGTTTCTCTATCTGCTCTATTTTGGAAATCAAATCGCTTGTTGGTTTTTCAACAGGCTTGCTCTCATCTGGCTTTGATGAACTTCCAGAGTCGATTTGATTGCCGCCTAAATACTCTATAAAAACATTTGCTATTTTGTCCGCTGATACGCTTTTGCAGTCGTCAGTATTGTCTCCGAAAAAACTTTCTGTCAAAACATATGGCATTGAAGATTTTACTATTCCATATCCGCCACGGTCTCCAGAGCTTTCAATCGGAACAGTTCTTCTCTTTGGTATACCAAGCATTTTGTTGTGTAAATCCATCAGCTCATCTGCTACTTTTTTTCCAGTTTTCGACTTGTGGTAGTATAGCATTTCAACGCCCCTAGCGGAACCATTAAATGCATTATAATGCAACTCTAAAACAAGGTCAAAATCATTTTTGTTTATGTAGTCAACCACTTTTTGCATTTCTTTAGAGTAACTTCCGACATATTCTCTCTTTATTACCTCCACTTTGATATGCTTACATGCTTGTACAACTTTATCAGCAACAGCAGAATAAAAATCATATTCACTAGCACTTAAATAGTCAGAATATGAACCCTTGTCGGAGCTGTTGTGCCCAACGACTAATCCTATTTTCATGATAAAACCTCCAATCTTATTTTTTAGCATAATATCTTATGCTACTATGTAAATTAAAATAAAAAATGTAGCCGCTAAAAAGCGACTACATCATATCTTGAGGATAGAACAGCATGCTTAACTAAGTCAAGAGCTGTCGATACTTCCTTGTTCATGATTGATTTCATTACAGTAGGAGAATACCCAGAAACGAGTAGACAATTGCCATCGGCTTTCATTGGGAAATTACCAGGTCTAGCGTCTAAGTTCCAGAATACTATTCTTGGCATTGTGTAGCCATTGGCTAGCCACTTTTCCTCAATTGCTTCAAACAATGTCTTCTTCTCGTAATCCTCGTAGCAGTTCATTGCAGAATCAAATTCCATATCCGACATTATCAAAATATCATCTGGAATTTCCGATTGAGGTATTCTATTTCTAACTGCCGTGTCCAATAACAAGTCGAATGTTAATTCGATATTTGTATTGTATCCCCAATCTGCTTCAGATACCTCTCTAACTTTATCTACGAAGGATAGTTTTTCGGGAATTTCAATCAACTGAGGCTTGTTAGAAAATGTGATGAACTTGTTTTTGAATTGACCAGTCAATCTTTCAGATATGTACATACCTATTCCGATTGCAGCAGCCATTGGAGTTCCATACATAGAGCCAGATACATCTATAATTGGTATGCAATTATATCCATCGTTTGATGCCATATAATTAGGCAATGCATCCCACTGGAGATTTAACACTTTGTTGTCTTCATCTCCATATAATACCTTATCGACCAAATCGTAAGGATATAGTGTCGAAGCATTTATTTTCGCATCACCATTAGATACATTGGAAAGGTAAGTCTCAAAAGCATTTTCATCCCTTCTTCTGAAAGCATTACGGTATTTAAGCATTGCTCTCGAAGGAACAGCTTCATAATTGATATCTCCACCTTGTGAAAGTTTTGTTTCAACTATTCCTATTGTCGCACGCAACATTGATAGAGTTTTTCTGTAATTTACTTTCATTTTTGGCATTAGCCATTTAGCTAATTTCCTTGTGTCAGCAGACGATGTATTTTCCGATGGCATCCATTTAGCTAATAGTGTTACCTTTCCGCCATTTGAAGCAGAGAAAACATCTCCCTTGAGAGTGTTCGCTATATATTCGACAGCAACTCTCGAGAAGTTAGTTCCGTCAAACGCGTATGCTAACTTTATTAGGTCGTCCCATCTTCCAAATTCTGGAATGCAGTGTATATTATTTATAGCAATATCATCGTAGAATTGAATAACATATTCAAAAATTTCACAGAATGTTTTTCTAGCCCCAAGACCTCCGCGGATATCAAGAGCATAAAACAGTGTTTTCATTGCTAATTCGCTATCTTCTTCGAGAGCCTTTTCGAATATGGCTTGTTTATCTCTTTTTGATGTTTCCTTTGTGAAAGCTCCTATTTGACCAAATAAGTCAACTACGCTGTCCATTGATGACTTATATGAAGTAGCTCCATTTTCAGTTTCAGTATAGTTTAATTCTTGTTTTATAAGATTTGCAAAATTTGTTTTCATATATAATCACTCCCTATTGTTTTTAAAATTTTATATAATATATTATACCATTTGTTTTCAAAAAAGTCAATTTGTTTTTTTACCTTACCAAGTCAACTCGTAATTTTTGCAAAAATAAATAGCCACTTTTCAGTGACTATCTATCAATATAATACAATTCGTGTCTCTTGACACAACCTTGGAGGGTATCAAATGTTTTGTCTAGACAAGAGTAGCTCATTTGGTTAGGGTGCAAATAAGCAAAACCACTCTTTGAAACACCATGCGAATTTTTTTCGTCATCATTATTTTTTGTGTTTTATTGCTTTTTCTCTTCTTGTCTAATATATTTCATTGGGGTTGAATGAGCTTATAGTCTTAGCCTATCTTTCGATAGTTTCTACTAGCACCACGAAGAGGTGACTATATGCTAGCGTCTCTCTGGCAAGAATCGAACTTGCAATTCGTGTTCCCAAAACACGCATGTTACCACTACATTACAGAGAGTTGATGGAGCGTCCAACGAGAATCGAACTCGTGATTTCGCCTTGGCAAGGCGATAGTTTACCGCTAACTTATAAACGCATATGGCATATCCACTTAGAATCGAACTAAGAATTACAGTTTTGGAGACTGTCGTGTTGCCACTACACTATGGACATATCTGGAGAACAATGTTGGAATTGAACCAACAATAGTGGGTTTGCAATCCACTGGCTTAGCCATTTGCCTAATTGTTCTTTGGCGGAATCGACGAGTTTCGAACTCGCTACCTCATGCGTGACAGGCATGTGCTCTCCCGATTGAGCTACGATTCCATATGGCGCTTCTTGCTGGACTCGAACCAGCGGCAACACGATTAACAGTCGTGTGCTCTACCAACTGAGCTAAAGAAGCATTCGACTTTCTCGCAGTCAACGGCTTTTCGGTTGCGACCCGATAAGCTTCGGTTTAAAAGTAGTAAACCTGAGAAAGTACCTCGAATTGATTTTTACATCTTTCATTCAAGTTTGGATGGCATATCTAGAATTAGCAGTGTTTACTTTGTCGCTGTCAGAGAGGTTCGAACTCACTTCTTTCAATTCGGTAAATTACCCCGTATTGAATGTTTTGTCAATTAAACTACATCCAGCATATGGCGGTAGATACTGGACTCGAACCAGTAAGTCTTACGACGGCACGTTAGCAGTGTGCTGGGATACCAATTACCCGAATCTACCATATTATATGGTGCTGACCGCCAGATTCGAACTGGCAACCTACGCTTTACAAGAGCGTTGCACTTCCGTTGTGCTAGGTCAGCATAAGTTCTGTTTTTATTGAGACAGAAAACTCATTGTCAAGACACCATATTTTTCCTAATCAGCCAAGGGTTTTAATTGCTTGATGTGTCTTTAAAAGTGGTCTAGACGCAACTTAATTTCTTTATCCATAGAAGTTTGTTAGTTGCTTTGTGCGTCTGTTGGTACTTATCTTATAAGTCTTATTTACTTTTCTATAATACTATTATATCATATTTTTTTTAATTTGTCAAACTTTTTTTTGAAATTAATTTTTGGAGCTAATTTGTTTTTAATCTTAGTAACTTGCTGAGAAAGTGTTAATCTTCTTTCTCTTTCAGCTCTCTCTGATTCTTCTGAAATTATCATTGCTTCGTCAAACAAATAAACTAAACAATCATCAAAATTTGGAATAGTAATATTTTTATCAGACACTTCGTTATATATTATTTCATGTACTTTCTTACCATTAACAACCCTAGTTTCTGTCTTCAAATCTCCTTCTACAAAAGGGTGATTTGTAATTGTTTTTCTGAAATCGGTAATGATTGATATTATCTCTCCGTCTGGAGAATCCTTTCTTTTTGTTAGTAATCTATTGGCATAATATGTAACTATATCCCTATCTATATTTTTAAGCATTGTATCCTCCTCTATTTCAAATGGATTGCTATTTATTTCTCTTGATTGATAATTTTTCATGGAGTCTCTCTCCTTTCTTTGTTATTTCATAGGAAATCCACCCCAAGTGCTCTTTACAATCTTTTGCTTTGCCTTTAACCACCAATCCAGACGAACGCAATTCCTCATATTCATCTATTATATTTTGCCAATCTGGTCTTACTGATGTTTTTCTTATCTTAATTAAGCCAGTTAGTATTTGCATCATTCTTTTTTTTGTCATAGTATCACGTCCCATTTTGTAGTTTTTTAGAATGACGGTTGGATTTGAACCAACATCTCCTCCGCGAGGTTTTCAACCAGAAATTTGTGGAATTGAACCACGACTCCTCTTCAGCACAGTGGCGGACTTAACCAGTTAGCCCACGTCAATCATATGTAATTGTGGCATTGCAACACTTAGTGAAAATAGTAAACTCAATACGGTTTTTTAGCTATGGGTTTCCGTAGCCCATTCCCCTTTTTTAGCCACAGAAGGGATTGCGACTTTCATCTCCCCACGGAGAGTGCCAATCAATGTTCTGACTTAGAATGGTTTTAAACTATTTTCATACCACAAATATATTATATCATTATTTTTTCAAAAAGTCAATCTTTTTTTTAATAATCGTATTCATAACCACAACTCTGACATTCTGAATGATATGATTCATTGTATTCTCCACAATGGTCGCATACCCAACCAGACATTTTTTTAATACTTTTTTGCTTTTTAACATCACTATTTAGTAAAACCTTTAATAAATTCATATAATCACGTCCTTTTTAAGTTTATAATATATTATACCATATTTTTTTAATCTTGTCAAGTTTTTTTTAAAAAGATTCGTTTTTCCACTCAACACAGTCTCTACATCCGTTACAGTCTTCTTCATCATAATAATAGCAATAATCATATTTAATATTCTTCATGATATACCTCCATATTAGGGAGATAGTTAAATCTCCCTATTTGTTTTAACTTTATAATGTATTATATCATTTTTCTTCAAAAAAATCAATCATTTTTTTCGGTAAATATTTCATAAACAAGTATTGGAATAGACAGTATTCCAATAACGAGTGCTATACATAATAGCATAACAAATAAAAGTAGCATAACAGGTATTGTAATTATTATTGTTATTAATCCGATAATAAACTCTAAAATACTTTTCATATCTCTCCTTTTACCTTTCCAATCACTAATTGGTGGTCTTTTATTTTGTTGTAACCTTCGTTAATCTTTTCCTTCACATAATTCGATTCAATCCAATCCCAAGATGGAGTCCACTGAAAAGATACGCATATTATCAGCTCATCAAACTCAACACCTAAAATCTCAGGAATGTATTTGTCAAAATGTGTATAGTATTCTAAGTTATTTGCCCAATTTCCACAATACAATTCATTAATTTCATAATCTATATCTTCGTGATAATCTAAATTAGTTACTATATCCATTTTGTCAATGTATTTTAAGATTTCGTGATGCTCAAAGATTACTCTCTTGTTCTTTATTTTATTTATAAGTTTGTTTACTAGCCTAGCTCTATCTTTGTTTGGAGTGGCGAGATTTTCCTTATTAATCGACTTGAGAAAGTCTTTCATCACTATACCATCATCATATATCCCATCATTAAATACATCCAAAAATTTTGGGAAACAATAATCTAAATCTATTGTAAGTATTAGTTTGCTCATTTTTCCTCCATATAATATAAATATAGGAGTAGCTTTCGCTACTCCATAATTTTAACTATCCGCAGACTGCGTATCCACAGTCACACTGCCAACATCCACCAGTTGGATATAATGAAGCTCCACATTCTGGGCAAGAATGCTTTGTTACTTCTTTCTTTATCTCGACTTGCTTATGAGTCTCTTTCTTTTTTTCGACTATTGGTTGTGGTTCTGCCTGTGTTTCATTTAACCATTGGTCTCTTAACTTGTCTTGAGCATCAAGAACTAAGTTTATAAGTATATTCGGGCAATTTGGTCCGTCAACTTCTTTACCTCTTATTCTTGAAATAGTGCAAGAACTACATGCTTCCACTCCTCTAAATGTCTTTTTAACATCATGAAGGTTTCCACCAAGTCTTAATATTTGAGAGATAAGAATTGCTTCTCCTTGGATGTTTTTACTGCATCCTCCCTCTCCTCTTTGTATCATATAAACATCTGTTATTCTCTTTTCACTAGGTGAAACTCCAATCATAACTTTTCCACGACCACAACCATGTTGCATATCTTTAGGAATATAATATGTATCCTCTGGAACAGGCATCATTACACCTCTTTCAAATACTTCTTGAGGTATGATTAAGTCGCAAGACTCTTCGTCAAACGAATTTTCTTCAACGACATCCTGAGTCTTTTTAGCTCCAGAATTTAATATCGCTTCAAATGAACCTTCTCTGTAAATAGTTATTCCTTTCAGTCCATTTCTCCAAGCATATATATATAAGTCATGTAATTCTTCTATTGTAGTCTCTTCTGGAACATTAACAGTTGATGAAATAGCTGTATCTATATATTCTTGCATAATACCTTGTACCTCAACTCTGTCACGCCAATCTATTGTCATAGCACTTGATAGAACATGTTCTCCAAACGCTTCCCTAGCTTTCTTTGCTGTCGGAACCTCAACCTCATAATAAACATCTTCTCCATTGTGTAAAGATTCTGTTTTTCTTGTGTATTTTAACGCATAGTATGGCTCTAAACCAGTAGAAATATCAAGCATTGTACCTATTGAGCCACTTGGTGCAATTGATAGAAGTGAGCAGTTTCTAAGACCATATTTTTTAACAAGTTCTCTAGTATTGCTACCAACTTTACTCATCATTTCAGATTTTAATATTGCTTCAATATTAATCTTTGGGAAAGCTCCTCTTTCTTTTGCTAACATAGCAGACGCATATACTGATGTTTCGAATAGCTCCTTAAAAATAGTTTTTGTTATATTTTTTGCAACATCTGAACCATATGGGATACCCATCATCATTAGCATAGTTCCATATCCCATAACACCAAGCCCAATATTTCTATAATTTTTAGCCATATCTCTTTGTGTTTGGAGGGCATGTAAATCTTTACCTTCTTCAAGAACGTCATCAAGAGCTCTAATAAATAGTGGAATATCTTTGATAAATCCAAACAAATCAAACGATGCTTTATTAGTGAATGGGTCAAGGACATAAGCAGATAGGTTTACAGAACCTAGATTGCAAGCCCCATCCTTAGGTAGTGGCTGTTCTCCGCATGGGTTTCCAGTCACTATTTCATACTCTGGGTCGAACTCCATTAGATTATAATTTCTAAACATATCCGTGTAAATAACTCCAGGTTCGGCAGAAGACCAAGCTCTCCTCATTATTTCATCATATATGCCAACTGGATTTATAGTATATTCTTTCCCCATAAATTCATACGTATGTGATGTAATATTTGAATCAACTAGTCCCATAAATTCGTCATCGACTTCAACTGAAAGGTTTGCCTTAGTTATTTTTCCACTTCCGTCCTTTACTGATATGAAGTCCATTATTTCTGGATGCCAAACAGTTAAAGACATCATTAGGGCTCCTTTACGAGAACCTCCCTGTGAAATTGATGCCGTAGTCTGATTGAAGATTTCCATAAAAGGAATTATCCCATCCGATTTAAACATTCCGCCCCTAACGTCAGAACCTTTTGGTCTAACTTTACTAAGCGATAATCCTTGACCACCACTTTTTTGATACGTTAGTGCAAGATTTGTGTTTAGATTAAGCATACCTTCAACTGAATCTGGAGCATATCCCGATGAATAACAATTTGAATAACTTTGTCCATTTCCAGTTCCACGAGAAGTAAGAGTTCTTCCTCCAAATAAGAATTTTCTAGATGCGATTGCCGATGCTAATGCTTCACTGCCACCTGACACTCTATGCAACCAACCAATAAAATCTTCTTCTTTTTCAGAATGCTTAAATTTATATTTTCCATTCCATATATCATAACCTAAGTCGCTTCCGTTTAGCCAATTAACTGCATTTATATCTCTGTTCTTTTTAGTCATGTAATCCTCCAATGTTTGTTTTGTATAATAATATTATATCATTTTTTTCGAATATTGTCAATATTTTTTTTGGTAGTCAGCTTACATTGTTTTAATTATCATGTAGGACAATTAAACAACAATAAGGAGGCTAACAAAATGGTAAATATTGCTGATGAGATGAATGGTATTGCTCAAAATGTACATAAGTACGGTCTAACAACCTATCTCGTTATTTTCATTTGTGGTAGTTTTGTATTTTCTAACTTCTTGCTCACTGGTAAGATAAATTCAATGATTACCAGAATGGATAAAATAATAGAAAAACAGATAGTTCTTGATTCAATAAATGAAAGAACCATAAAAAACGAGATAATCATGAAAGACATGAATCAAAAGCTAGATTATTTAATACTAAAAATCAACAATGACGAAACGTACTTAAAAAAAAGATACGAAACGCCAAAGGCTCAAAGCTAGATTCTATTCAGAATCTGGCTTTTTTATTGGCGTATTTAAATAGTCCATCAAAATCTCAACGGCTGATTTTGGGTCTACATAAGTTTCTTCAATTTGTTCTGCCTCTTTCTCTTTATTCATTTCTTCCTCCAGCTAATATAGTATATTTTTCTATTAATCCAGTTATCTTCTTTAATTTTGTAGAAGCACAAACTGGCTTAACAGCTAATAAAATGCTTAAGACATCTTCACTTTTTAATGATGTGTATGGTTTTAACCTTGCCAATGACTTATCTTCGGATTTATTAACCATTGATGTGATTCCTGCTCCACTCGAATACCCAAGCAACTCAACAAGATTTACTAATTCATTTTGCTCTTCTTTTTTTGGTTCTTCCTTTTTCTGCACCTCTTCTTCCTTTACGAGTATCAGTTTTGTATCATGAACAATTTCATGTAACATATTCTCAGGAATCTCGCCTGAAGGCATTCCAGCATTACAGAATTTAACTTCTTCATCTATCTCGGATATTAGAGCTGTCATTTCGTGATTGCTATTGTATAGGTCAACAACCTCATAGAATGCATGACATAATTGCTCCAGTTTTGGAGACCTTTTTTTTCTAAGCGTCTTCATTATTTCATTGTATTTTTCAATATTCATTAAAAACTCCTTTGGTGCTTTTATTTTAAAATAATTTATTATATCCTCGACACACTTTTCTTCGTAAATATTTTCAGCGAAAGATGAAGATAATCTCTCTTCTGTTTCAACTACGAAGTTTATCCTAGCTACTATGTCTTTTATTATCTTTTCTCTAGCTATCTCACTAGATAATTCAAAAACTTCTCTTTGCTCCTTATGTAGTATTGGAAAAACATACTTTCCGACTATAGTTTTTGATACCGATTTACATGTTGGTTTACCAGAATACAACCTTGTACTTGCTTTGTGTAAATCCAAATAACATTTGTTTACTTTTGTTTCTTCTCTCATAAAATCAACTCCCTTTTTTAAATTTATAATACATTGTAACATTTTTTATAAAAAAAGTCAAGAAAAAAATGGGCATAAGCCCATTATTTCTTATTTTTATTTGTGTTTATTGTAAGTAATATCTTATTTAATTCTCTGTTCTTATTGTAGTTTTCTTGAGATTCTATCATTGTTGATATTTTTTCTACCATTTCCGACTTTGCAATTGATGTTCCTTGCTTTGTCATGTTGTTAATTTGCTCTATTTTTTCAGCATCATTTCTGAATATTAATGTATTCAACATGGATAATGTTTGGTAAGCTCCATTTGTTTCTATTGCGAGTTTTAATGCATCTTTTATTTCCATATTATTCTCCTTTATTTATCTCTAGTCTTCTTATGTACTTTCTAGACACTTTACAGAGTGGGTCTATTTCGTTAAGTATTTTTATAGCCTCTGCCTTTGCATTAACTGGTGGGTTTTTAAAATCAAAGTTAAAATCGGATAGGCCAGTTCTAATTGCGGTAGCTAACTCTCTAATTGTAGAAATTACATGTAATGCTGACTTTGTCTGACCGTGATTTCTTTCTTTTTTCGTATTTCTTCTTCGTATCGTGTCTCCAGTATGAGCATGTTTAGAATATTTTGCATTTCTACATTTTTTGCTCCATAAAGCCATAAGCATATTTATATCATTGTAATCACACATATATGCAAGTATAAGGTCTCCACCATATTTTAGTTTTATAGACATAATAATCACTCTCCATTTATATAATATATATATTATATCATTTTTTTCTGCGAGTGTCAACCGTTTTTTTTAGCCATTCCTTTTTAAGTGTTTCTTTTAATGTTTTGTAAGTGTTTTCTCCAAATAGAGAGACCTTAAAAGCGGAACTAGACACTGGGAAGGTAATTGCATAACCTGGAATATATGCTATAACATATGTGTTTTTTATTTTAAAGTTTCCATGCGAATACCTACTACCATCTTTAATTAGTTGGTTTATTTGAGTTGCTATCAATGTTTTTCTTGCATTGCTCACGTTAACATCATTAGTTATAATACTTTTCATTTCCCCTATTGCTTTTATAAAGTCCTCACTATTATTTATCAACACTTCTAAGATTGGTTCTTTTGGATTCATGTCCTCTTTTCCGTTTGTGGTTTTAAGCTGAAACAACTTCAAATATGAATTTGATGTTGTTGTTTTTAAGGTATAGCTGTGAGAAGCACTTATTAATCCATCCTCTAATCGTTTATTGATTTCATCATTTAGTGGTATTCTTTGTTTTGACGGAGAAAATATCGCATTTCTTAATAGGTCACCAATATTGTTCAAATCACTTGGCACCTTTCCAAAGTCATAAAAGGTGTTAGCTTCAACGTCCGCCACTGCATCCCTATCCTTTATATATGTTGATTTATCTCCGAACATCGCTAGCTCCATAAGTGCCAAAACCATATCTCTATCTTTACCTAGCTGGTCATATAGTGTTTTGTCATTTGTTGATTTCTTCCTAATTGTTAGTCCAAGTTTTCCGCTTGGAATTAGCTTATCAGAGTTTGCCGCTAAAAAACTATTGAGACTTGCACTAAGTGAAGAGCTGTCGTTGACTTTTGCCAATAAGTTTCCACCCTCAAGTCCTCCAGCATTTGATTTCTTTATTGATATTCTTAACGCTCCAACATAGTTCACATTTTTTTTAATGATTTGAAACAGTGGTATTTCAACGTCAGTTTTTGGTTGTGAAACAGAATCTTTTTGAACATACTTTACAGCCTTTGAATAATAGATTGGACTTCTCCTATCTACTTTTGATATTTTTCTATTGGCATATGTTTCTCTTTTTGAAAATTGATAATCTAACATTCTATATAAACCAGCTAAACTATCTGATGTAACATTTATTTTAGTCAATGAGTTTTCTATTTTTTTACTAAATGCGTCAGAAGTCTCCTTCTTAGCTTCTCTAAGTGATTTTTCAACTACCACAGCGAAAGTAGTAGGTAAATATATATTATCTACTGTACCGCTTTTACCTGTTATTTTTTTCGCACCAAAGTCCGATAGACTATATACATTTGACGTATAATCTTTTATATTTGTAAAGGCGAGAGCAAAAATCATCTCGTGGTCCATTGGGTCAGATGCTGAAACATACATCTCTATTGAGCCAGGATTAGCAACAACTAATTTTGAAAATTCTATCACTTTCTCCAACAAATCTAGCCTAATTGCTTTTTTGCCTTTCATACTTGAACCACTTGCTTCAATAGCTTTAATCACTTTATTTTCTTCTTCTTTGTTTTCTTTATAGCCGTGGAATATTTCTAAATCACTAAAAAACGAATTTACGTTGGCCAAGTATTCTTTTGGGCTATCGCTTTCGAAACCAGTGACATTTGAAGTTTTTGAAATAAGTGGGATATTATCCCCATCAATATCCTTACCATTCTTACCACCATCAAATATAAATTTAAAGTCGGAGAAAAATCTCTCAAAGTATAGTCTAAAGATTGTAGAATCTGGTTTTTTTACTTTACCATCTACGTCAGCTCCAACATCAGCCTTCAGCTTATTAAGTAGGTTTTTATTCTTATCTTTTGTCGTTAAACTAAAGTAGTTTGTTTCATTGTGGAACGTTTCTATTAATTTTATGAAACCTGACACTACTGTTAGGTTGATGCCTTTTTTAGTTATGTTTTTATTATCTTCCATTGTTTTAATCACCTCTACATAATTAAAAGAGAGGGGATTTCTCCCCTCTTTAATTATAGAGTTTCATCAAGGTCGTTAATGAAATCAGCTCTTTGAGATTTATCAAGGTATACACAAGTGAAATAATCTTTACCAGTTAACTTATCAACCAAGTGAGACATTCCATTATATGTAGATGTTAAATATTGATTATCTACTTGTTTAATATCCCCAACAAAGACAACTTTAGATGTTTCTCCACATCTAGTAGCTATCGACTTTATCTCGTGTGGAGTAAGGTTTTGAGCTTCCTCTATGATTACTATCATATTATGATATGTAACCCCTCTTTCAAATTCTGGAGTAGCAAACTCTATTTTTCCATTTTTCTCCATATACTCATATGTTACACCAAGCATATCTAAAACTCCGTCAACAGATGCTTTTATTGGTTCTAGTTTATCAGCGAGTGTTCCTTTAAGGTATCCAACAGTATTACCTAAAGCAACATATGGCTTTATTACTTTCATACGAGAGTATTTTCCAGCTAAAGTATCTGCAACAGCTACTCCAGTTGAAATTAGGGATTTTCCAGACCCAGAACGTCCTATAATAGCAACAACTCTATTGTCTTCATCTCTCATTGCATCGATTATTGCATATTGCTCTAATGCGGCAGGAGTTATCTCTCTTATCTTATTTCCTTTTTTACCTCTCACAGTATCTATTGAAACTATGTTCCCATCTTTAACTTTACCCAACACTTGCCCTTTAGCACCACATAAATAAATATATGTATTGTGTGGTAATGTTTCTGGAGTAACATCAGATAGTTTTAATTTTCCCTCCCAATACTTTGCTATAATTTCATCACTAACATCTACCCAATGTTGAACATATAAGTCTGTTGTGGAGATGTTATCTTCTTGGTGCATTATTCCAATAACATCAGTCTCAAAAGATGTGATATTTGTTTTTACTCTAACATTTGCATCGTTAGACACTAGAATAACTTCAGCATTTGGATTAGAATCCTTAAGCAATATAGCTGATGAAATTATTAAATCATCGTTTTTTCCTTCACTAAGTATGCTATATTCTGAACATATTTCCTTACATGGCTGTATTATCATAAATGTCCTATCTTCTACTGATTCTATTTCTACACCACTATATAATGTTTCCTCACATTTTAACATTGCTTCTGATATCTTTCCAATTAGTTTTATGGACTTTCTTGTATTTATTGCAGTATTACCAAATCCACCCTTGTGTTTATCTAATTCCTGAACCACAGTAGTTGGAATACATAGTGTTCCATCTGAATATAAATCATAAAATCTACTATCAAGCATTAATACATTTGTGTCGAATACATAAAATTTCTCCATCAATTCCTCCGTTGTATATGTTATTTTTTATAGTAATTCACTTTAATACCATTTGAATTTATTGGTTTTCTTAATATTTTCCAAAATACTTGACCTATTGTTCCACCATTTCCAGAAACTATTCTAGCAAATATATCAAACAATCCATCAAAACCCTCATAAACATAAGTTTCACCATTAATAAAACCTATCTCTATTATGTCTGTATCTGGAAAATATTTTAATGTGCTTAGATGAGAACTAGATACTCTAGCAGAATAACACTGTAATGTTTTATTCCAGTATAGCTTTCTACCATATTTCGAAGTTGTTTTATATGTAACTCCTTGTATTTCATTTATTAATGAAAGTCTACTCTTAGCTAATCTACTCATTAATATCACCATATATTACATCTTTAAATTCCTTAAATCTATAAGATAATAATCTATTGAATTTATAAGACATATTAATTGCTCTTCTATGAACATCAGTATATAATACTATTAATTTATTAGCTTCATCATTTTTATTCTCTTTATTATACTTTAATATATCTTCTTTCATATTATCTCTTATAGATAATATAGTAGTGTAAATATCAAAATACTCTACAAAGTCTATTGGATTGTTGATTCTTACATTATTTAACCTAATTGTACAATCAAATATTATTTTAAGATAATCTTCTCTACTAATATACATATCAATCCTCCTTTTCATTATTATAAATACATTATATCATAAAAAAATACTATTGTCAATCTTTTTTTTAAAAATATTATATAGGAATAAATATTAAATAACTCTTGTGCGATAAATATATTATATCATAGTTTTATTTTTTTGTCAATATATTTTTTACCTTACCAATGAATAACGTGACTCTTGTGTTAATTGGTAAGGTAAAAGACTGAATGAAAAAAATTTGTTGACAAAAAATATTTTCTATGGTATAATATTTATGTGCGATAGAAGATTATAGGAGAGTAATATGAAAAAAATAATACAGGAGGATGTATTTGAGAATATATATAACAAATATAAGCATATTCTAAATACTAAAAAAGAAACAAATAAGTTGGTTAATTTCGATAAGTTTTGCGTAGCTATGGAGAAATTAAAAGATAAAAAAATAATAATACTAAATGACCTCGATTTCGATGGTTTTTCATGTTCTTATAACTTAGAAACTTGCTTTAGGGAATTAGGATACGATTTCGATATTCATATAGGGACAAGAAAAAATGGATATGGAATAAATAAAAAAGTTCTTGACAAATATATTGAATTAGGATATAATGCTTTAGTTTGTGCTGATTTCGGTATACAACAAAAGCAAGAAGTTGAATATGCTTATTCAATAGGATATGAGACAATAATAGTTATAGACCATCACACAATAATTGATTCAATGATACCAGATGCTGATTGTGTTATAAATCCAAAATTTAATGGTAAAAACTATGGGTATTATAGTTTATCAGCTGGTGGAGTATGTTATATACTTATGAGGGATTATTATGAGTATCTTGGTCTTGATTACGATTTATATTCGGATTTACTTAGAATGGGTGCAATGTCTTGTATAGCAGATATGGTAGATTTGAAGGATTCTACATGGCAAATGGTTAGAAGTGGATTGAGCTTAATGAGTGAGCCAATGGACAAGAGGTTGAAAAAGTTACTCAGTCAAGCACTAAAATACAAGAAGAAATTAGGAGAACAAGATATTTCATTCTCTGTTGCTCCAATAGTCGGCTCTGTGTCTAGGTTATCAGACCCCTATGAGATTACAGTGCCATTTATAAATGGTAAAACAAGTAAGTTTGAAGAAATGGTTGCTTTAAATGTATCTAGAAAAGAATTACAGAAAAAGGTTGTAGCAAAAGCAATTGAAGAAATATCAAAAGGAGAAATATTCGATATAATAATATATGTAGCAAAAGACATTCCAGATGGATTATGTGGGCTAATAGCTTCTGGAATAACACAACACTTTAGGAGACCAGCATTAGTTCTAAATGATAGAGGAGCAGTATATGGTGGCTCTGGAAGGTCTTTCGGAGGTTTTAACTTATTAGAATGTCTGTCGGCAAACACTGGGTCAGTTCTTAAGTCAGCTGGGCATTCCATGGCATTAGGCGTAACAATAGAAAAAGATAAGATAGATTTAGTTTTAAAAGACCCTGGAATCTTATCGTATATAGAGCTAAATAAAGAAAAGATTTTAGTTGTTGACGAATATTACGAAGTTGCATTTCAAGATATCCCTAGGATAAATGAGTTACTAAGTCAGTTTACACCATTTGGGGTAGGAAATCCCAGACCTAAATTTGTGACAAAATACGCTAAACTAGATACATACTTTAAACAAGGAGAACTCACACTAATAAAGCTATCTAATGAAATTGATAGTTGGGGAACATTTTTTGATGAACCTCATGTGTGCATAAAAGCTTTATATTTTGGGGAACAAGAGCTTACTTATGATGATTACTACGATATATATTTTACAATAGAAGATGATGATAAGATAATTGTTGAAGAAATGATAGGGAGTGAATTATAGTGAGGTATCTAAAATATTTGATGTTTATTTATAAATACAAGAAACAACTAGCTAATGAGCTTGGCAAGTTTAAACTCGCACCAACGGAGGCGTTGGAGTATAAACGGTTGCATACGTACGACAGTTTTAAAAAGTACGCAAGTGTAAATTGGATAGACATGTGGTCGACTGACAATGACTTAGAGTATTTTATGAATTCAACACACCACCCAAGCACATGGAGAACAAATCCGATAGCAGAAGAAAATTGCTTGAGATTAGTGTGTGAAATAAATGTGCTGTCGAGCCTATATTGCACGAATCCAAAAGATGAATATCTTGAAAGAAAAAAGCAACTCAAAGTAAGTAATTATTCAGAATATATTCTCGACAAGCATTTTGGGCTCGATTTATCTGGATATACAATATCAAAACTACTAAAATTTAAAAAAGAAAATTATTAAAAAAGCTGTTGACATTTTTTGTAAAAAGTGGTATAATATATTTGTAGTTGAGAAGGAAAACAAAAGTTTTTAAGAATGTTTGAAAAACTTCTTGACAAAAGTCTAAAATTATGGTATAATATTTATATACCAATTAAGAGGAGATGATTGCATGACAAATATATTAACACTTTTTACAGAGAAGTTCGGAATGACTGATAGGTCTGCTAAAACAATGGTAACAAGAATAAAGAAAGAAATTGATTTCTCATTCGGTGCAGAAGTAGACAAAGAGCAGTTGAAGACGATATTATCAAAGATGAAAACTGGTAAATATAAGGATAAAGCAAATGCAATGCTATTTGATATGAATAAAAAAACATATGAAGTTGATATGAGTAAACGTGTTAGTTTTGCAATTGAAAATTCCGAAGATAAATTAAACCATACATTTAGAATATTTGACTCGGTATTTATTGATTCAAACAATAATCGCGGTATAATAGTTGAGAAAGTATCTGGCAATTATGCTACGGTAGAAATTACAACTGGGGAATTAACTAGTCAAACGGTAAAAATAAAGGTCAGCGAATTACGTCACAGAAAACGTGGCGAAAGATAAAACACTAATAAAAAAAATTTTTTAAAAAGTGTGCAAAAAATTTTTTCTTCCCTTTATATAATAGTGAAGAGAAACGAGATAGTGTGCTAAACACTACAACAAAAAAGTCTGAAAATTTTTTCTTGACAAATCAAGAAAAAAATGGTATAATACATTATAACTTTAAAATTTTAAAACAAAACGGAGGAAACAAACATGGCAGTTAAAAACGGAAGAGATTTACTAGTAGCAGAATTAAAAGGAATTTCAAGAGAGAGAGGTTCAAACCTTACTAAAAAGCAAATTGAAGAGGTTCTAATCATGCTTAAAGAAGGAGTAGTTAAGACTTTCCTTAATACAGATGGAGAAATGTCAATCGATTTCCCAGGATTACTTTCTGTTAAAAAGAAATTTGTTGAAGCAACTGAGAGAACAAACCCAGCTACTCAAGAGAAATTCATGGACAGAGATAAATATACTCTAAAAATAACAGCATCTACTTCAATCAAGAACAGAATCAAAGAAGAAGCAGAAGTTAAGTAATTAGTTAAGCCCACAATTGTGGGCTTTTTAATTTGTGTGAGAACTTGATTTTTTAATTTTCACGAATTGCATTGGAAAGGTAAAAAAAGCATTGACAAAATTTAGAAAATATGGTATAATATGTTATAATATTTTAAAGGAGGAATGAATGGTATATAATTTTACATTTAATCTCACTAATGACTGCAACTTAAATTGCTCATATTGCTATCAAAAGAACCAAATCGGAGAAAATAGAGAATTGGCTTGTACTCCAATGACTATGACGATAGAAAAAGCAAAAGAGATATTCGACAAGATAGAGTTAGATTTTTCAAGGTCTGGCAAAGATTTTGAATACTTAAGAAAATATGCAAACAATGACAAAATGCCACTAATAATTTCTGTTACATTTACTGGCGGAGAGCCAACTCTTAATCTTGATACTATGGAGTATTTTATAAATAGGTTTGATAGATTTTCTAAATCAAAACCATATGACATTAGGGTTTCATACAGTATGGCAACAAATTGCACTAAAATAAATGAGTTAAATGCACTCGGTGAAAAAACTGGCGTTACTTTTAAAATAATTACGACAAAAACCGTAACTGGAGATATTGATTTTTCCAAATATAAAAACATAAAGAATACATCATATAAAGTGATAATAGACACAAAAGACATTGGAAAAAATATAGATTCAATAATCTCTACTATAAATAGTATAGAGGACAATTCTACCGTTGACATTCGTGTTGTAGTCGACTATATCGTAGATAACCAATTAGAGTACGATTATGACTCATACAATACAGCAATTAACAAACTTGTTTCAAACATAAAACCAAACAATTATAGTATGGTTTGGCATTCAAAATATAGAGAATTACCATGTAGCCAATTCTCGTATTATGCAATAGATACGGACGGAACTAGAAAAATGTGTCATAGGGTTTTTGGAACTAATTCTGGAAACACCAACGAATTTGAATATTTTAATGATTCTACCTTATCGTATTTAGATGAAAAATGCGTGTATGCAACTAGATTGCCGGAAAAAAGAACAAAATCTATCGAGTACGATTCAATAGTTGGGAAGATAGGGCAATATGTTAGATTTAAGGGTGGTGGAATATCTACGTTTGCAATGGGAGATAATGGGCCTTGTGGAGGATGTGCATAAAATAAATAGTGGAGGTTGGATATATGAAATTGACGGAAAACATAGCAAAAAAATTAAATTTAGAAATATATAAATTAAATGAGGTGGAGACTTTCAATTTCATAGTTGACTTTCTTACTAAAGAGGGAATACCATTTGAAACCCACAACAAAAACATATTTGGACTTAACCACTATGGTTCTCCGTGTTTTTGTGCTCATCTAGATACTGTAATGGATTCAGACATGAAAAAAGAACTAATATACGATAGCTATGGAGGAATTTTATCAAGAAAAAATGGAATACTTGGAGCTGACGATAAGGCTGGAGTTGCAATTTTATTGCACCACATCAGAGATATCAACTTCGCATTTTTTCACTCGGAGGAAATCGGAGGAATTGGCTCGACCGAAATGTCAGACCATGAATTTTTTGTCGAATCAATAGAAGTTATAAATGTTCCGTGTTTTATTCAATTTGACAGAAAAGGCAGAAATGACATGATTGGAACATTAAATTATTACTGTTGCGATGATTTGGCAAAAGAGATAGAAGAAAAGACTCATTATAAGACAGCAAAAGGAATATACACAGATATAGACAACCTTTGTCATATAATCCCAGGTGTAAATCTATCGTGTGGATACTATAATGGTCATAGCAATTCAGAACATCTAATTGTTAGTGAATTTCTCATGGCACTGAATACAGTTCCAGCATTGAATAAAATTCGTGGCAAATACGAAATCGCAGAAGACGACAGGTATTCAAATCTATTTAGCTTTGACTCTGGTAATGAGTTTACAATAGAATTTTCAGAAGATGAATTTACTGACGGAGAAATGCAATATCTAAGGGATGCGTTGTTCATTTCCATGGAAGACATTGAGAAGTTCGGAAAAAGGTATTTTAGAGATTTGGGTATCTTGGATGATTACTATGGGTATACAACATATAGCGACACTAATTACGAGTACAACTACGATGATTACCATGCTCAAATAATAGGAGCAATGCTTGAATACGATGAAACAGAATATGATTTTTAATTTTGGAGGAAAACATGACTAAAATAGACTTATCACAACTAATAGAAGAAACTAGAAAAGAAATATATAAGATGGACGCAAATTGCGGGACAATAGGTGCAATAGTTATGAACCCAGATTCAAACACTGAGAGATATCTTAAAGCCAAATTCAAAGAATTTACCGACTATGGGCACGAAGTAAATGTAGTTAGGATGTCTAACGATGCAACACTTAAAGAAAATATAATAGCATTAGATGAATTAATGCAAGTGTGTCAAGCCGTATTGGTGCAAGAGCCACACCCATTCTCTGATGAATTAAATGAATACATAACGCATTACAACAAAGAACGCGGAGAAAAATACCACTGCTATGATATTGAAAAATATGGCGATTATGACCCAACATCACAATCTGTTGTTGAAATACTCGATTATCTTGGTGCTTCTGGGGATGAAACAATTGCAGTTCTTGGTGCTGGGATGTTTGGTAGAAACATCGTAAATGCACTTATGAAGGAAAAGTTCTCGGTAATATCTTGTAACTCGAGAACGCAAGAATACGAAATGCTTAGAAACATAGCCGACTATACTGTTTTAGCATTCGGAAAGGGAGAGCTTGAGCCAATATACAATGAAAAAATAATAGACGTTTCTTTTAACATATCTCACGATGATACCATTAAATATGATTATACACCACTAGTAGGAGGAACTGGAAAAATGACAACATTATGCCTACTAAAAAAATTCAACGAAATCATGCTAATAAAGGATGATTCGTATTGGAGACTTAATGACTAAGTTTTTTGCCATAGTTTTGCTAACTATGGCTCTCTCCACTGAGAGCTTTGGTAAGGTAAAGATTGCGAGCTGGTATGGTGAAATGTTTAATGGTAAAGAAACAAGATATGGTGAAATTTATGATATGAATAAACTAACGGCGGCTCATAATAAATACCCCCATAATACAATACTAAAAGTTACTAACATAATGAATGGGAAATCCGTTATAGTGAGAGTAAATGATACTGGCTCATTTGGCAAGAAGTATGGAAGAGAAATAGACCTATCTAAAGCAGCATTCAAAAAGATAGCTAAACTCGGAGAAGGTTTGGCAAAAGTAAAAATCGAGGTAATAAGGCTCGGATAAGAAAATTGGCAATAGCCAATTTTTTTATTTACTTTTTTTTTAAATTGTGATATAATATATTATAGAGTTAAGGAGGTTAGAAAATATGAAAATAACAATAGATACTGAAACACCTGCAAAATACTTTATTAAAAATTTAACATCTTATATCACCGGATATGAGTATGAAAATAATGAGTGTTTTGGCGAAATAAAATCCTTTATGCGTGATTCTAAATACACCGATATTCAAAATAAAATTATAATACAAAATATAAACGGAGAAAAATATCCAGCCATTCCAGTTAAGACAAATGGGTATGTTATGGTTGGAGATAATGCAACGAAAGAGCGTGACGTAAAAACAATGGCAGTAACAAGAGAAGCTATGAATAGTGTTGCAATAGAATTTATAGACTTAGAACTTAATGAAATGATAGAATTGGACACAAGAATAAGAGAATACTGTAAGAAAGTTGGAATAAAGATACTTGACATCAGAATAGCTAGGGGGTAGTTAATGGAGAATATGCATATAATGGTTGGAGTTCCAAGGTCTGGAAAATCGACAATTGTTTCTAAAATAGTAGAATCGTCAAATGAAAATATAGAAGTAGTATCGAGAGATATAATAAGAGAACAAGTCTTTGGAGAAAAATCATATATGGGCAACGAAACAAAAGTTACCGAAGCGTTTAACAAGAAAATAAACAAAGAAATGTTAGCTGGAACAGATATAATTGTAGACAATTGCAATGTAAGATTTAAAACAAGAAAACAATTATATGATTTAGCAATCAAATATGGATACAATGTAACAATTCATATAGTGTTAGCTGATATAAAAACACTAATGGCTAGAGCAGAATATCATAACTTTCCAAAGCATGTCATAATGAATATGCTAAAAGGTAATGATATTGCTATGATTTCAATATACGATAAAGTAAAATGCCCAAATATAGTTTCAATCAATCACTATATTACGGAATACGAAGAGCCAGAAAGCCTAGACTTTAACCAGGAAAATCCACATCACAATGAGACAGTTCTTGGTCATGTAACTACATCAACAAATAAATTAGTAGAACTAATAAAACAAAATAACATAGATGTTCACGAAGCAACAGCTATGATACAGGCTATAAAGTATCATGACCACGGAAAAGCATATGCAAAGGAATACGATGAAAAAGTAAACCATTATAGGTACATAGGACATGACAATATAGGTTCGTTTATGCATTTGCATAGGATTTTAACTCAATCAGGAACAATTACAGAGCAATCTGAATTGGAGCTTTTTCTCATACATTTTCATATGATTAGATATGGAAGCATACCTAAAGTATACTCCGAAATAATTGAATGGTACGAAGGTTACGAAAATCTTTTAAATATTTTTGGAGAAGCTGACAAATTTAGGGTATGGGAGTGATTTTTTATGTTCATTTTTTTATTTTTACTTCAGGCATTAGGTTTTGTGTGGCTATATTCATTATTTAATAGTGCTGAATTTGCTTCACTTGGAATACCAGAAGCACTCAAACTTATTTTATTTGCAGTATTTTTATTTATTTTTGTTGAATATAAGACCATTATGGCTATATTCATTATATGGTATCTAATATCACAAATATTTTTATCTATGGGGGAATAGTAATATGCTAGAAAAAGACACGAAAATAGTAACAGCATCAAAACATTATGAAACAAACAACGGAATTGACGCAATAGACCTTATGCTTATGAGTGGAGATGCCGAGGGATTTTGTGCTGGTAGCGCAACGAAATATATTCTTAGAAGAAATCACAAAGGTAGCAAAAGCGAAGATTTAATAAAAGCATTTGACTTTGTCACTATGCTTGTTCATATGGATGGCGGAGATAAACAAAGGCTTATAGACATCATAGAAAAAAGATTTAAAAGAAGGGTTTAATCAAAGGAGCTGAAATATGGCAAAATACGTTAAAAGAAAAAAACTAACCGACATTGTTGCTACTAGAAAAGCCGAAAAATATGTAAAGTTTGGGATAGTTACTCATCCTAACGAGATTCTCGTCATTGGTGACGAGAACTCGTTGTTTACAATACCAGTAATTGGCGACGCAAAACAATCTATAATAGATTTTTTGAAAAAAAATTCTAACATAAAATTAGAGGATATCCTTGAGATAGAAACAATATCAAACTTTAAGAATTCGTGTGGAACTTGTTCATCAGAATATTCCATAGCTATTGTTGTTGTAGACAATAAGGTTTCTGATTTGATGATGTCAACAAAGTATTCTGCTTTTACGAGTGGAGAAATTTGGGATATGTCAACTAAAAACATAATAAATGGAGAAAAGTTTACTGACGCAGATACGATATTGTTCGTTCTTTTTATTTCGTCAGTTCTTGGTTCGGTATATTGATTTACCTTACCAATGATAATTCTGCTGAGTTAATTGGAAAGGTAAATAAGGAGGTAAATTGAAGAAAGGTAGTTATTCATATGTTGTAATACGGGATTATATTGTCTACAATCTTGTTCGAGACCCGTTATTAAAAATAACGGAAGATAGGATTCTGGAAGAAATAGCCTATATAAAGTCAGTCCATCCAAATTTATGGGATGAAGAGAGCGAAAAGATGCCATTGAAAAATGAAAGAGGTAAAGTAAAGAGAATACCAGATGCATTAATAGATGAAATAGGTTCTGAGCTAATTGGCATATTTGTAGGTAACGAAGAGTTATTTGCCACCGAGAAGCTAGAAGGGTCAATAAGTTCATTTTTTCATGAGGTTGAGGTAGCACAAATAGAAGAAGATGTAGTATAGAAAAGTGTCCCTATTCGGATTATCGATAGGGACACTTTTTATTTGACAAATTCGAAGAAAAATGATATAATATATTATAAAGTTAAATAAGGGAGTGATTATATGATGATTATTAACCAAACACTAAGACAAAAAATAGAAGAGCATTTGGGACTAGAAACATATCAATATATAATAGATAAAATCGTTGAGTTAGGTCCAATCGCTCTTCGTATGAATAACCTAGACGTGTCGAGAGAGGAACTTGGGTTTATTAGTTTTTGTCATGTCTCATCAAATGGAGTAGAGTCTAGGAAAGAGCAAACAATGAAAATTACAAGATTTTTAAACAAATTTATTGATGTAAATTCTAAACAATTTGCTGGAAAAGTAAATATGCTTTACTCCGACTTAATATCTCCAGCATATTACATAGAAGTAGTTGATACGCCTGGTGGAGCTGTTGAAGCATATAATTGTATGAATTACGCTGACAATTGTGGCTCTCTAAATTCTTCTTGCATGAGAATAATGAGCAGAAGTGAGAGTGGTATAAAATTTTATGGGAAATTTAAGAACACAAAAATAGCAATACTTAGGAAGACTGGAGATTCATTGGTTCATGGGAGAGCGATTCTATGGCATGGTGTAACAGATATGAGAACAGGAAAAATCACAAACTTAATGGATACTATGTATTGTTGCACAACAAAAACCCCAATATTTAACAACTTCGCAAAGGAAAATGGGTATCATGTTGTTAGAGATTTTGATATATTTGGAGATTACAAGATAGAATTGGATAAAAAATATTTTGTATTCCCACACTTAGATACTTTTAGGTATTTAGTTATTGACGAACAAGACGATAAATACACTTTGTTTTCAGACCACATATCCGCAAAAAAAAGTGTTTCGCACTACAATGAGTCAATAGTTGGATTAGCTAACGGGGAAATAATAAGGATAACAAAAGATAATGAAAGAGTTTGTAAACACTGTGGTCAAAAGTTTTACTTACTCGAACATGAAGAAGGGAGTGAGTATTGTGAAGAATGTCACGAAAGTGACGCATTAACGCTATACAAAACAAAGAGCGGTAGTTTCAAATATATTTCCAGAAGTGTAAATGAACTGTATCGTTGCGAAGCATGTGGTAATTACCACATACATTCTGAAATTCCAAGTGGAGCATGTGGAGTTAGCTCTTACGCCTTTAAGACATTTGTCCAGTAAAAAGCTTGACATTTTTGATAAATTATGGTATAATATATTATAAAGTTAATTATAAAGGGAGTGTATTTGATGGAAAGAGAAAAAGTAACTAAAATGGTAATATATGATGATTTATGCAGTGTATTGGAAGAAGCTGGTTGTAAACATCTTCTTGAGATAATGTTCGATGCTAATCCAGAAGTGGTTGGAATTAATTACATTGGATTATCAGTTGACACTATCGGTATGGTTTCGTTCATCCCAAATGTGAAAACAAATGGAGAATTTGTTGATATCCCATACACATTATATAACAAAAAACTAGAGAGAAACGAAAGAGAAAGTTGGCAAAATGGTATTAGAATAGTAGAATCATTCAGCGCAAAGCAGGAAAGAAAGAAATCTGGTATAAAAACTAGAGTTGGAAGATTATTAGGTCGTTTTGTTGATGTAAATCTATACAATAAGGAGCTTGGCAGAATAAATTCCATATTGGCGGCTGACAACTACGAAATTGAAGTTGTTCAAGGAGAAGACATTAGAAAGTTCTATCATCACGAATCTTATTATCCAAAATCTGGAACTCTAAATGGTTCTTGCATGAGAGGTGACCATTGCCAAGATTTCTTCAATGTGTATACAAAGAACCCTGATTTGGTAAAAATGGCTGTTCTAAGAAAAAAGGGAGATTTGAAGACTAAAATACGTGGTAGAGCATTATTGTGGCAAGACGTAGTTCTGCATAAAAATATCAGAAAATGGTGTTCGGATAAAGAAGAGGTAATTGCTACAAACAATTATTATTTCAATGAAGGGATTGATAAAACAAGCATAAAATACATGGATAGAATATACTGCTGTTCATCATTATCAAATATATTTGTGGATTGGGCTACAAATAATGGGTACCACTATCGTGGATGCACATTTGATGGAAATCTAATATCTGCACCAGCTTCCTGCGATGGTTCTCCTGGGTTTAATACAAACTATCACATGATGGAAGTAGAAGTCCAAACCGAAGAGACCTTATATCCATATCTTGATACATTTGCTTCTGGGTACTACAATTCTGATGGAGAATATGTATTGTGTAGTGATGAAGCAGACCGTGGCTCTAGCAAACAAAGGGATTTGCAAAGAACAAATGGATGCGTTGACGATGAAGTTTGCGTATGTTGTGGAGAAGGAATAAACACAGACTACGATGACTATTATGTAGACAACCACGGGGATTATTACTGTCAATGCTGTGGTGATGACGAGCTTAAATATGTAGAAACAGAAGACAGCTATTATAGATATGATGAAGTAGACTATTGTGATGATTGTTCTACATACTTTGTATCATCGGAAGGATGCAACGTATACGATTCAATGAACAACGAAGCTAGAGTATGCGCTCATTGTGCTGACGAGAACTATGTATTCGTTGAACGTAATGGGTGTGGGGACTATTATCATATTGATTTAGTTACATGTTGTGAGAAATGCGACGAGCCGATTCTAATAGATGATGTAGTATTGGATGAGGATGATAATAGGATATGTGCGTCTTGCTATACAGAACGTGGCGAGGTTACTGGTCTCGCCTCGTAACCTATAAAAATTACAGGAATTATCAAAAAATATTTGACTTTTTGCGAAAATCGTGATATAATATATGATAAAGTTAATACTACGGAGGGATAAATGAAAAAGATATGTGCTAATTGTAATTTTAACCACGGTAATGTTTGTATTGTAAAGAACAATGATTTTAAACCGGTCAAGGTTTCAGCAAATGAGTCATGTGAAAATTATAAAGAATTAAGCAAAAGGCTTAGAGATATTAGATAATTTTATAGTGTGGAGGTAGTTGATATGGGAATAGAGCAAAAAAGAGCAGAATGGGTCGAATTAAATAAAAAATTCCAAAAAGCAGTTTTTGAAAACGGTGATGGGGAAATGCCCAAGGTTACTTTGGCTCTTTCCCATTATCAAATTAAAGCAAATGAAGCGTTTGCAGTTGGAGACTATGATACTGTCGAATTAAATATGAGAAAGTTTGAACAAATAGCAAACGAATATTTAAAACAACACAAACAGTCTTCAGAATGGAATAATAAAGTTTTACCTTCCCAAGAATCAAAAAAGGAATGTGTAAACTTGTGTGAAAAGCTGGGATACGCAAATAGTGGAGTTGGCATAACAAAATTGTTAAATCAAATAGGTTCAGATTTTGTAAAATATAAGCCATATACTGAAATAGAGAGAAGTGTAGCAATAGAAATTTTAAAGAAGATATCTAAAATAAATAAAAAGGCTAGTGATGCCTTGAAGAAAGTTGGTGAAGAATGTTAGACAGTGTTGACTCAACGTATTTACTTAGTGTTGCAGTAGCTATATGTGCAATTAATTCAATAGCTATTGCATGGGTTATAAAGTGCTTAGCAAATGAAATAGACGAGCTAAGAGAAAATTTTAAAGAGGTGACTAATAAAGTTGATAAAACTAATTGATTTGAGAGCTAACGTGATTGAAATTGAAACAAAAACATTCGGAGAATTAATAAACTATGTGTACTCAAATGGTGGCGTAATTCTAGATGGTGGAATTGCCGAAGTTAATGGAAGAATATTTTCGATAGTTTCTAATTTATAAGGGGGAATCAAATGGATAACAAATTTTCAAAAACAGATATTGGTAGAGTAGTGCTTAATAGGCCTCATTCAATATACGGATATATTGATTCGATATCACAATCGTCAGAAATTTATCCAATCAACATTGTGACTTCATTGGATTGGAAAGGTGAAGACGAAGTAGCTTCTACCTACCATAATGTATACTACACATCGTGTGATGAAAATGGTGCAGAAGATGTTAGATTACCTCCAAATTGGGAAAAGTGCGATACTGTGATTAAAGTCAATAAAGCAGAAGAAAAGACGAAGTCAACGCCAACTGACAACTACTCAAAGAACGGTAAGCAAAAAGAAAAAGCCGACGAGGCTACTTCGCTTTATGATTCAATATCAGAATCAATAAGAGAGCTGGAGTTAGAAATAGAGAAAAAAAGGAAAGTTCTCCAATTCATACTTGAAGCTGAGGAAATGGGATATTCCATCATTAAGAAATAAAAATAGAGAGAGTCAAAAAAACATTTGACTCTCTAGTTATTTTATGATATAATATATTATAAAGTTAAGTAAAGGAGAGTATCTGAATGGATATAAAAGAGGATGTTGTTCTTGGAACATGTTGCATATGCGGGAAGGAAATGCTTTTAGTATATGAGAATTATTGTAAATATTGCAATTTTGAGAAAAAGCTAATGGAGGAAAAAGATGATTGTTCCAGCGAAAACAATGGCTAGACATGTTGAGTTAATAGATATGGCAGTTGGGCTACTAGATTGTGCTACTGATGAAGAAAAAGTAGCTCTATGCGGAAGCATAGATAATGCAAATAAATTAAAAATGCAACTATCGAGAGGGATTGGAATACTCCTTACATATAAAGTTTATACAGTATTTGGGTTTAAGTTCTGTATTTTGAGCTTTAAAAAGTATATTGCGTTGAAACTTATCAATCTTTCTATATTAAATATACTGAAAGTAGCATCCGATAATTTTGACTTTAATTCGAACTAAAGTAGGGGGATGATTTATGTTAATAGATATATTCAGAAAGTATAGCGAATCAAAGAAAGAAAAAGAAGAGAACCAAAGAAAAATAATAAAAGATGCCTTAATGTTTGAATCAAAAACATATATAGAAAGAAGAAACATATTTAAACCAGATTCAATTAGGCAATTAGCAAAAGAGCATGAATTTTATGAGATAACGCTCAGAGTAATAGATGAGAGCGACTTACTACTATCTAAAGAAATAGATTGGCTATATTATGGATTTGATTTGGATGAGTTTATAGATTATATAATGGGACTAATTGTAGAGAAAGCAAACAAGGAGTTGATATAGATGAAAATGATATTCGGAAGTCATAACTATAACTTAAATACACCAGAGTCAGACATTGACATCGTTGAGTTTTTAATTCCAACAATAGATAATCTATATGATGGTGTAAAACTACACGGAATGAAAACATCCGAAGAAATGGATGTTAGGACAATAGATATTAGGCATGTGTCGAACATAGTTAGAAGACCATGTATTAATGATTTGGAATACTTTTGTTCAGTTAAACCAGAATTTACCAGTAGAAAAACAAAAGAATTGTATGAGTATATCAACTCGAATATAGAATTAATAGTAGAAAATTGCAGAGAGGGAATTTCATTAAGTTGTATTGGATATATGGCGGACAAACTAAAAGACGCAGTAAAGTCTTCGGAGAGTAGAGCTAAGTCAATAGAAATGTATATGTATGATGTTAAATCTTTGTATGCTTTCTTTAGAAATGATTATATTTTGGAACAGTTAATAACTGGAAAGAGAGAGTTCAAAGACATTATATTTATAAAAGACGAGGCTCTGAGATCATTTTTAATAGAAATAAAGACTGGAAAAATGGCAGATATGTATGATAACTTGTTTGCATCAGCAGAAGTTATAAGAGAAAAAAGAGCGTCAAAAACAAAACCAGCAATTATAAAGTCAAAAATAGAAAGAGTAAAAAGCGAAGAGTATAATGCATTCATAAAGAATGTAGATGCAATGGTTAAAGATATTGTTATTAGTTCTGCACTAAATAGGGGGGTTTAATTATGTGTATGAGATTAGTTCCATGTGTAAAATATGACATTGAATATTCAGATATTAAATTTGGATATGGTAAAGTTGATAAGTTTATAGATATGCTACGTAGAATCGATGAGGATTTGTATTATTGCGAATACGAAGTTGAATTAAATGTTTCTTTTATGCCAAAAATTAGATACAATATATGTGAAAACGAGGACGAGAAAAATTTTGTAAGAATGATAAAAAAAACATACGGTATGAACAAAGAGTATTACGACAAAAAGGGATATATTGTATTTGCAATAATGTAAAAATCGGAGGGATTATGTCTAAAGTATATTTCTACTACTCATGTATGGAATCTGGAAAATCAGCATCTTGTCTTATAAATATACACCAATATAGAAAAAATGGAATAGAGCCGTTGATTTTAGCACCACCACAAGCTAACGGAGTGATAACTACTAGACTTGGAAAGATAGACGAGGAAGCGATAACAATAACTAATGATAGTTTGCCATCGGATTATATTAACAATAATACCGAGGTAATCATCATAGATGAGGTTCAATTTTTAAGTAAAGAAGCCATAGAAGATTTATTTAAGATTGCAATATACAAAAATATAAAAGTAATATGTTATGGGTTATTAACGGATTTTAAAACTGAATTATTTGAGGGTAGCAAAAGATTGATAGAACTTGGTGCAAAATTACAGTTAATAAAATCAGTTGGTTCTCTTGGGGAAATACCAGTTGTAAATGCGAGATATTCAAATGGGAAAATAGTCACAACAGGTGATGTAATATCAGTCAATAAAGAGACATACAAGCCAATGACACTAAGGGAGTATTGGACTGAAACACAAATAAGATAAGAATCTGTGGCTAATTAAAATGATTAGCCACTTTTTTCAAAAAAAGACTTGATTTTTTCTGTAAAAAATGATATAATATATTATAAAGTTAAATAAAACAAATAAGGAAGTGATTATATGTCATACGAATTAAGAATAGCAAAGGTAGAAAAAACATTTGAAATACCAGGTGCAGATAGGATTCATGGAATAATAGTTTGTAATGAAACACTTGTTGCTAAAAAGCATATAGAAGTTGGATTTGTCGGAGTATTTGCGGAAGAAGGGACTCAGTTGTCTGAGGAATTCTGCCACAACAACAATCTATACCGTGAAGCAAACATGAATAAAGATAAAAATGAAACTGGCTTCTTTGAGAACACAAGAAGAGTAAGGGCTCAAGCGTTTAAGGGCGTAAAATCATCTGGGTGCTTCTTTGAACTTGATTCACTATCTTTCACTGGAGTAGATGTTTCAGTTGAGAATTTCAAAGTCGGTCAGCTTTTATCGGTGCTAAATGGATACAAATTATCGCAAAAATATATGTCAGAAAAGCAAGCAAGAGTAGCTGGCAACCAACAAACAAAACAGTTGAAAAAATCTTCAGTTATAGGATTTAACGAGCATATCGACACTAAGCAATTCAAACACACTATAAATGAAATTCCAGTAGGTTCATTACTTAACTTCCATGCAAAAATTCATGGAACATCATTTAGGGTTGGAAAACACCTAGTGTTAAATGAACTGCCACTACATAAAAGAATCATAAATAAGCTATTCAATAAAGAGATATTCCCTACGTATGAGTATGACTATGTTGTTGGCTCAAGACGGGTAATAATTAAAAATGAAAACACTACAACTGGTTTTCACGGGTCTAATGGTTTCAGATACGAAGTTCTTGAAAAATTGAAGCCATTCTTGGAAAATGGTATGTCAATATATGGAGAAATAGCTGGATATGTAAATGGTTCTCCAATAATGGGCAAACACAATCTGGCAAAAGTTGGGAAAGAATATGTTAAGAAATACGGAAAAGAAATTGTTTATTCTTACGGATGTGACAATGAAAATTATAGATTCCACATATATAGAATAACACATTTAATAAATGGCAAAGAGTATGATTTGTCTGCAAGGCAAATAGAGCACTTCTGCGAAATGGCTGGAGTATTATCACACATGAATATACATGAACCAATTATATACAACGGAAATAAAGAGGAGTTAATAGAACTTGTAGATAAGTTAACAGAAAGACCCGAGGTTTTAACAGAAGATTATATTGACCCAACTCATATATCAGAAGGTATTATTATAAGAGTTGATAACGGAGGATTTGAACCAAAGTTTTATAAAAACAAATCGTTTGCTTTCAAAATTGCAGAAGGAATCTATAAAGAAAACAATGTTGACTTAGAGGACGCATCATAGCACAACCAAGACTACTACTAATTGGTAGGGTACTCTTACCTTACCAATTAAACAAGGAGGAATTAATGTTTATATTCATTTACGATATAATATTACTGACAATAACGTTTTTAATTATAGCTTACGACTCTCTTGCAATCTTTAAGAGCAATGAAGCTACAATGCATTTATTTAGGGCTATGATGGTAGTTCAGCTCATAATGTTTTTTCATAATGGAGCGATGTAGCAAAAAAATATTTGACTTTTTCTATAAAAAATGATATAATATATTATAAAGTTAAATAAGGGAGTGATTACATGAAACAAGCAACTATCGAAATAAATAAAATATTAGACGGAGCAATGAAAAAAATTGCTAAAATTCTAGCTAAAGAGGTCGAGGATAATTTTACAGATATAGAAATAAGATTTGCAAAGAAATACTATCTTGATGGGAAAGACGAATACCAGGATGAGTTCGATGAGATATCGGCAAAAATAAATTACACAATATATGATAGTGGATATGACTTCATATTTAGTGACTATGTGTTTGAATCTATATTGGGAGATACTTTTAACTTGCTATAAAATAATACGGAGGTATTTTTATGAATAAGAAAGTAAGATTTCAGTGTTTTTTAGAAAATGGTAAAGAGATACGTTACGAGAAAGAGATAAACATAATGGAATATTCGAATTATAGAAAGTGTTTTGAAGAGTCTTGTGAAGAAGAATCAATTGATGGGAATACTAAAATTGCTAGATTTGTTTTCAACTAAAAGGGGGAACTAATGAGATACTACGTGCTTTCTGATAAAAATGATACAAAGATGTTTATAAAATGCTTTTCTGATGATATGACTTGTGCTTACTGGACTCCAGATATAAATAAGGCGATGGTCTTCTCGGAAGATGGCATCCATGGTTTTGAAGAACATCCGAGCTTTAATGTCCTACAAGTTCTTAGAGCTACTCAAATAATATAATAATGGAGGAGATTTCATGAAGATATACACATATGATATATTTGAAGAATACGAAAGGCTAATTGAAGAATGTGAGAAATGTTATTTGAGCAATAAAGATTGCCTAAGAGATTGGAATACTAAATGCGATACGATGGACATGCTTGATGAGTTAGGCGAGATTATAGATAAGTAAAAGGTGGTATATAATGATTATAGCAGACCCAAGGTTGGTATACTTAGTTAGTTTAATAGGAACGGTAAAAACAAGTTTATTTATAGCAATAGTGTTTCTTATTTGCATACTTGTAGCTTTTCTGTTTGGATGGGAAAGTAATAGAGGTGAACGATACTTCAACACATTGAAGAAAATTGCCGCTGGACTATTTACTAGTTTGTTTTTATTCATTATTTTGCCAGACAAAGTTACGATAGTAAATATGATTATTGCAAAACACATGGCTGATGGAAAGAATCCGCAGATTGATACTTTGGAAATAAAGAAGATATATAGCGATTATAATTTCTAATAGGGGGTTTAAATTGGTAATTTGTGGAATAAAGATAATAAAATATACTGTAACTGGTAATACTGTAAAGGTAAAGATAGATAAAGGGAGATGGAAACCAACAATAGAATTTACAACAACAAAAGCATATCTCTTGAAAGCATTGGTTAGTAATGCAACAGGAAAGATGTTCTGGCAAAAAATGGATGAAGTATATCCTGGGTCAAGATATTCAGCTTTTAGACTTACAGATAAGCAATACAATGAAATCAAAAGAGTTTTAAAAATGAATCTTAAATAGTAAAAATTTTTCTTGATATTTTGATAAATTAATGGTATAATATATTATAAAGTTAAATGAGGGGTAAAAAAATGAGTAATAAACTTCGAGAATTGATTGTAAAGTATAATGAAGTAAATAAGATAGAAGACGAGCTATGTAAGGAAATAGCAGTGGAGATTCTTGAGAAAATGAGAAACATTGACGAAAACGACATTACCGAAGATACTCTTATCAATGAAATACGCAATAATAAAACATATAAGGAGTTTACTTCGATTGCATTATTCTACGGAAAAGAAGAGTGGTATGAAATACATTCTACAATCTTGATGAAAATAGCTATTTTAAAAGCTGGAGGTAACTAATGACATTAAAAAAAGAATATTATGAAATCGAAAGAAAATACAAAGCACAACTGCATGATGAAATTAGTGAAAAAGTTAAGACGATTGAGGAAATGATAGGAAATGGTTTAATACCAAAACATGCGATTGATGTATTCTTGTATTCAACAGAAAATTTTAGAGAATCTGTTGTAGCTGACGATTCTGGAAAACTAGTTGTTGTAGCTGAATGCTATGGATATGGAACAGAAAACCACGGTGCATTTTCAGTTTCTGATTATCCAGAAACGATAAATGGATGTGAGGGAGTTTTGAAAGATTTGAACTACTTTATATGCAAACATGAATTTAAGAAATAATTGGTGGTGAAAACATGAAGAAGATAATGCTGATTGCAATTATTTCCACAGTTATGCAAGGCTGTTTCATAAAAAGAAATGATAATAAAACAATTATAAAAGGAATTTGCGAAACAAAAATGGAAATATCAAATGTTAAAAAAATATCTGAAACAAATAGGGTTGAAGAGTTTTCATTCATAGCTGATGGAAAATACAATGGAGTTGCTGAGATTCCAAAAACATGGTATAGTCGTAGTTATTGCAGAATAAACATGGAATAGATAGGGGGATGATTATTGATGGGAAGTAAGGCGATTTTTTGGGATTGTGAAACTGGAGATGTGAGAGTGGTTATAGAAAACCATTCGTTTACCGATGGTGTGTTTTCTGAGTTTTGTAGAGAATTACTAAGAACAGACAACTTGAGACATTGCGATTATGAAATAGAGAAATCAAATGACTAGTTAGATAGGGGGAATGAGTATGATAGTAGAGAAGATTGCTAGGCTTGATGAAGTGAGGGAATTGGTAGAACAAATAAGAGGAATGCTAAGGAATCCTCTGATGTTTGAGAATAATAAAGAGACTTTAGAATTAAGACAAGCATTGCATTTAAAGAGGTTTAAGCTGATGCTTGAAGAGTGTGAGTTACAAGAAGAGATAGAGGCGTATGATAGATACATGATGAAAGACCTTGATTTACCTTTCCAAGAAGAATGGGAGCACGACCACTACAACCCAGAAGACGAAAGGTTGTTCGAAAGTGGAATACTGATGATTTGCAGAATGTAGAAAGTCAACAAAAAAAATACTAGATTTTTTGATAGAAAAATGGTATAATATATTATGAAGTTAATAAATAGGAGGAATTATATGAGAAAAATATATGGATTGTTTAATGCTGATGATGTTCTGCTTTATACTGAGTTTATGACTTTCGAAGAAATAATTGAAGATATTATAGATGTTATCGGAGAAGAGATTATTGATTATCCAGAGATGACAAGATTTAAAGAGCTTGACTGGTCGAACATTGCTGATGTAAATTACATGGCAGAAGTTCTTGAGAAAGCATTTGAAGAAGAGATTTTTGTTGATGAGATTAAATATGATGAATTCCCAAAGGAGATGCAATGAAAAGATTAATATATGTATTATGTGATTATAGTGATAATGACCCGATAGTTGCCTACAATACTTTTCACGAAATTGAATGCCATTGTCTAATAGAAAATGATGGTATTGTAACAACTGGAAACGAAAATGCTGAATGTGTGGTTATCTATGTTGATGGCGTAGAGCGTTATATTGTTACTAAGATTATGTTGTGCGAATAGGAGGAATTATGAAAGAGCCAATACAGTACTGTACTTCATGCGATACACCAATTTATGATTGGTCGGAAGTAGATAATTGTGGAAGATGCTCCAAGTGTGAAGCATCAGAAGAAAATAATGATATAATAACTAACGAGATGGAAAATATGGGGGGAGATAATATGGAAAAGACGATGATTAACCTGGTGAATGTATTAAAAACTG
>JACCEE011184554.1_pt1 | contig 50525 bp, 61 predicted proteins | sample 7449931 | NCBI WGS metagenome assembly JACCEE01 (sample SAMN15323457, study PRJNA562643) | freshwater metagenome | isolation source: river surface water | place: USA:Blue River Watershed | collected 2017-08-19 | reverse complement strand
TATCTGCAGACTTTTTATCACAATCTTTTTTGAAATCAACAATCATTTCATCCAATAAAGATACCATTGTAGTTATATCTGCATTACGTAGGAGCTCCCAGTTATGGAGCAATACAGCCCTTACTCCTTTGTATACTTTTTCCAGCTTGCCAGCGTAGCAAACACTTTCACAGATAGACGTTGCGCCAGGACATGAATAAGCCTTTCCTGCAGGTAATCCGAATGTGTTGGCAATTGTTGGGGTCTTTCCATTTTTAGAGACGGCATTAGCCACTTTCCTATCGTTAGAACGTTTTAGTTTCATTGGGGTCCTTTCTTAGAATGGGCCCTATTATAACAGGGCCCACCGACATTTACCAAGATGACTGATAGTAGTAGGATAAATCCTTATACTCATCATTTTCGATCAAGGGTGCTATTTGCTTGATAGTATCCTTGATATCTTGCCAATAGTATTGGTCAATATCATAGGAGCCAAAGAAGAAACCAGAACTAGGCATTAGTTCGCTAGGGTCTTTCTTGAATAATGCTTGACGGCAGGTAGTAAGTAACTCTTTTAGTTTCTCACGAGATACATAGTATTCACCACAGTTATCTTCACCGTCTTGTACATTGTCGACAAACCATTTATGAATTTGGTTAGCCTTGCGCCAATAGGCGACGTTTATTGACACATCTACACCATAGATACTTTCTTTATCTACAAGAGTATCTACACCAGCAGACTTTACTACATCATTCCATTGTGGGGTGGTAGCCTCAGAATACTTAGTATCGCTATCACGGTCTAACTTATTCCAGTCGATTTTATTTATATGCTTACGAGCAGAGAGGTACATATCTAAACCCATTTTATTTCCTTTCTAATATTCCGCAATTATAGCAGAGGGGGCTGACATTATTTGTGTTTCTTTTTCCTTGTGTATACTTTTTTGCTAGGAACAGGGGTAGAGGCATTACTACGGCGTAATTCTTGAATACGGCGCAATTCCTCTTTAGTTTTCCTAGTTTTAGTAATCATTTGCCCATTTTAGCAGAAATTACAGGGATATTCAAATCCTACCCGTAAGTAGCTCTGTGAGAAATATCACACGGGCGGCCCGCATTTCTGATCTAAAAAGAGAAAACCCGCCATGGAAAGAAAGGTAGACCATGGCGGGCGGAGAAGAACTCAAACTAACTTTGTATTATTTTTGTTAGTGGTTCAATTCTCCAAACTTGTGTAGCAGTTTATAGTCTTGCTAAGGACCTTGCTATTAGTAAGTTCTTACCATAGCAAATCTCTGTTGGTTATTAGCCAAACGCAACATAACCTTAGTTACATTACGAGAGATTGGAACGAACTTTTCGATACGACCTGTTACACCTGTCTTGCTTGTTGTAAATAGGTCACCAACTTGGTAAGTGTATCCTCCGAGTGTCATCTTTCTTTCCTTTCGTTGTTGTTATTGGGATTATTATACTACTGGGGTCTGACATTTTGGGGGGAGTTGCCTCCCCCCAATCTGTTAGAGATAACGAGCAATAGCGTTATAGGTTGAAGTTGAAACTACTTCCTCATCTGTCATCTTGAGAATACGGATAGCGTTTTCAATCTCCTCTACCATTTCCTTGTATTGCCAATCGTGGAAACTCTCAAAATCCTTTTCAGGCTCTTTTGGTAGTTCAATAGCACCTTTAGGTAGGTTGAAAGATACTGCGATTTCGCCATTGTATCTTGTATGAGCAGACAAGTCCTCTGCCTTTGAGATAGCATTTAGAGCAAGTTTCGCAACTTCCTTGCCATACTTCTCCTGAGCCTTTTGGAACTTCTCCTCATTTATCTTTTGGTTAGCCTTATCTTTCTTGATTTGGTCTAACTTAGTTTCAAGTGCCTTGATTACTTTTGAGGTAGCAATCTTGACATTTATGGCTTTGCCTCTTGACATTGTTTTCCTTTCGTAGTGGTTTTGTTAGGGTGTATTATACTACCCCCCACCGACATTTTGATGGGGAGTAGTAGCAACTACTTTACAGTAGTCCAGCGGTCTGTGCCATTTACGGACAGACGAACACGCACCGAGCCAGATGCGTTCTTTACTACTTCCTGAACTACGCCTGAAACACCAGACTTAGCAGTAGTAATGGTTTCACCGATTTTTGGTGTGTTAGCCATTTTTGCTTCCTTTCTCCTAGACCCCGTATTATACACGAACCCAATGACATTTTCTACTTTTGAGCCCCGTGAAATCTGTGATAAATCTCATAATGTCGTAATTTGACAAAGCTATGTTTTTGGGGGCGGCACCCCAAAGGGGGGCGTGTCAAGTAGACACGCCGTTAGTTACTTTACTTTTTCTATATTTATAACTTCATACTCTTCATCTATTACTAGAGTTTCACCAAAATACCAATCGCTTGGATCAGTATCAGTTTTTACTGATAAAGTTATTAGATATTTTTCCATTTAGTATTCCTCTCCTTCAGAAATCCAAGCATCAAGGTGGTGCTGTTCAACAATAGCCCAAGCAGGTGCAGTATTTTTTCCTTTATAAGATACGCCTTCAGGCATAGCAATTTCTCTATCTGAATCTAATTCGTTATATGCTTCGATAGCCTCGATGCATGGCATTACCATACTACTAGGAACGGGCGGATAATGATTAGAAGATAAGTGAATACCAATAGCGGTAGATAAATCTAAATCACCATTTGCTAAATCGTGTGCAAAATTACTTCCCACTTACTACTCCATTTCTATAAAAGTGTTTAGTATACATTTTACCAAACGGGTCTGACAAGTTATAAGTTGCGTATTCTTTAGCATCACCATAATCAACGCATTTATTCCACGCATTTACGGCTTCAAGCATATCCGCAGTTCTGATAGTGCTAACTAATTCCCCGTCATAGGAAATTGTTAGCGCATAGTTATATTCTTTTTCCATTAGAATGGCACCTCCGCACACTCGCAAGCAATTACTTCATAATCTTGGTTATTGCCCCAAAAAATCAAGCCATATCCATTACACTCATCGCACTCTGTGCGAAATACTGAATTTATCATTAGTTATCCTTTCTTTGTGTTAGTGGGTAGATTATACACCTACCCACCGACAATTTACGCTAGGGCTAAAATAGCCTGTTCAGCACCGTCATTTATTACTGATAACTCATACTCTAATTCCTCACGGGAAAGTTGAGCAGGGTTGCCAATAAGTTCGTGAATCATTTCCTCGTGTAATCCTTGCAATACTTCCGCAGGCATACGAGAAATTTGTGAATAGAAAGAGCCAGCAGGGTCAATTTCAGAAACGAAATCTACGCCATCTACAGTTACGGGGAATTTAGCCCAAGTTGTTGTGTTTATCATTTTTTTTCCTTTCGTGGTTATTTGGGTAATTATACAATAGGGGTCTGACATTTAGTCAGACACCCTTACGGCTACTGTTGCCCACTCATCTTTTAGAGAGCCTGTTGGGCGATAGCGAATTGCGAACGCTTCATAGCCTTCAGATAAATAAATATCCTCACGCTTTTCTGCGAAGTTGATTACGCCCCCATTGAAACGACGGCGGAGAGAAGTAGGTGCGTAGTATTGGTCTACTAGCAAGTCTACAATTGAATATGAACGCATTTAGTTATCCTTTCTTTATGCCCGTAATTATAGCCGAAAGGACTGACATTTTCCATTCGACACGCCGATAAATCAGCTTTTTGTGAAATTTCTCACATTCCCGTAATTCTTGTGAGAAAGATCATAATGTCGTAAATGTCCGTTTTGTCCGTGGCAGCAAATTCGGACATATCGGACATGTTGAAAGTTCAACCAATTTAGTTGAACCTTCAACAATTTTATTTAGATCAGAATCCGTTTTCTTTTATGTCTTGAATTACTAAACGCAACAAATAAAAAACAGAAATCAAAAGTCCGAGCTGAACTAAAGTTGTAAGAAATCTACTCACCTAAAACTCCTTTTTCTAATTCTTGAAATTCTTCAATTTCATTTAGCATTTTGTCAAAATCATTTTCGGTTAGCAAAATTTTTGTAACTCTATCTCCTACTGTTGCGGACAACATAGCAGAATAGGCAAAAATTGCTTTTATGAAAGTTTCATTATCGGCTTTCATTTCGTGAAGTGCTAAAAGCATTTGAGCATTTGCTCTCACGCCCTCATCAAATACGGCACTTTCAACGGCTTCAGCGATTTCCATTGCTTTGATTATCATTTAGTTTTCCTTTCGTATTGCGTTATCAAATCGGTTTTTATCAAATCGGGGATTATCTTTTGCGAAATACTCCGCAAATCTGTCAGCGATTACCTGAACGATTTCAGGTTGATTAGGATAATGCTCAGATAAAATCTGAGCGGTTTCCACATAGTCTTTTCGTGTCATCATTACTCTACCACCTCAACAACATCAAAAGCCTCAAACTTTTCAAGTTCGCTTTCAGGCAGAGTTGAAAGAGATTTATTCAGAGCAAAAATAGCCTTTAGGTCTGTTTCTGCTTCTACTACATAAGAAATCAAAACATTTTTTTTCATTAGATACCCCACTCATCTGAGAAGTCAAGTCCTTCATCTGTCATTTCATCAAGAGAAATCTCTGAGAGAGAAATCTCGGTCAAGTCAAGTGGGTCTGTTTCCACTTCAGGCGTAGTAAATAACTCAGAGTTATCCTCGTAGTAGTTATCCCAAGAATAGTTGGGGCGTTCCCAAGACATTGTGTAAGTCATTTTTAGTTTTCCTTTCTTTCGGTGTTATTGGAGATTTTAGCAGATAGCACTGACAAGGCTTCCGCTTTGCTAGCCTCTCTTTGGGCTAACACTAAGGCTTTGTATTCATCTAGTTTCATTTTAGTTTTCCTTTCCTGTTCCGTCGCATACATCGCAAAAAGTCACATCAAAATTTTCTTCATCTCCATAGTAGAGATGACCTGTTCCGTAGCAGAGAGAGCAATCTTTCTTTTTCATCTTTAGTTTTCCTTTCTTATTTTGTTATCGGTAGATTACCAAAAACCACCGACATTTTCAAATCAAAACCCCGCTTAGGCGGTGTGAATTGGCTCACACTCGCAAGGGTCTGTGTAATCAAACTCACAGAAATAGCAACCCATAAACTCGCCGTGAGGCTCGCAATACATTTTGACGATTTGCTCATCACAGCAAAAGAAACTTTCGCCTGTTGAGTAGTAGTTTTCATTTACGCTTAGTTTAGTCATTTTGACTTCCTTTCTTTATCTTATGTCGTAAGACTATCATAGCCCACTGACATTTTCCACCCGAATCTCAAATTTTGAGACATTTTTTTTGTGATAAAAATCACAGTGTTTTTTTCGTTATCCACATAATTATCCCCAGACACGCCCGACCTCGGGGGCCGCAAAAATTTTGATCGTTGTCAAATCAAAATTATTTTTTTTATTTATTTTTTTTATTTATTTTTATTTTCTAAAATTTTTATTACAAGAAATTGGTGTTAGACGAATTTCTCTAGCGAATTTAGTTTTACCAACACGAACACGATAACCTGTAAAGCAATTGAAGCAATACAAACCTTCGTGTGCTAATTCGCAAACTGAACAAGTGCGAATTGTTGGTTTATCTAAACGACGAACCTCGATTTTAGCTGACTTATGATTTATCAAAGCCCACTCTAAATCTGTTTTAGTAGATTGTGAAGCATTTTCTAACGATACCCAACCAGCACCATTAGAATTCATTTCAAAAATTTCTAGATTAGCCATTAGACTACTCCCAACTTCTAGTAGTAGCATAAACCTTACGATTTGAAGGCTTATAATTTTCTAACTCTCTTAGATTACACTCTAAGATGTAGTTATCTTTTTCTACTAGGTCAAGGTATGACCAAGCCTTTTGTTCGGTATCGAACACGACACCTAAACAAGTTCCGAAAACATTACTTTCAGACTTACTCTGAATTTTATAACTTAGTGAAAACATTTTGTTTTCCTTTCTTTTGTTGAGAACCTTTCTCAACCTTTCAATGACTAAAGTCTAGCATAGACCACTGACATTTTGAGGGGTATAAATCGGACATTTTGGACTTTGTGATGTTTATCACAGAGATTTTTTTTATCCACATAATAATCCACAGACACGCCCGAGTGCGGGGGGCGGCCCAAATTCGGACATTTTGGACATTGTCAAGTCGACACGCCGAGAGCTGGTGTGATTTACGCCACAGGGCTATGCTGTAAAAACATAGCCGAGGGCGGTGACAATGATCACAATCATGAGAATTTTGATCATTGACGTTTTACTACTTTCTAACTGCAGAGATTGTTAGGCTAGCATCCTTGTCTAGTTTTTGTACTTCTGACAAGAAATCTAGAGCCTCTTTTGATGAAGAGAATTGTTCAACTGCTAGAACTTTTGTTTTCTTACCATTCCAAATTGCTACATCTAATTTCATTTTTAGTTTACCTTTCGTTTTAGTTTATTGGGTTTGTTTTGGGTCTTATTTGCTAGGCTCACCCTTTCGGTTTATTTGCTAGGCTCATACCCTAATTCTTATTTAATTGTTATGACTGGAAGTCTATCCTATCCCACTGACAAAATCAAGACGACACGCCGTGGGTTGAATGTGATTTAGGGCACATTCACCGCAATAGTGCGGTAGGTGTATCCTCCGTTTTTCTTACGGATTTGAACAAGATACGCCTCAGCGTCTTGATACCAAACCGCTTTAGGGTGCTTTTCAGCATCTACGATTTCACCCTCAACAGAGCGAGAGCGGTAAGGCTTGCCTACTAGTAGGCTTTCGATTGAATAAACATTTGCGGACATTTTGTCCCCTTTCTTTCTAACTAATAATGGAATACTATCAGACTAGACCGACAAAGTCTAGCCGACACGCCGTCTAGGCGGTATGAGTTGCCTCACACTCCGCAGAGCATTTGGACGGAAGGCTAAAGAGATACTTTAGCAGAGCCTTACGCTCATAGGTAGTTAGTTCAGGGTGATTACCCTTTACACCACCGTGTTGATATTCATATGTAATTTTTTCTAATGTAGTTTGAGTTAGCATTTGCTAATCTCCTTTCTTTTATCTAATAAGTGAATACTAGCAGACCCCACTGACATTTTCAAGTTCAGACACGGACAAATCGGACATTTTTATTGTGAGGTTCATCACATTATGGTTATGGGCGCACTATTTGTCCGATTTTTTCTTTTTTTACCATGCATCATACAAAATAAACAGATATTAACATTTTGTAAAATCTAAATATTAGTCGACTAGAATATTGGGAGGTGTATAATGTAGATATGGACAAATGTTACTTTTGCGATAGACCAGGCATATATTTTGACTGGTTAGACTGTGAGCGTATTTCCGTATGCCTAAAACATTTGACAGCAGTTACAAAATGCAGCTAGATAAATACAAAGAAATTTTTGAGGCGGAAGGAGTATCTTGCGTAGAACTCTGGAAATCTTATGAATGGCCCAAACAATATAAAGCTGAAATGGATCGTAGAATAGCTTCATATAAAAAAGAAGATTGGGAACAAATGAAGCTAGAATCTGCAGAGGTAGTATGGCAATTTATCGACATATTTAGGAAGAATCTTCCTATTTGGTCAGAAGAAGCCATGGCTGCTGCAGAAGCTAATAAAAATTTAGTAGATAAGTGGTGGCATCCAAATACATATGAATTTGAAGTATGGATGGCTAAAACTGTAAAATTAAAAGAAGCTGTAGGTCAATTTGAAAATAGACCAGGATTCTGGGATAAATTTGAGGCGGGATTAGGGGATTATGTATACGACTGCATTCTTTGGAATGCAGGAGTCAAAACCAATTCCTTGCTATAACGCAGTATATCTTCCCTTATCCAGTAATATCTCTTCATATAGGTTCTCTGGCATTTTATGTCCCGCCGCCTCATGTAAGGCTAAATGGGCTTTAAGTTCCACGTCGTTAGAGATCTTCTGAGATAGCCCAAATTCGCCTTCTAGAGGCTCATTAAGCCAACAAGCACAACACTCTATATATCCATCCACATGAGGATATAGATAAAGGTCGCTATCCCAAAATCTGGCATATGCCATATTTACCCCCTATAAGACGAGAACCTCCAGTTCTGCGGAAAACTGGAGGCCTCTAATGCAAGGGAGCGTGGTGGTCGCTACAACCAAGCACTTCTTATAGTATACTAGAATTCATTTTCATCGTCAAGTGATTCCCCGACTTCAAACTCCATTTTTTCTAGTAAATCTGCCAATGTCTTAGCTGCATAAATGGAAAATGCAACTGCTGTAAGGCCAGAGAGCAATGCAACACTTCCCACTACGAAAGATGTTTTATGCTTCATTTTCTACCTCTGAATTGATTGCTGGCTCTGGCCCTAGCAGTTTACCCATTTTATGGGCTTCAACCATAGCAAGGATCTCTTCACCCTTACCCACACCGTCACCAATTATGCAAAGCGCATCATAGATGCGAGATAGCATGATATAGGTGACAATACCAATGTTTTCATCAATTGATCCTGAATTGGGATCTAGTTCTAGTGTTTCTTTTTCGGCGTCACTCATTTTCTTCCCTTATGGTCTCATATGTTACTGGAAATACTTCCTTAATAATTTCTTCTACTGCCTGTGCATAATCTCTTATCTCAGATTGGGCATCATGTGGCAAACGCTGATTTAGGAATGTTATCACACCCTGTAGTGATACAGTCCATCTCCAGCGGACATACATGGAGTATGCTGGAAGTAACAAACGTGCCTGTTCTGGTGCGACGCCGTCACTCAATGCTTCTTTATACATGGTCATACTGGTATCTATTAGGTGCATAAGACCCATGTAATATTTTGCACCTATTTCTACATCTACTGGTGACCCAGATCCCTGTTTAGAGTTCTCTGGCGCCGAACGCCACTCATTCGGCATAGGAATATAGAATTCTTCATTCTCTGTTATATATCTGCGGGATGATTCGTTCCAACCATTCTGATCATCCACATGACTAGAAGCAACGGCATACTTCCACCACTGTCTTGCAACCATCAAAGGAGCATATATTTCAAAGGTTACAGCTGCGTGTCTAAATGGACTGGTATGGTTTTCTCGAATTAAAAATTTTATTAACTTTTTGTCTTTTTCAGAAAGAGACTGACTTTCTTTATCATACGACACTCTAGCAGCATTTACTACTGACAGGTCGTCACCAAGCTTATCTACGAATCTTACGTAGCCTTTATCTAAAACCTTCTTTTGCAATTCCACCAAGTTCTCTTTTCATTCTGTCGTACAAGTTTAATCCAACATTTATTTTATAGTTACATGCTAGGCAATACAGATAGATTGTATCATTATGATCCATGTTTGGCAAACAATCGTAAGAATCGTAAGGGCACTTAATGTCTCTATCTTGAGGAAAGAGTTTAATAAATGCCCTTACTACCCTAATGTCCACTATTTCTTATCTTTCTTGGGTCTCTGATCTTTACATGGCATTGGTTTAAAGTCATTCGGATACTGAGCCAGCCATTGTTTTGTTCTAGGAGTCATTCCTTTCCAAGAAGTCCAGTTCTCGCCACCCCGTGACATGTGAAATGCTATTTCAGCATTTACTACTGGATTTAGGAGGTCTCGATTATAAGTTAGTTCAAACTTATCTCGCCTCGCTGGCCCCAAATTATCAATCATGTTAATCTGGAAAATTCCATAGGAATTATCGCCAGTGCCTGAGTTTCCGTTATAAGCAAGTGGCCTACCGTTGCTCTCCTTTTTAGCAACTGCCCATGCCTCTCGCAAATCCGATTTGCGAAAGCCCACACAATAGAGCAGTTGGGCCAGGTCTTCATCCGAAAACTGGGTATCCTGATTCCGATAATCGGACAGGTATACGTATTCTACGTTATCATCTGACTTTATGTTTTGCAACATTGCATCAGATTTTGCTATAATGCTATCAGCGGCGTTTGAATTAGCTATAACTGGGAACTGGCTGAAGAGCCATCCCACTAGAACTAATTTAGTCGCTGCGACTACTATATCTTTTTTAAACATAGAGTAATATCTTAACCTATTTGGGAAGGCTTTGTCAAATCGTGATTTTGAGTTTTAATACTAATCCAGGTTCTTTAAATGTAGACACAGGTTATGGATATGCTGGTTTTCATATGGTTACAGCAATGCAAGAATTAGGGCATAAAATACCATTTAGATATAACAAAGCTAAAGTTCAATTAAATTTTAGTCAACCACAATTTTTTATGTTTACAAAAAATCAAAAACAAATTGGTTATCATCCTTGGGAATCTACTCAACTAAAACAAGGATGGCTAGATCAATTAAAAAGATGTGATGATATATGGGCAACTTCTTCATGGGTAGCAAATGTTTATAAGAATCTTGGTATAGAAGATGTTTATGTTTATCCACATGGAGTAGAAAAAATGTGGACACCTGTAAAAAGAAATCATATTGGCGGACCGCTTAAATTTTTACATGTTGGAGAACCAGCACCTAGAAAAGGTGGACAAATGGTTTTTGAAGCTTTTTTACAAGTCTTTGGAAATAATCCAGATTATAGACTTACTATAAAATCTCATCATTATAATACTATAAGATTATATAATAAATATAGTAATTATAATTATAATATAAATAATATATCTAATATATATAATATTAATAATATATCAATTATAACAAATAGTGTTTCTACAGCGCAACTTGCAGGAATTTTTAATTCACATCACTGCTTAATTTACCCATCTTATGGAGAAGGATTTGGATTTATTCCACTACAAGCACTTGCTTCTGGCATGCCGACGATTTGTACGGAAGAGTGGGCAGAGTATAAAGATTTCTTGGGACCACTTGCACTAAGATCTCAATATGTGGAATCGCCATGGCAAGACATGCACCCTGGACTTGTAGTTGAGCCTTCGTTTGATCACCTTTGCGATTTGCTAAAGAATGTAGCAAATAGGTATAATACGTATTCTGACTTTTATTATCAACAAGCTGCGGATGTTAGTAAAGCATTTGACTGGTTACAGTTGACTAATAATGCGATGCAAAGAATAGAAGAAAAATTTTTTTAGTCTGCGGACTTTAAAGAACTAATCACTATAATAGAAACTACCAATCATCAAACCCATAAAAGGGGCTAAAAGGAGTATTTTAAAAAATGAGCGAAGTAATTAACAATCCATATGAAAACTTTATTGCAATGTCTAGATATGCTAGATGGATTCCAGATAAAGGACGTCGTGAGACGTGGGGAGAAACTGTAGACCGTTTTGTTAACTATATGACAAAACATCTTAAGGATAACTATGATTACGAGCCTTCCGCCGCTCTTGTTTTAGAGATGCGTGATGCAATTTTTAACAGAAACGTTATGCCTTCGATGAGAGGTATCATGACAGCTGGACCTGCACTAGATCGTGACAACATTGCAGGATACAATTGCTCATTTCTTCCAGTAGACTCACTTAGATCATTTGATGAGGCCATGTATATTTTGATGTGCGGAACTGGAGTTGGTTTTTCTGTTGAATCAATTTATGTTGACAAGCTTCCTTCAGTTAACGAACACTTTGAGAAGTCAGACACAATTATTGTTGTGGAAGATTCTAAGGCTGGATGGGCAAAGTCTCTAAGAGAACTATTGGCTTTGTTGTGGCAAGGACAAGTTCCTACTTGGGATGTTTCAAATGTTAGACCAGCAGGATCTAGACTAAAAACTTTTGGTGGACGTGCTTCAGGACCAGAACCTCTAGTAAATCTTTTTGAGTTTTGTGTTACAACATTAAAGCATGCAGCTGGTAGAAAGTTAAAGCCTATAGAAGCTCATGACATTATGTGTAAGATTGGTGAAGTTGTTGTAGTTGGTGGAGTTCGTAGATCTGCTTTGATTTCATTGTCTGATTTGCGTGACACAGATATGGCAAAGGCAAAAGCTGGTGCATGGTGGGAAGCAACAGGACATAGAGCACTTGCAAACAACTCAGTAGCATATACAGATCGTCCATCTATGTCAGACTTCATTACAGAGTGGAAAAATCTTTATGACTCAAAGTCTGGAGAACGTGGTATTTATAATATCAAGGCTGCTCAGAAGCAGGCTGCAAAGTATGGAAGACGAGATGAGTCTATTCGTTATGGAACAAACCCATGTTCTGAAATTATCTTAAGGCCATATCAATTCTGTAACCTTTCTGAAGTTGTAGTAAGACCAGAAGACAACAAAGATTCTTTAAAGAGAAAAGTAGAGTTGGCAACAATTCTTGGAACATGGCAATCTACACTTACAAACTTTAAGTACTTAAGAAAAATTTGGAAAGAAAACACCGAAGAAGAAAGACTGCTTGGAGTTTCAATAACTGGACAGTTTGGTAACGAACTTATGTCTGGCAAAAAGGGTCTAGATGTACTTGCAGAAACTTTAGAGGAATTGCGTAAGGTTGCTGTTATGACAAACTACGATGAAGCAGATAGACTGAACATAACTCACTCTGCAGCTATTACTTGTGTAAAACCTTCTGGAACAGTTTCTCAACTAACTGGAGTTTCTTCTGGAATGCACCCATGGCACAATGAGTATTATATTAGAACTGTTCGTGGAGATAAGAAAGACCCACTAACTCAATTTTTGATTGAAGCTGGAGTTCCTGCTGAGGATGATTTTATGAATCCAACAGCAACTAAAGTTTTTTCATTTCCAATTAAGGCTCCAAAAAATGCAGTATTAAGAAATGACCTTACTGCAATTGAGCATTTGAATATCTGGCTTACATATCAAAGAGCATGGTGTGAGCATAAGCCTTCTATCACCGTTTCTGTTCGTGATGAGGAGTGGATGGAAGTGGGGGCATGGGTGTGGGAGCACTTTGACGAGGTTTCTGGAATCTCATTCCTACCATATTCAGACCATACATATAAGCAGGCTCCATATCAGGATGCCACTAAAGAAGAGTATGAAGAAGCTCTGTCCAAGATGCCTGAAAAGATTTATTGGGAAATGCTTCAGGTATATGAAACAGAAGATTCTACTTCTGGATCTCAAACTATGGCCTGTAGCTCAGATACTGGCTGTGAAGTGGTAGATATTGGTTCTTAGACTAATCTTATCTGTGATAAAATAAGATTGGGTAAGGAGTCTACTGATGCCATTTTTAACTAAAAATTTCAATGTGGATCAAGGCGCCACTTTAGAGTTTTCTATTGTTTGGAAAGACGCTAATGGTGCTTTAATTGACTTGACTGGTTATTCCGCAAAAATGCAGGCAAGAGATAAAGCTGGAGGAAAAATTCTATGCTTTACCTTGACACAGACTGATGGAATTTCTATAAATGGACCTCAAGGAAAATTTACTGTAACCATAACCCCAGAAAGAACCAATAAGCTTGTTTATCCTAAATCTCACTATGACATACTTTTAACAAGTCCATCTGGTAAAAAGACAAGGATACTTGAAGGAACTCTTACTCTATCTAGGTCGGTAACTGTATAATGGCAGAAGAAATTATAGTACAAGAACAAAACAATGAAGTTATTGTATCTTCTGTTGGAGAACAAGGACCTTCTGGTAGAACTATTTTGAATGGTTCTGGCGCCCCCACAGATTTGACAGGTGCCGTTGGAGATTTTTACTACGATACCACAAACTATAAATTTTATGGGCCAAAGCTTTCTTCGGCTACCACCACTGGAACTTGGACTGGTTCCACAGTAATACCTTTTGCAGAACCAGTCGCCTTTGAGTATAGCTGGGGATCAGATGATTTAGTGGCTCATGACGATGGGTGGGCTATCACTATAAACCACGGGCTCTTATTTAGGCCAAATGTTTTAGTTAAAGCCTCTGGTTCAGGCGTATTAGAGACTGGGGTACAGTATAATAATCTTAGTAGTATTACACTTACTATGACAGAGAAATTTAGTGGGACAGCGTACCTGTCTTAACGAGGAGTTGAAATGGCAAGAATATTTGCTGTAAATATTGATTTAGCAAAAAATCAACTGATTAATGCTAGAATACACAATGCACCTTCCAGCGCAAAACCAGCCAACCCAGGGCTAGGTCAAATCTATTTTGATACAACTGATAATTTTCTATATTTCTGGAATGGTACTACATGGCTAAGAGCATCTGGTGATTTTGGTGCTGGCGGATTAACAACTTCTCTAACATTTGGTAATACTAAATCTGACGGAACATCTACATCAGTAGCTCGTGCAGATCACACACACGAAATTCCAGATATTGTTGGAACAACTGGTGAAGTAACAGTATCTAAGGATCCAACTACTGGTGATGCAACAATTGGATTGCCAGATGCCGTAACAGTAACAACAAGCGTAAGTGCTCCAGTATTTAATGGTGATCTAAATGGCAATGCGGCTACAGCTACAAAGTTTAATGGAATAAGAAACGTAGAGATAGCTGGAGATGTTGCTGGTACAACAACATGGGATGGCTCTGGAAATCTAACAATTACTACAGCTGTACAAGCAAACTCTGTAGCACTTGGAACAGACACTACTGGAGATTATGTACAGGGCGTGTCAGTATCTGGAAACGGTATTTCATCTACAGGAACTGGTGAAGGCGCTTCCGTAACAATTAGCTCTAATGCAACACAAGATAATGTTGCAAGCACAATAGTATTTCGTGATTCTTCTGGTAACTTCTCTGCAAATAGAATTACTGCAGAAAATATTACAATCAATCAAACCCCTACGCAAGCAACAGATGCTGCTACAAAGGGTTATGTAGACGGATTAAAGCAAGGCCTTGATGTAAAAGATTCAGTAAAACTTGCTACAACTGGAAACATTGCTCTAGATCAAACAACAACTACAGTAGACGGACTCTCTGTTGTAGATGGAGACAGAGTACTTGTTAAAGATCAGTCAGATCCTATCGAAAATGGAATTTATGTAGTTAGCACAAGCGGACCATGGTCTAGAGCAGTAGATGCTGTTAATGGAAAGCTATCAGGTGGAGCATTTTTCTTCGTAGAACAAGGTTCTGTAAATGCTGATAACGGATTCGTATTAGTAACTAATGGGACTCCTTCAGTAGGAACCGTAGCTTTAACATTTACACAATTCTCTGGTGCTGGACAGATCGATGCAGGTGCAGGACTTTCTAAGTCTGGAAATCAGCTCAATGTAAACACTGGACTTGGTCTAGAGATAGTAGATGACCTAGTAAGAATAAATACTGGGGTGGTTGTAAGAAAGGCAGCGGCAACAATTTTAGCTACCTCATCTTCAACATCATTTGCAATTACACACAATCTTGCAACAGATGATACTACAGTACAACTTTATAGAGCTACTGGTGATAAAGCTCAATTGGAAGCAGATGTTGAACACACAGATAGCAACACTGTAACTATTAAGTTTGCACAAAGTCCGCAAGATATGGCTCTAGGAGATATAAGAGTAGTTATCCACGGATAGGAGATAATAGATGTCTAAGAGATTCCTATCAACAATATCGGTACCCTCTCTAGCTAGCCCTCCAGCAGTTGGGCATTCTGGAACTTTATATTTTAATACAGAAGATAAAACACTTCATGTTCATGATGGAACTCAATATGTTCCAGTATCTGTTGACATGGTTAAGCAAATGTTTTTGGGTGGAAAACATGAAGGCATAGATGTAAAGTACGATACAACCACAGAGACTCTTGGAATAAGCATACAGTCTTCTGAATATACTAGAGAGCCAACAGGATTTGCAGACTTTACTAGTTCTATTTTAGAGTGGAATGATTCTTCAAAAATATTAACACTAAAACCTGTAAAAACTTCAGTTTATACATATAGAGGACAATATTCTGCTTCTTACCCATATGCAGAAAATGATACTGTAATATTTAATAATCAATATTATTCAAGAACCTCAGAATCAGTAGGTCAAACCAACCATCTTCCAACAGATACAACATATTGGTCTTCAACTCCAGTAAACTATACACCAGACAAGTTTGTTTTATTTGTAAATGGAATTAAATATGAAAAGCCATTTGAAGAATCTATAGAAATACCAACAAATATTTCAGGACCAGTTCCAGGAAAATATTATTTGTATTATGATGGATTAGCTCAGCTTCAAAGGAAAACCACGCCATTTGATCTTAAGAATGATCTACCAGTAGCAATAGCCGTAATCGGAACTGATGGAAACACAGTTTTTGTAGGTGAAGAACGCCATGGAATGGTTATGGATTGGGCTACACACTATTATTTGCATAAAGTAAATGGAACACAGTATGTTCCAGGTGGATTTAATGCTGGAAACTATACAATAACTGGAGATGGATCGTTAAATTCCCATGCTCAACTTTCTTTAACTGGCGGACAGCTTTTTGATGAAGACAATGATTTTACAATATCACATAATTCTAGTCCAACAATAGAAGGACAACAGCATTTAGAGCCATATGTAAAAACAAAAGTTTTATATAGATCTGGTAGCGGATGGAAAACAACATCTTTGCAAAATTATGGTTTTAGATCAGTAGCAAATGTTCCACAGTTCTCTTATTCTGACGCAGGTTCATGGACTGACTCTTCAATAGAAAATAATAAATACTTTGTTTCATATATAGTTGCTACAAATAATATTTTGTGTCCAATACTATCTATAGAAGGTCAAGCTCAATATAATAATCTTAATGCGGCCAAAGACTCTGCTCTATTTTCTACATTAGATTTAGCTGGAATTCCATCAGACGAATGGGTAGCTTTATATAGAGTTATTTATCATTACAATACAAGCTTCACAAATGATGTTGACGTTGTTATAGTAGATGTTCAAGATTTAAAACAATCTTCTTCAACGAGTGGCGGTCAAGCCGCATCAAATCACGCCAACTTGGTAGGATTGTTAGAAGATGACCATACACAATATGTTCATATATCTAATCCTAGAACTATAATTGCTTCTCATACATTTAATCCAACAACAGAAGGTCCAGCATTTATACTTGGAGCAAACGCTTCTGGACAATTAATTCCTGGGCTTAATGCAGAGCTGCTAGATGGTTCAACACTTGCAGATATAAATTCTACAGCATTTACTTATGCACAAAATGCAACCACCGATGCAATAGCAGCAGCAAAAGGATATACAGATCAAGAAATTGCAGATTTGATTGGAACAGCCCCAGGCGTATTAGATACTTTAGGCGAAATAGCAGATGCCTTAAATGATGATGCAAATTTTGCCTCAACCATAACAACCTCTTTAGCTGGAAAAGCTCCACTATCTCATACACATACTTCTGAAAACATAACAGATTTTAATGAGGCGGCTCAAGATGCAGTAGCATCATTATTTACTCATGCAAACCATAGCAATATAACAGCTACCTATGACGACGTAAATAATAAAATCGTATTTACAGTTTCTGCTCAATTAACACAAGAGCAAATTCAAGATTATATTTCTCCTTTGCTAACACATGCAAATCATACAAATATTGTAGCTACATATGATGATGACAATAATAGAATTGTTTTAGAAGCTATTACAGAGCCATCCAAGGCTGTAATGTCTCCAAACCCACCATTAAATCCAGCAAACGGTGCTTTCTGGTTTGATACAGATGAGTTTAGAAGTGGATCAACAAAAGCTCTTAAGGTATATAATGCTTTTCCACCAGCATATGTTGGTATATATGATAATGGTGCAGATTATTATCCTGGAGATGTGGTTTCCTATAATGGATCTTTTTATATAAGAATTAATGAGCCAAATCCTGGATATCCTCCTGGAACTCCATATTGGGAGACATATACATTTACTGCTGGTTGGGAATATGTAAGTTCAGACCTTTCATTATCAACAACAAACGTTTGGACTGCTAAAAATACCTTTAATCAAGGTGTAATTATAGGTCTTGACTCCGCTCCATCTTCTCCAGTTGACGGACAAGTTTATTATGATAAAACAACTAATAATCTAAGAGTATTTAATGGAACTCAATGGACAAACATAACTGGCGGTGGCGGAGGATCAGCATTTGATTTAGTTTCAACAGATGCAACTTTGGTTCCAGCAATCATGTTTTTTGGAGCAGCGGCACCAGCAAATGGATCATACTCTGTCGGAGACCTTTGGGTTGATATAGACGATGATGCTGGAGATACAGAATTTATACATGTTGGCCCAGAAGCCCCAGCAGATTTTGGTGCAGGAACTTTATGGGTAGATACAGATGAGCCAGAAGGACAGCTAATATATTCAGCAGTTGATGCTCCAACTGGAGATAGAGTTGAAGGTGATCTATGGATAGACATAGATGATTTAACTGGACAGCTTGTACATATTGGAGATGTTGCTCCAGATGCAGAAGACTCAAGTTTATGGATAGATGTTACTACAGAAGAAGGTCTAGAAACATTTAACGTAGAGGATGTGTTTGAGGGAAATAGATCTGTTTACAGTACAGCAGCAGCACTTCCAAATCCAGCTACTCACGGAGGAATGATTGCTTTTGTTGAAGACAAGCAACAATTCTATGTAGCATTTTCAGATACTCCAGAAATAGTAACTGGCGGAACATTTTCTGTGTCTTTAGATAACGGTAATTATTATATAAACAACCAAACCGAGCCAACATTAAATTTAATAAGAGGAAGAAGATACGCATTTGCCATAAATACTCCAGGAAACCAGTTCTGGATAAAAACTAAAGTAATTGCTGGAACATCATTTCCATATCCTGTTGGAATTGTTGGAAATGGTACTGCCTCTGGAACTATATTTTTTGATGTTCCATATAATGCTCCAGATAAGCTTTATTATGTATCTCAAACCGACGTAACAAAGACTGGTGAAATAAACATAACTGGAGTAGTAAATCCAACTGGTAGTTGGAGGCCATTAACTCCAGATTTAACAAAGGACAATATTGCAAGGCTTTTATGGATGGGCTTCTGATGTCATTTGGTAAGAATATTTGGTATAATTCTATAGGGAGTGTGAGTATATGTCACTAAAAAGATGGGATGGTTCGCAATGGGTAACCGTTGCTGGTTCTCGTCCTGGCCCAACAGGTCCAGCGGGTCCACAAGGTCCAGTAGGTCCACAAGGCCCAGCAGGTCCAGCAGGTTCTGCAGGTCCAGCAGGTCCACAAGGCCCACAAGGTGTTGCAGGTCCAGCGGGTCCACAAGGAAATCAAGGGCCACAAGGTATTCAGGGCCAACGTGGTACAACATACACTACAGGTTCTATAGCTCCATCTAGTACAGTTGGATTTATTACTGGAGATCAATTTTTAAATACTACAACTGGAGATTTATACGTTTTCAGTTCAACTCCAACACCAACATGGACTTTATCTAATAACATAAAGGGTCCAGCGGGTCCAGTTGGCCCAGCAGGTCCAACAGGACCAACAGGAAACGTCGTGGTGGCGGACATCGAAAGAAGAGTATCCGCCTATGAATTAGATATTCTGCTAAACTTAGGTATATACTTTCCAAAGTACAACACTTTGGCTAATCTTAGCCAGGTTACAGGAACGCTTTCAGCACAGCAAATTATTTTTTAAGGAGAAGTGAAAAATGGCAAGAAGAGTACTTGTAAACAGAGATTACATATTTAATCCTGTTACTAGAACAATAACAATCCCAGAACCTATTCAGCGTGAGCGTTTGCTTATGATTACAAACGTAACTAGAAATAAGGTTATATACAACTTCTCTGATCCAAACCTAGGTGCATCAACTTATTCAATTACTACACATCCAACTTCTCCAGATACAATAGTAACTTTAGAATATAACACTGCAGACATGGCTGCAACTGATGACCTTTCAATTGTTTATGATGATGCGGTAGAAAGATTTAAGCCAGAAGAAACCATGATGGACGCTGTTGGAAAGATGCGTGTTTCTACTCCACAGTCCCTAATCGATACAGACTTTGAATATTCAGTACAGAACTCAAAATGGGAAACTCTAACACTACAGAATAACTACCCTTCATTCTTTGCTAGAGGAACTGGTGGAAACTCATTTGATCTTGTTTCTATGATATCTGGCGGTGAAGCTGGAAGATCTACAATCACAGTTACAACTAACTCATTAGCTCCACATGGACTAAACAGCGGTGACGTTGTTGCAATTCAAGAAAGCTTAAATGGAAATGCCGATGGAACATTTTTGGCAAACGTAACAAACTCAACTCAATTTACATATACCGCAAAAGGATTTGTTCCAGCAGGAGAAATCCTTGACGGAACACTAACATCTGTTTACGGTGGCGGTATCTTTGATAACGCACACATTCCAGGAGGAATTCCAGGACAATTTAATCCATTCTCTGCAGTTTCTGATGAAGCTCCAGGAAACTCTAGAATTACAATTCAAACAGTAAGACCTCACGGACTTTATGCTGGAGTTACAGTTTTGTTTGCTGGATCTTCTCCTACACAAATTGATGGTAACTACCTAATTACAAAAGTTCCAACTGCAACACAAATGCAGTTCTTTGCAGGAAAAACTGTAACTAACCCAATTAACGTAGATCAGCTAGGATTTTATGTAAGACCAGAAGGATACGTAGATCACCGTCCATTTGACGGCGGAGTTATTTTGTCTACAGCAAACAACGTTTGCGGAACTCAAACAATTCGTCAAAGCCGTCGTTACTTTAGATATCAGTCAGGTAAATCAATTCAGTTCTCAACTGGAACTAAGTTTACTCCAACATTTGATATTACAGATATTTTTGCAACCTCAACAGCGGCAGGTTCAAACTACATTAACATTACTACCCTGCAAGATCACAACTTGCAGCCAGGTGCAGAGGTACTTCTAGAAGGAATTGAAACTGTTGGTTACAACCCTTACAATGGTATTCATATTGTATATGAGGTTATAAGCAATAATCAACTTAGACTTCAAACCACATTTACTCAAGCAATTTCTGGTTTAGACCAATATCCAGGCGGTGTCAATGCATTTATGACTGCATATCGCTGGAAAGGATCTGCAACAAGAGCTGGTCTATATGATGATCAGAACGGATTTTATCTTGAATATGATGGAACAAAACTTTATGCGGTAAAGAGATTCTCAAATAAAGAACTATTTGGAAAACTCAACTGTACTCAGTATTCTAATTTAATTACTGGAGTTGGAACAAGATTCCGCAAGCAGTTGGTTGTTGGACAATATATAGTTATTCGTGGACAATCATATCGTGTTATTGGAATTGACTCTGATACACAAATGTATGTTGCACCAGCATATCGTGGAGTTTCTACAAATGCAGCAAGATACATGATTACTCAGGTAGAAAAGATTCCAATGGATTCATGGAACATTGATAGATTTGATGGTACGGGTCCATCTGGATATACAATGGATATTTCAAAGATGCAGATGACATACATTGATTATTCATGGTACGGTGCAGGATATATTCGATTTGGGTTTAGAACTACAGAAGGTGACGTTGCTTGGGGTCATAAGATTTCAAACAACAACGTAAACACAGCAGCTTACATGCGTTCTGGTAACCTTCCAGCACGTTATGAAACAATTAATGAGCCTTTAGAGTCAACAAGACTTATTGCAGGCGGAGACGGAGTAAGTGGATCTACACTATTCCCTCAACAAACACTACTTTATGTTGAAAACGTAGATAGATGGCCAGCAACAGGGCATCTAAGAATTTCAGATAATACAAATTATGAAATATGTGAATATACTAATATTGGAGCATATAACTCAACACTTAGAGCCTATCCGATAACTGTAATTAGAAGAGCCCCACAGGTTCTTGTATATGCAGGTCAACAGTATACTTTAACTGGAACATCTAACTTTGTAAACTTCCTCCCAGACTTGTCAATTCCAGGCGGTTCTGGAGGACCACAAGTTTCAGTTCAAACAATTTCACAAAACTGTGCACCAGTTATGTCTCACTGGGGATCTTCAGTAATTATGGACGGAGGATTTAACGATGACTCCTTCTATCTCTTTACCGCTGGTATGCAGCGATTCCTTCAGGTTGGTGGTTCTGGTACAGTTTCAGCTACTATTACAAGCAGAACAAGAGCTTCAAACGTATCAACCCTTACAACAAGCACTAACCATGGATTACAGTCTGGATCTTCAGCTACAATTTCTGGAATTCTACAGCTATCAACAATTACTGGTAGACAATTGCAGTCTGGAGTTGCAACAATATTCATGGCTTCAGATCACGACGCTGTTGTAGGAAATCAAGTAACTATCACAGGACTTGATTCAAGATTTAATGGAACTTATACAGTAGCAACTGTTCCAAATAATAACACCATTACATATACCAGAACTGGACAGCCTAACGTAGCGTTTGCATCTGCAAGCGGAACTGCAACAGTTTCAACTTCATATAATGGAACATTTACACTACAAACAGCTACTGGAAATACATTTACATATAATAATACAGGTCCAGATGAACCACAGACATCGGTTATTCCAAACGGTACTGTACAGCAGTCTTTGGGATCAACTCCAATTCCACGTCCGCTTGTTTCACTAAGAATTGCACCTTCCGTAGATAACGGTATTGCAAGAAACTTTGGTGTTCGTGAATTGGCAAATAGAATGCAGTTAAAGCTAGACTCAATTGGAGTTCTTGCTTCTGGTCAGTTCCTTATTGAAGGAATTCTAAATCCAGCTTCTATGAACGGTCCAGTTCTTCCAACAGCGTGGGAAACAGTCCGTGTAGGTGCTGGTTCTCTTGCACAAGTTATTTATCATGATGGAACTGGTACACAGGGAGCAACAGTTACAGCACCAACAAATACAATTGGTGGTGGTGACCGTGTGTTCGCTTTCTATACTGAAGCTCCAACAGGTGGTACATTCTCTGTAACAAACTTTGACGCAAGAAAGATTCGTGACCTTGGTAACTCAATTCTAAATGGAAATGGATCTCAGACAAACCCATCATTCCCTAACGGTCCAGACGTTCTTACAATCGTAGCAACAAACATTGGTACTGCGGCAGCAAACATATCCTGCCGTGTTACTTGGACAGAAGCTCAAGCATAAAAGGAGTATAAATGCCAGACTATACTACGTTACAAGCTCAAATAGAGCTTTTCAAGGATAAGGTTGATGAACTAACAGCAACCACACTTGATGCTAACGAACTTGTACTTTTAGCGTCTGCATTAAATGCAATAGGTACATCTCTTGGGGTAAATGATATCCTAAATGCAACTCTAGACAGGATTGCAGCAATTGAAACTGCAAAAACTGGTGCAATAACTGAAATTAACTCTTCTGTAAATGGTGCAAGACTTACTTCAGCCGAAGGAACCATTACAGATCATGAATCTAGAATAGATAACGTAGAAAACTTTATATCTACAGTAAATGCTGACTTTAGCTCTATAAACTCATCTATATCACAGTTAAATTCTATTGTAACTACAAATACACCAAATACTTGGAAAGTAATTACTGATAGCACATACACTATAGCAAATAAAGATAGACTTTTAGTTGTACCAAGTGCTGGTCAGGTACTTACTTTGCCAATAACACCAGCCGTTGGCTCATTTGTAGAAATTGTAGATGCAGCAGGAACGGCGGCAACAACAAACTTTACAGTAGCAAGAAATGGATCTTTAATACAAGGACAAGCAATTAATCTAACATTTAACGTAAATGGTGGATCAATTGGATTGGTTTTTGCTGGATCTACCTATGGATGGAGAATAATCTAATATGACAAATTTAAATACCGCCCTAACAAATAAGTCTGGAATATCTCTAAATATAGAGCAAGCAGAGAGAAGACTTTTTAAAGAAGTAACAGATGGCTCACGTAGACCATTTACAATTGCTGGAATTAAAACTGTAAACTTTAGACAAAATGTTTGGCAGTATAACTGGGGTAACGGAGATCCCTGGACAACATATCATAATTATTTAACTGGAGCTGGATCATCAGCAGACCCAGAAAGAGCATTTTGGTTTGGTCTTGGAACAAACACTAGACAAAATACACTTTCGTATTCATCTACAGACGATAGATTGAACGCTAGAATAAACTATGCTAAAAACTCAGTCCTCGGTGGAGAAGCTCAGTATAATACAATTACTAATAATACAGCAGTTGGACCATTTTCTGTTCAAGTAATGTTTTTAAGAAATCATCATCCAAGCACACAGCAATCTGTAACAATGTGGGGTCACTACAATAACTGGTGGTCAAATGGAACAGAAGGTTCTGGAGTAGCAATTGGAACTCCAAACGTAAACAATTCATATTCAACCGTATCAGATATTTCTTGGTCGGTTCCAGTAAATAGAACTGGTGGAAACTCTTCATATACACATTCATGGACAGTAAATATTCCATCAAGAACAACTGTTGCAGTTCTTCAGACATCAAGTATGTATTACTGGCAAAACAGCGGTGGATATCAGTGGTGGGAAGCAAATAAATTTTATAACCTAGACAGCACATTTGGCAATTTTTGGGTTCAGCCAGACTTACAAATGACATATGCTGCTCAAACATATAATGATCATAATAATGAATTTAACTCTAGAAATTCATATAGAGTTTGGCGTAGAACAGCAGAGTTGTTTGGAGAGAGGCCATAATGTATTATGTAAATTTTGATGAAAAAGGAAATCAAGCACAGGCAATGTGGTTTGATGGAGTAACTCCAGAAGAAGACGGCTGGTATATGGCCTCATCTGATATAACTGGAAAAAGATATAAGCTTTCTAATGGAGAGGCGGTAGAAATGACAGAAGAAGAAATTTCTGCAGAACTAGATGCTACTTTGTTAGATACAAGTATGCCATGGATTAGAGCTTACAGAGATAGACTTTTGATAGAGTCTGACTGGACACTAAACCCTGAAATTACTATTTCAGAGTCCAAGGCTGCAGAATGGGCATCTTATAGACAGGCTCTAAGAGATTTTCCATCAACAGTAACAGTAGAAGTCTTAAGAAGCGAATCTGGCCTATCGTGGCCAGTACGCCCATCTTAAAAGGTTTTAAGGTATAATTACTAAGAGGTGAAATAAATGCCAAGTTATGATAGCTTACAGACACAAATTGATCTTTTCAAGACCAAGGTCAATGCGTTGTCTAGCTCAACTTTAAACACACAGGATTTAGTCTTCTTGGCTAAAGCCATTGAATCAATGGGCAACCTGCTTGGCGTTAATGACGTCTTGGCAGCAACTGCCGAAAAAATAAATGAAATTCAAACTGCATCGGCAGGCGCTGTAACACAGATTGGAACGGCTGGAGGAACTCAGGTTTCTAACGTTCAAAGTGCTGGATTAGCAGCAATAGCAGGAGTAAACGCAGTTCTTGATAATTTCACAATCTATTCACATATGGGAGTAATTTAATATGGCTACAGTAGTAACACCAGTCAGATTTTATGGTAACGTCCCAGGAACAACAGATATCGCTGTGTATACGGTACCAGCATCACAGATTGATGTTGTTACTGGAATTGCAATAAATAACAATACTGACGTCGCAGCACAGGTAAGCGTTAAGTTTGCTGGAGGTTCTTTCCCAGTAGGAGGAACTTTCTTTGTAAAGAATCTAGATGTTCCACCACGCTCTTTGATTGCACTAGACACAAAGACAGTATTGAACACAACAGAAACAATCAACGTATTTCAAAATACAGCAAGTGCTTGCTCAATTTTGATCTCTGGCGTTAAAGTAAACGAAGTATAATTTAGATTTTAGGAGTTTAAAATGACTTACAGCGTAGGCACCACAACTGGACAGACATATCTACCAGGATTAACATCTACACTTACCAGCATCGTTTCAGCTAACTTAGTTGTAAATGGTGGTGCCTATCTGCCAGTTCAGGAAAGAATTTATTCAACTGGTAACTGGACTCGTCCAGCAAACCCAGTACAAATTGCTAACTGGATTAAAGTTACATGCATTGGTGGAGGAGGTTCTGGAGGATCTGGAACTTCTTGGAGCAACGCAGGCTCAGGTGGCGGCGGAGCTGGACAATATTTAACAAGATTTGTTAATATTACATCAGTTGCTGCAGGAGCAACAATTCCAGTTGTAGTTGGAGTTGGCGGTGCTCAGGTTGGTGGAAACACCAATGGAAATAATGGTGGAAATACTCAGTTTGGAGTAAGCGGAAACCCTTATCACCTAGTTGCATTTGGTGGTGGCGGTGGAGGATACACACGTGACTGGGGAAGAGATGCTAACACTGGCGCTTGTGGAGCAGGTGCAGGAAATATTTCAGGTTCAGGATCTGGTGGCGGTGGCGGTGGATTCTGGCAACATCAGTATGCAGCAGGTGGCGGTGGCGGTGGAGCTAATGGAGCAGGAGAACCAGGAAGCACAGGAGTAAGAACTTCTGGAACATTTTACATTGGTTATCCTGGAGGAAGAGGATACGGATTTGGTTCTTCGGGTGGAGCGCATGGTGCTTCAAACTCATGGGGAACAGTTCACGCAACTGGTGGACGTGGAGGAGAAGGAATTAATGGTTTAGCAGGCGGTGGCGGTGGCGGCGGAAGCGTTGCTGGCGCTGGAGCTTGTGGAGCAGGAAATGGTGGAGATGATATCAGAACAAATGGTGGCCAAGCTGGAAGAGATGGAACTGGCTCAGGTGGCGGTGGAGGATGTTCTGGAGGATCTGTTGGCGGAAAAGGCGGAGATGGACTAATCATCATTGAATATTACAGGAGAATATCATAATGGAAAAAAGATGGGCAATAGTTAGCGGTACAGATGTAATTAATACAGTTGTTGGCGGAGATCGTGAATTCCTAGAGTCTTTGCCAGATTATGAAGGAATGTTAATAATTGATGTAACAGATATGGAAATGTATCCATCACCATATTGGACATATGAAGATGGAGAGTTTAAAATGCCAGATCCAGAAAATGACCCAAGAGTTTCTAAGGGTAATGGAACTGGAAAGTTTGAAGAAACTATAGTTGATGAGGATTTTGTTCCAGAACCATCACCTATCGGAAATAACTAAGGAGAACAAGAATGCCAACAGCACTAAGCACTACTCAGCAAATAATGATACCAGGTCTAGAGGACACACTTGGTACAGTTGTGCGAAATGTTACTCCACCAACTCCACTATTTGTTCAAGTAGAAGAATCTATTTTGGCCAGCGGTAACTGGACAAGACCAAGTAATATTGCAGACTTTATTGAAGTAACATGTGTTGGAGGCGGAGGAAGCGGCGGAGCTTCAAATAACAACTCAAGATTTGGCGGTGGCGGAGGAGCTGGGCAATTTATGAGAAGAGTTGTTAATATTGCAACCATTCCAGCACTAGGACTCATTCCAGTAACAATTGGAAATGGCGGAGCAGCAGTTTCTGGTGCTACAAACGGAAACAACGGTGGAAATACTCAGTTTGGTTCTGTAGCAATGCCATTTTACTTTATAGCATACGGCGGAGGCGGAGGCGGATGGGCTGCTGATAATGGTCGTGACGGAAACAATGGTTCTATGGGGCCAGGAGCAGATAACAGAACAGGTCAAGGATCTGGTGGCGGTGGCGGTTCTGAATGGCAGCGTTCATGGGGTGGTGCAGGCGGAGGCGGAGGAGCTTCTATGGGCGGACAGTTTGGAGGATATTCAAACCATGTTCATCAGTCTGATTTTCAGTCAGGAAGAGCTGGAGGATATGGAGTAGCCGAAGGAGCATCTGGCGGTGGCCCAGGAAATGGAAACTCTACATCACACGAAGATTCAGTTGGTGGACTTGGTGGAGCAGGAATTGATGGGTACGCAGGAGGCGGCGGAGGCGGAGGCCGAGGAGGCGGAGGACCAGGATCTAATGGTGGAGGATATGGAAGAGGAGCTACTCATGGAAACAGATCTAAAGATGCAACAGCAAATTCAGGTTCTGGTGGCGGAGGAACTAACTCAGATGAAAGCTCTGGAGCTGGTGCAACTGGAATTATTCTAGTAAAATACTGGTTGAAGGTAAACTAAGGTATAATATAACAAGGAGAAATCATGGCAATTACATCAATACCAACACAAGTAACACCGCCACTTTGGGCTTATACCTTCGTACAGGCACCAATCAACGGTAATGGTTACGATTATTTTAATACAGCTGTAAAAAGAACAAATTATGGTTCAATCAGCGCTGGATCTCTAGCAATTGACGTAACTTCAGCAGCAATTCATAGATGGCAGCCAACAGCTAATACAACTTTGACATTTACTGGATTTCCAGCAGTGTCTACAGGATATTTTTGGCAGGTAGAAATAAAGGGCGGATCTTTGTTTACAATTAACTGGCCAGCAGCAATTAAGTGGGACTCTTCAGTTTCAGCACCAACATTGTCTGCAAACGTAACTCTATTAAACTTTTTTACACCAAATCAGGGAACTACAATTTACGGCGGAGTAGCATTCGCTGATATTAACGCAGCATAGGAGAAATAATGTACGCAATTCTAGAAGAAGGAAAGGCTGTAAAGTGGGGATCACTTTCTGAGATCTTCCCAGACGTATCCTTTGCCGCAGCTGGACCAGATAAAGACTGGCTAAAAGAAAACGGTGTCGTAGATGTATCTATGACCTTGCCTTATAATGAGGATACAGAAGAACTAGTATATCTTGATGAGCCAAAGGTAGAAGATGGCAAGGTAATTGGCGTTGCAGTCAAAAAGCTATCTGATGAGGACGCATGGTCAAGAATTAAAAATAAGAGAAATAATTTGCTCGTATCTACAGACTGGACACAACTCGCAGACACTCTGACACCAGAACTAACAAAGAAGTATGCAGAGTATCGTTCTGCACTTCGTAATGTTACATCAGCTAAATCACCTTCTGATGTAGTCTGGCCAGAGGATCCTGCAAAGGGGGCTTAAATGCTTCCTCACGTTTTATTTAACTTTAGAACAGCTAATCGTGTAGCTTTCCCAGTAACAACTGGCTTGCAAATGCATTATGATGCAGATGCATTAACTACAATCACAAGAAATGTAACAAATGATGTCTCACAATGGAGAGATCGTTCTGGTTTTTCTCGTCACGCTGCACAGGGAACAACGTCTGCACAACCAAAGTATACATTAACTACTTTGGGTGGAAAATCAGCAATAGTTTTTGATGGATCAAACGATTTTATGCTTATGGGAGATGGAACTCTCTCATTTTTAAATACATCATCAATGACAATTGTTTGTGTTGTTAATAGACCAGACACTCCAATTAACAAGTGGATTATTGGTGGACAAGGCGGACTTACAAGAACAAATCTACAGATTGGATATACTTCAGCAACAAACTTTAAGTTTGGATTTGGATCAGATGATCTTAATGCAATTATTCCAAATGTTACTCCAGGAACTCCAGAGCTTTTCTTAATGACATATGATTCAACTACACAAGAAAAGTTTTTAAGAAGAAATAAGGTAGAAGAAGCATCTGGTGCTGGAACAGCATCACTGTCTGGAATGACAGGACAATCTATTTGTAGATACCTATCAGCTTTTGGAAATATTGCTGTAGGTGAAATTGCAATATTTAACAGAGTATTAAACGCATCAGAAATAAACACCGTAGAAACATCTCTTGCTATTAAGTGGCAAGTTTCTTAGTTAGGAGAAAAAATGGTAGCAGGAGCGTATGTACCAAAACGCTTGGTTGGTCCCTTTAACCTTGTTGATGGGTATACCAATATTTATACTGCTAATACTCCTAGCACTATTATTAAACAAATAGTACTTTCTAACATTACTGGTATAGACGTAAATGTTAGATTAAATTTAACTCTTTCATCAGCACAGCCAGACTCTTCAAACGCATTGTTACAGGATGTTGAAATTGAAGCTAACTCAACCGTCATTGCAGATATGACTCAAGTTATGAATAACGGAGATAAGCTTTGGGCAAGAACTTCTGTTTCTGGCTCTGTCAACATTACTATATCAGGCGTAGAAGAGTCGGCTTCATGAGTAAAGTATCTCAAATAACCTCAATCCCAAAGGGTAAAAATTTACAGATATATACTGTACAAAATAACCCAGCACTTCTTATTGTTCCAAACATTGTTGATTTAAATTTAACTGCTGCACAGGCGCAATTACAATTAGCAGCAAATGGTTTTAGAGCTAGGCTAGAATATATTATCGATAATGCTGCTCCAGATGGAAAAATTGTTTCTCAGTTTCCTCCAGCACTATCTTTAAAACGTCAAAATAGAAAAATTGTTTTAAAGATCAATGCCACAGATAGTTCTTTAATGCCAAATCTTATTGGTAAAACTATTCCTGAAGTTCAGGCAATAATGGCTAATCTTCTTTTAAATTATATAATTATTGAAACAACTACTCCTAACCCAAATTTTGATGAAAAAATATTAGCTCAGTCAGAAGTTACAGATACTATTCTTCCAAAAAATGGTCCAGCTGTTACATTGACTAAAGGAAAATATGTTCCAGCAGTCCAAGGAACTTTGCCAAACGTTGTCGGAAAAAGCTATACAGATGCTTTAACTGATTTAGCAATTGCTCAGTTTAATGTTTATACTAGAATTTTAGATTCTGCCGCCACTCAATTTTATAAAGATAATGACGGTAAAGTTAAATCACAATCTCCTGGCGGAGGAACAATTCAATTATTTGCAACAAATGTTCAACTAACAACCTATGCTTGGTTAGGAGTTGTAGTTCCAAATCTATCTGGAGTTTCTACAACTACAGCACAGTCACAGCTTTCTGCTTTAGGTCTTAACGGAGCTCTTGGAACAGCCGTAAACACATCAACTCAATCTTTAAATGGAACTGTTTCTTCTCAGTCTCCAGCTTCTGGAACTACAGTTGTTTCTGGAACAGTGGTTACATATAACTATTATAATTATATAGCTCCACCAGTAGCTCCTCCAGTAGCACCTCCTTCAGCACCACCTTCTGGACCTCCAGTACCACCTTCTGGACCTCCAGTACCACCTTCTGGACCTCCAGTACCACCTTCAGCACCACCAGTGGCGCCACCTTCTGTACCACCTAGCGATCCACCAGCTACTGGTCCAGATCCTTCAGCTCCGATACCTCCTATTGACTTGCCACCTATTTTTGTAAAGTCTATTGGTATTACAACATTGGTAAGAACACCAAATGGATTAGTTTCTGCTACCGATTTAAATGTTGGAGACAAGCTATTGTCTGCAAATATTGATGGATTCCCTTACGACGGAATTTTGTATACTGAACAGGATGCTATTAATTGGAGCGGAGAAAACTCTCAAGTAGATATTGTAGAAACTGAAATTGTAGATTTAAGAAGGTCTATATCTAAGTTTGCAGTAGTTATAAATGGTGATCTATTCTCAGATACTCACTATATTTTGGTAAAGAGAGATAATACAGAAAAGTTTATTAAGGCATTGGAAGTATTAAATACTGATCAGGTATGGTCTTATGAAAATCAGTCATGGGTAAATATTGATATGCTTGAAAAGGTAGAAGTTGATCATGAAGTTGTATCTATTGACTGTGAACCATACGACATGTTCTTTACTGAAAAAATGTTAACTCACGATTCTAGGTCGGTATAATATGGATACAGTAGTTACTCATGTTGAAACCGACGGAATAGCAACACCTTCATATTCTCAATATCCTACTGAGTTAGGCGAGTCTTGGGTTCAAGTAACATTTTTTGAAGACCACCCCACACTTGGAGGGGTAATAGCATTATATAAAAATAATAGATACACTACTGGAACAATAATATTTTCTAAATATATTTTAAATGATTATCCTGATATGTATTTAACTTTTACTAAAAATGGAAATATTGCTGGAACAGATAAGAATACTGGAATTCTTGCAGACAGAATGTATACCAATCCTATTTATAGAAAAAGAGGATATTGGAAATTTGTTGGAACTTTAATGAGATCTATTATTTATTCCTATAATAAAAGAATACTTGATGGCACAACAAATCGTGCCATGGCAATTGAAAGAGCATATCTAAAAATGATGTCCTTGGGCGGTCAAAAAAGATGGTTTAATAATAATGGAAGAATGTTTAAGCATAGTGGTAGTGAAATAGAGCCACCTAGAGAACCAGCATTTCCGTTTATATGGTATAATCAAAGAATAGGCGGTATAACAAATGGAAATTAAAAAAGAAGTTTTAGGCTTGGGAATAGTTAAATATTCTGATGTTTTTTCAGAAAATAGTAAGTTGCTAGAAGCATTTAAGTCTGGAGAAGGAATTATATGGACTCCATCCAGAGTATCACAGCACGATAAAGAGCATGATACATATGATAGTCAAACTAATGCGGAATATAGAAATTCATACACTGCCGTATTTGATAGTACCGTATCTAATCAAGCAAGGCTTATGGCCATGAAACTACAAATTGGACTGGTTCCAGCAATTCAAGATTATTGTAAACAGTTTAATACATCATATTATTGGGTAGAATCTTATAATTTTTTAAAGTATGAAGAAGGGAACTATTTTAAGGCTCACGCAGATGGCGGAGCTGCTTTAATGAGAAGAATATCGTTAGTTTATTATTTTAATGATGACTATGAAGGCGGACAGGTAGAGTTTCCAAATCACAACGTATCCCTTGTACCAAAAGCAAACGAGTTGCTAGTATTTCCGTCTTATTACACTTATATGCATGAAGTAAAGCCAATAACTTCTGGAGTGAAATATTCGGTAGCAACATGGTTACGATAAAATCTGGAAAAATATCAAATTTTTTTGATATAGAATATTTTAATTTAATTAAAGAATATTTTATAAATCACAAGATATTAAATAGTCCTGAATACCATTTTTATGGAAGTAAGCGTGTCGACTCATTTGACGACGAGTTCTTAAAAGAAGTTTTGTATTCGGCGATGCCAATAGCAAAAGAATGGTTTGGTAGCGAAACCATGGTTCCAACATATGGAATATTTTCAGAGTATTCTGGGTCTCAGGCATATTTAGATAAACATAAAGATGCTGGTCCATGCACATACACAATAGATTTATGTTTATACCAAAAAACTGATTGGCCGTTAATTATAGAAAACCAAGAGTATGTTTTTGGGGAAAACGAAGCAGTAATGTTTTTTGCTAACGATCAAGATCATTGGAGGCCAGAATTTCCAAATCCTGATAATAATAAAGTGGGGATATTGTTGTTACATTATGTTGAACCAGATCACAAATGGTTTACGCTTTCAGATGATGTTAAAAAGCTATTAAGAAAGAGAACTAGACCTTTATGAAGAACATATATAAGGAAAACGATATTCTTTATAGAAAAGACAATGATGCAATAGTATTCAAATCAAATGTAGAAAATGCATCTAGTGTATTAGAATTAATATATGATTATGAAAAATATCGTGATGCAATGTTACATTTTAAATCTGGAATTTCTGCAGATTGGGTTAGAGATCAGTCTGTAGCTGGAGAGCTTTCTAAAAATGTTTTTGGTATATATAATACTGTAATGTACGACATTTTGCTAGAAATAAAAAAAATGCTCACGGATGCATGCAAGACATATGATATTAATATTGAAAAAAATAGATATTACATATCTTCTGAGCATGTTTTGGGAGTAAGAAAAGATGCCTGGTACGATTTTGGTGGCATAAGAATACCTTGTTTTTCTGGCATGGTTATTCTAGATGGCGAAAATCAAGAAATATCTGTAGGTAAAGAAGTGGTTGGTTTAAAAGTCGGCGACATAGTGCTATTTGAGTCTGGCCATAAAATAACCTATAGCTCAGAATCATTTAATATGATATCATTTAATATAGCTCCTTTATCATTACTACAGGGGCAATATCCACAAAAATGGATTCCAATTTTAGGAGCAATATGTTAATAAATCAAGATATACATGTAGTACCAATAGAATCTGTTAATATTGAAGAGTTAAGGTCTTACCTTCTTTCCTCAAATTCTATAGAAGATTATGCAAATCAAATTCTTATAAATCTTATTGCATATAACGTTCCAATTACGCAATCGCTAGAATGCAGAGGTTGGTCCATAGAAAAATATACTCCTCAGAATAACAATGTTCTTGTGTGTGACGATACTAAAGACAGGCAGTCGATAGTATCTTGTAAACTCTTTTTAACAGACGGCGGTCTAGTAAACTTTGTAAATCATAACACTCAATATGCTCCAAGTGAAGGAGACGTTTTAATTTATCCATCTAATTACATAAATACATACTCTATGTCAGATATACCAGAAGAAGGCCTCATAGCTCTTTGCGGATATTTTAAATATAGACAAACTGAAGAGGGATAATGAAGATTGTAGATATTAAATTTGACCAGATGTCGAATTCGTTTTTAGACATTTCTGGCAATTCTTCATTAATATCAAAAACTGGAGTATTTAAAAAAACCATCCCAGTATGTCCATATTCATCTAGTTCAATATTAATAAAGTCTAATAATTCTTTAACTATTTCTGAAATTCCAATTGCCGTAAGAAGCCATGAGTCTGAAGCATTTTCTATTGGGTTTTATTTTAAATCAGGATCTCAATTTTCCTCATCTGACCAAAACGTATTATACGATTCATCAAACGGGTTCGGCATCATTTTTAGAAACGGAAGGATGATATTTAGGGTTACAGATAGTTCTAATACAGCTATAGATGTAGCATATAGGCTAGATAAGTTAAACAAGTCATACTATGTTGTTGCCAAGTATTCCCCAGGCGTCATATCTTTAATGTTAGATGGTAGTACCGTTGCTTCTTCTCAGGTAAAGTCTGATTTTAAGTTTAAGTCTACTTCAAACGTAGACCTTGTTTCTTCTGTGTCTGAAAGCCATATCATTCTAGACAAAATACAAGTTTTTAATTATGACTTAAATATAAGAGAAATCAACGCAATGATGTTTGAAGACATGTCTGTACAAAATCCAGGACAAATAATCTCTAGCGATGACGGAATATTTTTTGAGCCAAGTTATACTAGCAAGCCACTACAAGCTGGTTTTTCTTATAAAACTAATAAAAATTTTGCGGCCTCTGAAATGAATAACGTAGAACTAACTGGATATGGAACAGTCGTTTTATCTTCTGTTGCTTCTGGTCCCTATTCTGGATATTTCAAAGATAGTTTTTATTTTCCACCATTATCGGAAGAAGATCATAACGTAATATCTTGGCAGGGAGATTCAGGCGGTATAGAAGTAGAATATAACACTGACGGCGGATCAGTATATACACCATTAATAAATAACCACAACATACCTGGATTTTCTGGCGGAGACTTTTATTATAAGGTAAATATGTCTACCCAAGACGCTTCTTCTGATAAACCAATATTTTCTGGCCTTTCCTTTTTAGTCTATGATAATAAAAGCATAGATTCAAAAAATAGTTTATATACTATAGATACGGATTACAATTACGTCGTAGGAGACAGGTCTTTGCCAAACTCCCATAATGGGTATTCTGGCCTTAAGACAATAGGCGGTGGATTTAAGGTAGAAGGACTAGACGTAAGATCAGTAGAATTCTTCTATAACCCAAGCTCCCTTGGGGAATCTTGCTTAGTAGATTGTTCTGGGTCTGCATATTCCTGGAATGCTAGCGGTACTATAACAAAAAGTAATATATCTTCTATATACGTAAATGGCGAAGATATGTCTTCAGAAACATCAATATCTAATGTTTTTACGGCTGGCGTGTGGCACCATGTCTTAGTAACATTTTCAGTATTAGTAGAAAATACTTTATTTTTTAATCAAACATCTTCTATAACTCCCCTATTAGGTCCAGATAGTAGATTTAATTATATTGGTATATATTCTCAGGATTCTTCATCTAAGGCTTTAGAGCACTATAACTACATGGTTACTAGGGTATCTAATTTAGGAGTTTCTGAGTCCATAGATATAGGCTCAGATAGTTTTTCTGGGTTTAATATAGACAAGATCATATTATCAACACAATAATCTGTCCACATCAAGGCGTAATTTGCGCCTAATACAAGAGAAAATGGTAGAATATCATTATGGCAAAAAATAAGATTAGAGAGATTGAAGAGACTATCTATGGCGTATATGTTTGGGAAATGCCAGACGGACGTTGGGTGGGCGATGATGATGGGCACTACATGCTTATCCCATCTGTAAAAGGTGACGTTTTAAAAGTACAGGCTCTTAAGAGCGCAGCAAAAAGCTACGGGGTAACAGAGGGAAAGCCAAAGTTTTTGGCTGGAAGAAGAAAAGTTACTGACGAAGAATATGAAGAGCAAAGACAAAGATTGAATGCTGGATTAACTCCAGACCCATGGGATATTGGGGAAGCAATAGATGCATATAGGAGAATGAAAAATGGCCGCTGAGTATTTAGAAGATGATGAGTCAGACGTTATTAACATAAAGGCGTCCAGCGATATATTTTTAGGAATTGAAGAGAAAACGTATACAGATCCCTTCATGTCAAAGCCAGAGGATGTTAAAAAGCTTTCTGGACTAAGTACAAATTTTAGAAAAAAGTTAGCTAGAACAGATTTTACAAAAGTTTTACAGGGTCAAGGGGCTGCTACAACTCAAATTGTAGAGCCATTTATGATTACTGGCTATAGCATACTTGATGTTGTTCAGCCACCATATAACCAAGACTACTTGGCAAAAATTTATGAAATATCTTCACCACACTATGCAGCAGTAAATGCAAAGGTGGCCAACATAGTTGGACTAGGATATGACTTTGTAGAAAGTGAAGCAACAAAAGAAAGACTAGCTGACATTGATGATGAAAAGCAGTTGGAAAGAGCACGTAGAAAGCTAGAAAGAATTAAGATTCAAATAAATTCTTGGTTAGAGGCGTGTAACGAAGAAGAAACATTTGTAGAAACTCTTTCTCGTGTTTGGAAAGACTATGAGGTTACTGGAAACGGGTACCTTGAAATTGGTCGCAAAAACACTGGTGAAATAGGCTATATTGGACACGTCCCAGCTGCCTCTGTTCGTGTACGTAGATTGCGTGATGGATTTGTTCAGATCATAGGAAATCAATCCGTATTTTTTAGAAACTATGGAGATACACAAACAATAAATCCAGTTACAGCAGATGCTAGACCAAATGAAATAATTCATTTTAAAAACTATACTCCAACAAATAATTATTATGGAGTTCCAGATATTATTGCTTCTAAAAATGCAATGGCTGGTAACGAGTTTGCCGCTAGATTTAACCTAGATTATTTTGAAAATAAAGCGGTACCAAGATATATCATTACTGTTAAGGGAGCAAAGCTTTCTAACGATGCAGAAAGAAAGCTTTTAGAGTTCTTCCAAACAGGCTTAAAGGGCAAGAATCATAGATCCTTGTATATACCTCTACCAGCAGACAGCCAAGATTCTAAGGTTGAATTTAAGATGGAGGCGGTAGAAAATGGAATTCAGGACGGATCATTTAATACCTATAGAGTATCAAATAGAGATGAAATCCTGATATCCCATAGAGTTCCTATTAACAAGGTTGGAACTCCCACAGGAGTATCTTTAGCAAATGCTAGAGATGCTGATAAGACATTTAAAGAGCAAGTATGTCGTCCAGCTCAAAGAAACATAGAAAAGAAGCTTGGAAAAATTATTGCTGAAAAGACAGACATTTTTATGATTAAATTCAACGAATTGACTTTAACGGATGAAGATACCCAGTCTAAGATAGACGAAAGATACTTAAGAATGCAGGTATTAGTTCCAAACGAAATTCGTGCTAGAATGGGCTTACAGGGCATTCCTGGTGGAGACGATGTAGTTGTTTTGAACGCTAAGGCAGCTGCTGAGCAAAATACTCAGGCTTCTGGAAACAGGTCTAGAGACAGGGAAAGGCAAGGAAACCAGCCAGATTTATCTGGAGAAGGTCGAAATGAACAAGGCGCTGGACGCCAAGTTCAATAGACTAATATTTGCTTTTTAATCTACTAAGAGATATTATTTATACACCATGGAAATTTCTAAAGCCAATTGGACCATGAGCGGTAACAACATTAAACTTAATGTGCCGTTCTCAAAGGTCGATACTAAAAAAAGAACCGTATCGGGATTTGCAACGCTAGACAATCTTGACTCACACGGAGACGTTGTTTCTGCCGCAGCAAGCGTAAATGCGTTTAAGCGCTTTAGAGGAAATTTAAGAGAGATGCATCAACCAATTGCAGTTGGTAAAGTTGTATCATTTGAACCAAAATCATTTTATAACCCAGATGAAAAGAAAGTTCATCAGGGAGTTTATGTAACATCATATATTTCAAAGGGTGCACCAGATACTTGGGAAAAAGTTTTGGATGGCACTCTTTCTGGTTTTTCTATTGGCGGATCAATAAAAGACTCAGAGATTGAAGTTAGAAAATCTGAAGACGGAGATGAAGAAACAGTCCGTGTAATTAAGGACTATGATTTAGTAGAACTTTCCCTTGTAGACAATCCTGCCAACCAATTGGCAAATGTTTTTTCTATTGAAAAAATGAATGGTAAGACTGTCGTTAAGGGAATTGCGGTTGATGTAACCCCAGAAAATATTTTCTGGTGCAAAACAGATTCTATTGCAGTTACATCAGAAGAAGATTCTTGCACTTGCGATAACTGCGGATGCAAGATGGAAAATATTGGGTGGGTAGAAAGTAATGAAGTTAATAAGTCTGAATCAATTAGAAGTATTGTTGATTCATATTTAAAAAAGAATTCTGATGGTGAAGAACTTTCAGATGAACGTCGTGAATCTAGCGGCGACGTTGTTAACACAGCCAACGAAGGAGGCACTCAAATGGAAGATGCAGAAGTTAAAGAAGTAATTGAAGATGCAGCTCCAGCAGAGGCAGTAGCAGAAGTTACAGAGACAGCAGAAGCTGTTGCTGAAGCAACTGCAGAGGCTCCAGAGGCGAACGCAGAAGAAGCTGTTGTTGAAAAAGCAGCAGATGTTCAGGAAGTCGCCGTTGAAGACCTTGATATTGTTTCAAAGATTGACGAGCTAAAAGCATTCTTTACCGATTCATTCGCAAAGACTGTAGAGGCAAACTCAGCAGGACTTGATAATCTACGCACAGGCGTAGACGCACTTGTTAAGGCAACAGAGGATAAGGTTGCAGAACTTAACAACAAAGTAAACGAGATTTCTGAAGTGATTAATTCTCTTAAGGAGAATGCATCTCTAACAGAAAAAAGAATTGATGCAGTTGAAGCAGATACTGCAATCAAGAAGTCAGTAGACCTTGGCGGGTCTAAGGACGAACAACCCATTAATCAGAGCAAGTGGGGCGGCACATTCCTCGGTGTACGCAATGTACTCTAACAGACCTAACTAAAAGAGAGAGGTGAAACAAGAAAAATGAGCAATGAGCTATTAGAAAAAGCTATTGTAACCAGCCAAACTGGTGCAGGTAAGCTCGGAACTTCAGCTGATGATGCAGCTCGTGGTGGCCTTTTAAAGCCAGAACAAGCTAATCGCTTCATCGACTACATGTTCGATGCTACCGTTGTAACAAAGGTTGCCAGAACCATTCGCATGCGTTCTGACATCCAAGAGATCGATAAGATCGGCGTTGGCGAAAGAATTCTAAAGGTAGCTACTGAAGCTGATGCAACATTCAGCAATCAGGCAGTTGTCTTCGCAAAGATTTCGCTCGCAACTAAGAAACTACGTCTAGATTGGGAACTCTCTTCAGAGTCTCTAGAGGACGGCATCGAGGGCGCAGACCTTGAGGACCACATCGCAAGAATGATGGCTAATCAAGTAGGAAATGACGTTGAGGATCTAATCCTTAATGGAGATTCCGCATCCTCAGATACCCTTCTTAAGGCATTTGATGGTGTTCGCAAGCTAGCAACCACTCATGGACATGTTGTTGATGCAGCAGGTTCAACAGTTTCCAAGGGCGTATTCAATGACGCACTTAAGAAAATGCCACGTCGCTACAAGCAACGTCGCAACCAACTACGCTTCCTTTCTGGAAGCAATCTTGTACAGGATTACTTGTACAGCTTGACTTCAATCCCAGGAACTCCAGAAGATATCGCTTCTGGCATCGTTCGTGGTGATGTCGTAGCAAACAATGGAGCTCCAGGAGGAGTTATTCCATTTGCATTCGGAATTCCAGTCGTAGAGGTTCCTCTACTTGATGAGAATCAAACTGGTTCCTATTCAGGTGCTTCAGGACAGCATGGTGATCTACACCTAACATTCCCTGATAACGTAATCGTCGGTATCAAGCGTGATATCGTCGTTCACCGTGAATTCAAGCCAAAGAAGGATACAACAGAATATACTCTGTTCCTTCGTGTTGGTACAGCAATCGAAAACCCAGATGCATTCGTTGTCGTTAAGAACGTCAAGGTTGCAGCAGGTTACGATGCACGTAGCACAGCAGCAGTTACTGGCGGAAGCTATACAAATCTTCCAGCAGCACGTCCATAATTTAATTACGGACATTTTTGGAGGGGGGTCTCAAAAGGACCCCCTTCCTCTTTTAGTGGCTAAAATGCTATAATTGAACTAAACGAACGGAGATATAATGTCATTACAATCATTAAAAGTATCTGAATTAAAAAATGTAGCAGAAGAATATGGCGTAGATTTAGAGGGCGCAAAGAACAAGCAAGAGATATTAGCAATATTAGCTGAGGAAGGCGTAACAGACGAATTGCTGGATAACCTGGCTAAGGTGGAAAAAGAAGAGCTTAAGCCTTTAAAAAGTACTCAGGTTATGATGGATAACTACGATGGAGAGATCGCCTTGGTAAAGATGGAGCGGCAGAACAAAAGCTACGAAACGCATGGATTTGAATTTACTCAGGCAGACCCATTTGTTTCAATGCCAATGTCAGTAGCGGTAGAAATATTTAAGCATGAAGAAGGTTTTAGACTGGCAACGCCAGTAGAGGTAAAAGAGTTTTACTCATAGGAGATAGATTATGCCAGAGATATATAGTGGTACAAATGGTCCAATTAACTTTAAGACCTATTACAATGGGGTTGCGGTTGATCCAGTATCAGCACCAGTTGTAACAATATTCTACGAAGATCAAACAACTGGCACTACCCTTACTCCAAACAATGTTGATGTAGACGAGGGCAGCTGGTTTGTTTTTGTACCAATTTCAGCAACTACCCAATATCAATATTTTAAGATAAAGATCGAATATACCATAAACGGTACAAGTTTTGTAGACTATAAAAACTATGTTGTTACAAGACCATATGCCACTGTGGCTGAAATTGTAGAGGCCTCTGGATTTGGAACCGATGTCTCTGATAAGAATTACAGATCTTATGATGAATTGATGGCGGCAGAAAGATATGCCAGATATAAGATCAATGCTTACACAGGACAAAAGTTTGACTATGTGTCTAAGAAAGTTGATGTTATTGGAGATGGAACAGACGTACTGTTAATGCCAGAAAGAATAGAGTTTATAAACAAAATTTGGGAAAATGATGTTTTAATTTATGACGCATCTGTTTCAAGCAACCAGTATCTGTTTGATATTAGTAGAACTAACTATGCGGTAAGATTACTAAAAGATCCAGGCTTAGATGTTTTTGAAAGCTACCCATATCAAGAAGATATGCCAGAGCCAGCCTTCTTTACAAAAGGTTTTAGATATACCGTAGAGGGGATGTTTGGCTGGAAACTTGTTCCTTCTGAAGTATATGATTCAGCAATTAGATTAGCAAATGACTTCTTCTACCAGGATTCAACCTGGAAAGAAAAGTATGTAAAGAGAATGCAGACAGGAGACTGGAACGTAGAGATATCACCTCAAGCTTTTACTGGAACTGGAAATTCAATGGTAGACAGAATTCTAGAGCCATATATTGCTAATCGTATGGTGGTTATTTAATGAAGTCTTTAATTAAGTCTGCCATGTATATGAAAATGGATGTATATGAGCAGGTATATACTCAGGATGAAGCTACAAATGCAATAATTAAAAAGTGGCTTTATATAAAAACAGTTAACTGTTTAGCCAGAGGATATATTTCTGATAGCGCAAAAGGCCAAGGAAGCGGCGAAAAGGTTGGCGAGAGATATCAGAATGTTGATTATTTAACTATAGAAACAGATGAAAAAATAACTAAGTCTCAAAAGATTACTAATATTAGAAATCAAGAAGACGAAGTCATATGGTTTGATTTAATTGGAAACAACTATGACTCTCCAACTACATTTGATGTGGTAGGAGCCATACCAGTACTAGACCCGTTTGGGGCTATTTTGTCCTATAACATTTCTGTAAAAAGATCAGAGGTTCAAAACTTCGATGAATATAATTCGTAATATTAAGTCTGCAGAAAAGTTAATGTCTGCTGGAAGAAGTAAAGGAACTTTAATAGATGATATGGGCTCTATATCACGTGCTGCAGCAAGTATATATTATCAAGCCGCTGCGATAGACTATTTAATTAATTCTGAAAGAACTCAGTCTGGAGTAAGACAAAGAATATTTGGACAGATAAATAAAGATTTTGGAAATTATGTTGACATGCAGGCAAGGTCATATACTTCTAGATTGCATCATGTTTATGAATGGAAAAGACCAGGAGATCCAGCATCAAGATTGTGGAAGCTAAATGCTAAATATGGAGAAGGGTATAACATGTCAATATCTTACTCATTTAAACAATCTAGGGTTGCTGTTCCAAATGATAATTCTTCTTTAAAAAAATATGTATTTCATGAAAAAGCAAGAATTATGGAATTTAGAATTCCAGTAACAATAAAGCCAAGAACTGCAAGAGGCAGATTGGCATTTAGAAATTCTGATAACAAGCTTATAGTTTTGCCAGAAGGTAGATCTGTAAATGTAAAAATGCCTGGTGGAAGAAATGCATTTCAAGGATTTGCAAGAACACATGAAAGATTTTTTAAGGGGCCCATGCTTATGGAAAGTATAGATAGGTCTGGAGTACAAAAAGCAATGTCTCGTGCTTCTAAATCTGTTACAAAAGTTCCTACAACAATATCTTCAAAAATTATGTTTACATCAATTAATCCATCTTCAGTAAGAAGGATGGCAAAAAGTAAAGCGGAATCAGAGGGAGCTAGAATATAATGGCAGACTATTCACTAAGCGCATCTAAGATAATAGTAGATTATTTATGGCAAAAACTGCAGGACGAAAACATCCTTGACGCAGATGATTATGCTTTGGATATTTTAAATGGCCCAGCAAGCGGAGTTATTCCAATAGTTCCATCTCAACAGGATATGTTAAATTATGAGGCTCTAGATGGAAAAACACATATAGTATATGACTGGGTTGCAGATGGATATGAAGAAAACTGGTTGATCTGTAGGGATTCTATAATGTTTACTACATACTCAAAGTCTCCAGTAGAAATTCTTAAGATACAGAATCTTATATTAGACCTATTTAGAAGAATGGATGATTCGGCAAGAGACATAAATGCCACTCTAGCCTCAAACTCCCCATTTATCTTTTACACAATCAGCCTTGCAGACATGCTGTCCCCAGAGCCACAGAGAGAAAAATCTGGCTGGTTTGCTGCTCAGGCAGTCATAAGGTATAAGTATGGCAGGCAAGTAAATGCCTCCACGGGAAGGTTTGCCTAGGCTTTGCTTCATAAGCATTTTACTAGTATGATAATGGTACGAGGAATTGTTAGCCTAGCCAGCTAAAGATTAAAAAATTATTTTAACCGCTAAGACGGAGGTGTAATAAAAGTGGCAAATGTAAATAATATTATCGTTGGTGCAGCCGAAGTATGGATGTCAGCCAAAGATTCAGTAGCAGCAGCAGCAACATGGCCAGACTATGCTCTGCCAGATTTCACAGCAAATCAGTCAGCAAGAGGTCCATTAGATGCGGATACAACAAATTGGAGAAACGTAGGTTTTACGTCTGAAGGAGTCGAGGTTGCTTATACTCCAGATTACGGCGATATTCAAGTAGACCAGTTGCTAGATACAGCTAAGCTATTTAAGCAAGCTATGACCGTTTCTGTAAACACAATGCTTGCAGAAGCAACACTAGAGAATCTTTTGGTAGCATTTGGACAGCCAACATCAACAAAGGACGCAACAGCACACGGAGCAGGATTAAATCCTGTAGCAGATTATACTAAGGGTGCTCAGGGAGAAACTCTAGGACTTGAAGCAGGAGCTTTGGGTTCTGAGCCTTCAGAAAGAGCAATGGTATTTATCGGAAACGCTCCACGTAAGTCAGGTAAGAAGAGAGAACGTGTATATCACGCACGTCGTGTTATTAACGTAGAAGCAGTATCTCACTCATACCGTCGTAACGAAGCTACAATGTTCCCAGTCGCATTCCGACTACTTCCAGATCCTGCATATTCAGGAGCTGAATACGGAATTATTGTCGACAGACAAATTGAAGCATAATTAAGAGTTTTTCTTAATCTCACAACAACGGTCCCCGCAAGGGGGCCGTTTGTTGCCTTTATATCGCTTTTTTAGTATAATTATGAATGAGATTAAGGAGGCCATATTTTGGCAACTAAAGTATACGAAGTATCAGAAATCGAATTACAAGACGGAACAAAAATAACACTAAGACCATTACCAATAAATAAGTTAAGAAAATTTATGGATGTAATGTTGAAGATGGACGGCTCACAGTCAGAAGAACAAGTCGTTGAGACATTAATCGAAGCCGCATCATTTGGAATATCACAGTCAGCACCAGAATTGGCCAATGACAGAGAAAAATTAGGCGATGTGTTAGACATGCCAACTATTAAGCATATCATTAAGATCTGCGGTGGAGTTGACCTAGACGACCCAAACCTGATAGCGGCGGCTCTAGCAACTGGTCAGAGTTCGATCTAGCCGCCATCGAATCAGAGGTATTTTCTTTAGGTATCTGGAAAAATTTTCAAGAACTTGAAGAAACAATCTCTATGCCAGAGCTTTTGTCTATTCTAGATGCTTTTAGGAAAGACAAACAAAAAGACAGAGAGTTCTTTGCAGCACTTCAAGGCATTCGTCTTGATGAAGAAAACAAAGACACTCCTTCTTTTGAAGATGTTAAAAGGAGAGCACTTGGTTTGGACGGCGACGTTACAAAAATCCAAGGGCAAGCTGCAGAGAACAACGGCTTTGGTATTGGACAAGGTCTAGGTTATAGGGAAGAATAATTGGCTGACATAGTTAACCTAAACTTTAGAGCAGATGGAGATTTTGGTCCATTTATTGCTCAGGTTAATCGTGCAATGGCCGTTCTTTCTAAGTTTAGAAATGAAAAGCTGCTAGATCCAAATTTAGGATTAGACAAAGCAAAGTTTGATGCTGCTCTATATTCATTTAGAGATTTAATTGCACAAAGCGGATTATACAATTCTCAAGTAGTAAATGTAACTTCTTCTACTGAAAAATTTGGAAAAGCTCTTGCTGGGCAAAACCTAAAACTAAAAGAATACTATAAGGCCTATGTAGATTTTAGAAGATCTACTACAGGCCAAATTCGCATGCTTGCTCAAGAGCAAGTTAGAATACAAAATTCTGTAGTTAAATCTCTTGGACGTGATATTCAAGGCGCATCCAAGGCGATGGTTATCACACCAACAGGTATAGACGCACTTGCTAATGCTACTGCAATTGGCAGACAAGAAGTTATGATATTCAACAAGGTGTTGAGAGATGGTGCAACATCTTTAATTAACTGGGGTAAGAATACTCAGTGGGCAGGTAGACAGTTAACCGTAGGTCTTACACTTCCAATTATGTTATTTGGAAAGTCGGCAGCGGAAGCTTTTAGAAAAGCAGATCAAGAATTAACAAGATTGGCAAAGGTTTATGGCGGAATAGGTGAGACATCTTCAGCAGAGTTGGCTCAAGTTAGAGAAGATGTTACAGAGCTATCAAAAACTTTAGCACAAACATATGGAGCATCTTTTGAAGAGACCCTTGCTTTAGCAGCAGATATTGCTGCAACTGGAGCTGAAGGTGCAGATCTTTTAGGTGCTACAGCAGAAACAACAAGACTTGCAACACTTGGTGAAGTTGATCGTCAAGAAGCTATGAAGGCAACCCTAGCACTTCAATCAGCATTTAAATTAAATACTCAAGAGCTAGCAGAGTCCATTAACTTGCTTAACGCAGTTGAAAACCAAACATCAACAACACTACAAGATTTAGTTGAAGCAATTCCAAAAGCTGGTCCAGTTATCAAAGGTTTGGGTGGAGATGTTGGAACGCTAGCGCTATTTTTAACTGCTATGCGTGAAGGTGGTATTAATGCGGCAGAAGGTGCAAACGCACTTAAGTCAGGTCTTGCATCTTTAATTAACCCAACAAAGCAAGCTGTAGAAAAAATGCAAAGCTTTGGAATTAATATTAATGAAATAGTAAATTCAAATGCTGGAGATCTTGTTGGCCTAATATTTGATTTACAGGCAGCTTTAGATAAACTTGACCCACTGCAAAAACAACAGGCAATTGAGCAGCTATTTGGAAAGTACCAGTTTGCTCGTCTTGGAGCTTTGTTAAACAACATAGGTAGAGAAGGTTCTCAGTCTTTACAGGTTTTAGATATAGTAAAAGCTTCTACAGAAGATTTAGCTGCTACTGCTGATCGAGAATTAACAGCCCTTACAGAATCTGCTTCTGGTAGATATAAGAGAGCTTTAGAAACATTTAAAGCTTCATTGGCAGAATTTGGTGAACCTTTCTTAGACGTATTTGCAAACATATTTAAAGTTGGAAGTAAGCTATTAAATATATTTGAGGGAATGCCGAAGCCAATTAAAATGTTCCTTGCTGGACTAGCAGGACTTACTGCATTAGCTGGTCCTCTAATTATGCTTACAGGTTTATTTGGAAACTTCCTTGGATATATTATCAAGGGAGTAGCTGGCTTTAGACAACTTCGTTCTGGAGCGGGTGCATTTGAATTAATCACAACTGCAACTGTTGCTGCAGATCAAGTTGCTGATGCATATACTAGAAGTCAGTATGATCAAATTACTGCAACCAAATTGTTGCGTGTAGAATTAGAAAAATTAGAAATGGCTTACTATGATATTGCTCGTGCAGGCATGGGCGGAGCACCTGGCCCACGTCCACCTGGAACTGGTGGCGGTGGTGGGGGTGGAGGAATTCCACCAATAGTTCCAGTACCAACTGGAGGACCAATGATTGCTCCAGGAGCACCTGGAGTTTCTGGTTCAGCTAGGGGCGCAGCAACTGCAATGACTGGATTTAGAGAAAATATTTCAGGGCTAGATGATACTGCACAAAAAGCTGTTCAAAGGGTAAGAGAAACAACTGCTTCAATGAGTCCAGCAGAAAAAAGAGCTTACCTTGAAAGAGTAGCCTTAGAACAACAACAGTTCTTGCAAGAAAAAGGAATTGGAAAGAACAGAGCATCTTCAGTAATAATGGGACCTGCTGCAGCGGCGGCTGGGGCATTAGGAATGATGGATCCAGAAGGAAATATCTCTGGAATGTACAGGCCAGGAACTGGTGCTGAAAGATTTAATATATTTACATCACAGAGTGGACACTTGTTCCCAGGAGAAAAGAAAACTGCTGGTAAAAATCCAGCAACTGGCGGAGTCCTAATGCCATCTTGGCTAAATCAAAAGCTTGGAGATGCAGAAAACCAAATAAATTTATTAACCGATGAAGGTCTAGAGCAAATAGCAGTTCAAACAGAAATTCTTAGAGAACAGGTTGCTTCTGGAATGACATCAAGCCAAATGGAAGCCGCTAATGCTCCATTTAGAGAGGCAAAGAAAGAGTACCTTGGAACAGAAGGAAGACCAACAGATCCAGCAGCATTAGAAAGAATGTTGGGTGGAGAAGAAGTTGTTTCAACTAAGCCAGCAACTACTGGAAAGCCAGGAGATTTAAAGGTAACAAAAACAAAGACTGGACAGCTTCAGGTACGTGGAGCTAATGGAAAATTAGTTAGTCAGTCTAGTGCAGAAGCAAAAGCTGCAATAGAAGCATTTAGAACTGGTGAAGCTGCGCCAAAGGCAACTCCAAAAACTCCCGTAGTTGCCCCTGTTGCAACTGGACAATCAATGTTAGATTTAGACAGTCTAGATGAACAAAACAAAAAACTTGATACTACAGAAAAGTCTACACGTAAAACTGCTAAAAATATAAGACAGTCTGCTGCACATGCGGCAAGATTCTCTGGAGTTGTAGCTGGATCAGTAGGAACTCTAGGAATGGTTTCCTCAATGATTCTTGGCATGAATGGCTCAACAAATCAACTAGCAATGAATATGTCTAATTTCTTAATGTATGCTGGATTTGCAGTTCCTGCAATTCAAGGACTTGGCTCTGGATTTAGAGCAGTTGGAAAAACTTTAGGTAAAAATGTTGGTATAGTAGGAATGCTTGGAAGAGCATTGGCATTTTTAGGAACTGGTCCAGGAGCAATTGCAATAGCTGCAATAGCTGCCGTAGGATTTGGAATAAAGAAGTTAATTGACATACATAGAGAAACTCTTGCAAAAGCTAGGGCAGACATATCTGTTACAGACGAAGCCCTTGCAGCATTTGGCGGATCGGCTCTTACAGCAAAAGATAAGTTTGCAAATTATGTAAAAACAGTAGAAGCTTTAAGACAAAAATTAATTGATTCAAAAGAAAGTCAAGGAATACCAGGCCTACCTTCTCCAGAAGAGATAGATAAGGTAGAAGAACAGGTTAAAGATCTGTATAAGAATCAAATAAATAGACTAAAAGATATTTCAACCAAAAAAGAGGCAATGGATTTTGCAAGAAATCTAAAATCTACTTTGGTTATACAGGGAGTAAATGAGAAGACAGCATCTGCTGTTATTGCTTCTATATTTGAGCAAGCTGGTAAAAGCACCATGTCAATACCAGTATTATTGGATATTGCAGGAATAACAAATGCAGAACAATCTAGAGAACAATTAGTTAAGGCTGCACAAAAAACATTTAATGAAATATCTAAAGGTCTTGAAGGTGGAACAATCAAGCAAAAGGTTGCAGAAAGGTTTGCTGAACAATTAGATTTACTATCAGCATCCGCACTAAGTCAAGTTAAACAGTTTGATGATCTTAAAGATATTGTTAATTTCCTTCCAGAGGGAATGAGAAATCTAACATTTGAACAGATGAATGCAACTATGGCTGGACAACAGTTGTTGCAAGGAATAAAGGATACAAATCCAGAACTATACGAAGCATTAAAGAATGCAGAATCTCTTGGAGCGGCACTACAACTTACTGCTGCTCAATCCTTGGGGCTAAGCACAACACTTGGTGGTGTAGCTGGTCAGATATCTTTAGCTGCTCAAAACGCTATGCAGTTAGTTGCTGCAACTGCTTATAATCAAAGTGGCATACAGGAATATTATAATAGATTAATTACTGGTGAACAAAACGCAATATCAAAGCTAAGGCAGAGAATGAAGAATGAACTCACTGCTGCTGAAAGAAGAAAAGAGGCTATTGATGATGCAATTGAGGCTGAAAGAGAAAAGATAGATCTTGTAAAAGAAGAAGCGGATGCAAGAAGAGATGCCTTAAAAGAACAGCAGAAGTCTAAAGATTTTGAATTAGAAATAGCACAACTTAGACTAAAGCAAGATGTTGCTGGACGTGTAGGTAATTTTGCCGAAGCAGCAATGCTAGGTCTAGACATTGAAAAGAGAATGCAGGATAGGTCAGTTGATCTTGCAGAAAAAGCTATTGATGATAAAGAAAAACGTGAAATAGATCTTCATGAAAGAAAGATAAAGCTTTTAGAAGAAGAAAAAGATAAGATTAAAGAACTTACTGATGAGCAAAAAGCTGCTATTGAAACAAGATATAATAAGCTTATTGAAAAGCATAACAAGGCTATTCAAACATACAGAGATGATGCAGCCAAGTCGGCTAAAACATTTACAGATTTGTTTAATAAAGCTGCTTCTGGAAATGTTCAAGCATACAAGGATCTTCAAAAGTTACTTAAAGATACTGGCGGAGAGCTAGGACTACTTGGTAACACCTTTAACGAGTTCTTAAAGAAAACTGTTTCTGAATTTTCAAAAACTTTTGGAGATAGCTTAGCAGCCCTACTTGGACCAGACTATAGAGTTATAGATGGAAAGATTCAAAAGAAAACTGGAACTAGACCAGGAACTAAGGGTAGAGGAACCAGAACAGTATGGTCTGATGTTGGAACCACCGCAGGATTATTTGGAATTAAGACTGGACCTCAAGGTATGGGTCCTCAAGGCATAGTTGTAGATGATGAAAAAATTGGCGCTGCAATAAACAGTATATCTACTAAATATGGAACATTTACTATTAAAAAATATCCAAGTGGTCAATCATACATACAGTTTGCTTTAGCAAAAGATCCCACAAAGACACACGACCTATACGACCTTGGTGGAGCAGCGGTAGATAAATCTTTGATAGAAGGTCAATTTGCAAATTGGGGATATAAGGTTGGAGATGTAGTTCCAAGATACATGGGCGGAAAGGTTCAAAAGAACTACCAGATAAAGGCACAGGCGTATAATGGTGTTAACACAACAAGATCTGCCTTCCCTTACC
>JACCEE011628621.1_pt1 | contig 50752 bp, 48 predicted proteins | sample 7449931 | NCBI WGS metagenome assembly JACCEE01 (sample SAMN15323457, study PRJNA562643) | freshwater metagenome | isolation source: river surface water | place: USA:Blue River Watershed | collected 2017-08-19 | reverse complement strand
GGCGCGCCATTCCTGTCAACATCGGCACCGGTGACCAGTTTGCGCCGGAGTTTCTGCGCATCAGCCCCAACAACAAGATCCCAGCGTTGGTGGACCCCCACGGCCCAGATGGCAAACCCATCAGCGTCTTTGAGTCGGGCGCCATCCTGGTGTACCTGGCGTCCAAGATGGGCAAGTTCATGCCCCGCAGCGACCGGGCCAAGTTCGAGGTGCTGCAGTGGCTGATGTTCCAGATGGGTGGCGTGGGCCCCATGCTTGGTCAGAACCACCACTTCCGTCTCTATGCGCCCGAGAAAATTGAGTACGCCATCAACCGCTACACCAATGAGGCCAAGCGTCTGTATGGCGTGATGGACAAGCAAGTGTCCAAGACCAAGTTCATCGCCGGCAACACCTACACCATCGCCGACATGGCCATCTTCCCCTGGCTACGCAACTGGCAAAACCAAGGCATCGATTGGGCTGACTATCCTCACCTGAAGCACTGGTTTGACACCATCGCGGCGCGGCCCGCGGTGCAGCGTGGCGTGCAGGTGCTGGCGGATCTGCGCAAGCCCATCACCGATGACAAGGCACGGGATGTCTTGTTTGGGAAGCAGCAGTTTGTGAGGCGGTGAAGGGTTTAAAACCCTCATAGAGCAAAGTTAGTCCAGTCCTGTATAAAACTTTGCGCGCAACGTTGATCGGACGTGCTGACAGGGTTGTCAGCACATCCCGCATCGTAAGGAACCAGCTTGCCAGCCCTGATCACAACCCTTGAGGTCCAGCTTCCAGGGGCTGTGTACAAAGGGGTTCCGCCATATTTGTAAAGGTCAGCACTGGCCACAGGTCCGGACGAGTTGGCCAGAGGTCCTTCAATCCTCACCACTTTCAAGTAAGCGGAAGTGGTGTTGGACGTTGTGTAGAGATATCCATACACGACACCATTTTGTGTTTCCTCCACATAATCAAAAAGATAGTCCACGGCGGGCACCACGCTGGGTATCACAAAGCTTCTTGACTTGGTGGTATCAAAGGCCCCCAAAGTATCCCCTTGGTACCAGGTCACTACGTTTTGACCGGACCCTTGCCCACCAAGCAGCAGATAGCGGTCTGCACCGCGTGGAATAACGAAAACACTTCTTACATAAGACGGCATGGGTGTATGTGTGACCTGAATCCGCACCATCGTGTCAAGCCAAGTCGCCGTCCCAATTGCGCTTTCTGAAGCGCCGAATACGCGGTAGAGAAGACCTCCATGGTTGGTCACAACATCAACGTGTTGATCGGCATTGATGTCCGCAATTGCAGCAGAAGTTGCGTTGGCTTGAAAATTGGTTTCGTATCTGACGTACTTTCCATCGGAGGATCGAGTGATGAACGCGTGTTGACGAACGCCTGCAAGCCCTCCTCCTGCACACACCAAATAAACATCGGGCTTTGTGTCAGCATTAAATTTGGTCACCAGTCCCTGCCGAGGATCGTCACACGCAACCCGATCTGAGTCTGATGCAAATAATAAAGCGCTCACGTCAACCCATTTGGCCAGAGACGTGTCATATTTCAAAAAATAAGCACGTGCGAATGGCGTGGCGCCTGCCTTAGTGCCCACCACAAACGCCGAGTACTGCCCCACCTGTTGAAAATCAGCCACCGCCAGCGTTGCAGCTACCGAGGAATAGCCATCAGTGGTGATCTGACTGAGGTCCGGCACCTGAAAATTGGCAAGATCTGCGGCGCCCTTGTTCACAAATGAACTGGCGTCCACCGTCAAGGGCGTGGGTGTTGACCCCGTATTTGAGGAGGAGCCACCACCGGCTCCGCATGACTGGATCAACAAGGCGCAAAGCCATAGCAAAACTTGACGGATAAATGTACTCATCAGATATGAATTCGTCACCAACTAAAGAAAAATAAGCATTTCACCGAATTCTTGTAGGATACAGGACGAATGATGAATGTCCTATCGCTTCTTCTCAAGACGGTCTGCGGATGTCTGGTAGTCTGTTTGTTGTCCTTGTCGGTGACAACTCTCGCCATCGCTCAAGACAAACCCGAACCCCGCTACAAACCCTACCCGGTCAAAAAGAGCCAGGAGGAACGGTCTGCCACCGGCGAGGCCCCTGCCACCGGTTCAGCCGCTGAAGGATCCTCCAGCTCCAGCCTGCCCAGCCCATTTGGCGTCACGCCCTCCAAATCGCTGCAGAGCCGACCTCCCACCTCTGGCAAAGAACCCATGATGCGCCTGGACGCGCAAAACAAACCTTTGACAGATCCCGTTCACGAATCCGGCCGCCTCATCTACTACGAATGCCGCGGAACTGTGGCGCCGTGGTTTGCGGAGCTGATGGTGGCCGAAATGAACTATTTCAACGAGTTGGTCAACTTGCCCTTTGTGGACGGCTCGGCCTGCGTGGTGAGCCTGGGAACCGCCAAAAGCCTGTCCCCCGGTCGTCTGAGCGTGCAGTTCTACGGCAACGTGCGCGCCATGAACGACTGCGTGCGTGACGACCGGTGCACCGTGTTCCGCTCTGTCAGCCTGGTGCCCAAGGCCGATGGACTCTACCGCTCGTATTTTTTGTCCGACCTGACCCGCAAATTGATTGCCCAACACTGCGTCTCGTCCAAGGGCAAGTGGCACAAGGACACCACCTGCTACGGCATTGACTGACGCCTGCCACTCAAGGGATGGCCGTTCGAGCCGACCTTCTATGCTGCAGGACTATGCCATGACGTTGTCAAAATTACTACCAAAGTGTTGGTCATCTCTGTTGTTCGCGTTGGTACTGGGCATGCTCTCACCAACTTTGACACTCGCTGCATCTGACGCGGGCGGTGGCAGTGCTTCGGCTGGCCAAGGCAGCGGCGCGTCGTCGGGTCGCACCTTCGAAGGTATAGAGCCGCTGTTTTACCTGGATTCCAAGCGACGACCCTACATCGAGCCGTTTCACAAGACGGATACGGATGAGTTTTTCATTTGCCGGGGCACCATTGGCGAGTGGTACCGCCGCCTCAACACCCAAGACTTCAACAAGCTGGCTGCTCGAGATGGCCTGCCTGAGGTGAGCGGCTCCACCTGTGCATTGCAACTCATCAGCACCCAAACAGGCAAGAAACTGCCCATCATCGCCATTCAGATGTTCCCCTCGTCGAGTGCCATGCGCAACTGCGTCCTCACCGACAACTGTCCGGAGGCCCGGCAGATCATTGTCTACCTGCGCAAGCGCACGCTTTACCGCAACTTCATCATCAGCGATGCAAAAAAACGCGTGCACCGGCAGTATTGCCTGGACAACCAGAGTCAAGTGATCGCCGAGACCTCGTGCTGGAAGCATTTTGAGGACAACCCAGACGAGAAGGCGCATTGAAGTCTGCATGTCAACTGCTGCTCATCACCGTCATCGCGGTGGCCGCCGCATCACCCGCTTGGGCGCAGCGGATCTTTGACAGCAGCGGTCGTCCAATAGCGCGCGTGGAGGGCGAGCGGTATTTCGATGCCGCAGGCCGACCCATCGGGCGTGTTGAAGGCACGCATATCCATGACGCCTCGGGTCGGCCGCTGGGGCGGCTTGAAGGCGACCGTGTGTTCGATGCGTCTGGACGCCCCATCGGGCGGGTGGATGGCGAGCGTCTGGTCAGTGCCGCAGGTACCCCCATGGGCCGCATTGAAGGCGAGAGGATCTATGATGCGAGCGGTCGGCCGATTGGGCGTGCGGAGGGACTGCGACGCATGCAGATCGTCGTGTACTTCTTCTTTTTCATGCCATGAACCCTCGACCTGTGTCCAACATCCTGCGGTGGCTGTCAGTGATCGGCCTCCTGTGGGGCAGTGCCAGCGCGCAAACCATCGGGCAACAATCGCTTGTCCACGGTCTGCTCTGGGACATCCACGAAATGACCATTGGGCAAGTCAAGCAATACGCCGCGGCCACGGGGTTTCGCAGCCGGGCCGAACAAGAAGGTGTCGGCGTTGTTTACGAGGCCGGGTGGAGTCAAAAAAAGGGGTGGTCATGGCGCCAACCTTTTGGTGTTCCTGCCCTCGACACTGAGCCCGCGGTGCACCTGACCTTTGGTGAAGCCCAGGGCATTTGCCGTCACTTCAACAAACGGTTGCCCACCGATGCCGAGTGGGTCGCCGCGGCCTTTGTCGAGCAGCGCGACCCGCCCCCTGCAGGCTTCGTCAAGGGCAAACGCTACGCCTACCCCCATGGTGATACGGCTCGGGAAAGCCATTGCCTGCAGGGGTGTGCTAACCGTCAGGGAACGGCTCCCAAAGGAAGCCTCACACGTGGCACCGGGCACCTGCCTGTCCTGCAGACAACGCCCGGTGTCAACGGGCTGTACGACATGGGCGGCAATGTGTGGGAGTGGGTCGATACCGCGGTGGGGGATGAACGCATCACGCGGGGCAGCTCCTGGTGGTACGACGCGTCGCGACAGCTGGAGTCGGATGTGGCCACCAAACCTGTCGACACGCGCGTGGCCTATGTGGGGTTTCGGTGTGTGCAAACGGCGAGCACCCCCCTCAAGCCTCTGCCTTTGCCTCCTCAATCAGGGCGATAGCGCGCTGCGGTTGATTGAGTTCATGGGCCAGGAGCAAGGCCAGCTTGGACAGCATCAAGGTCTCCTTGTCAGACCCTACGTCGTCGATCGCCAAGGCCAGTGCTGTGTAGAAATCTTCCAGGGTCATGATGTCGCTCGGTGAGTTGAGGCTCAGCGTGTCAGAGGGCATGAAGGCTCGCACCATCACCGAGCGCCAGGGCTCGATGCAAGGCATTCTGTACGGCGATTGAATCCATCTGGTGCCAGCGGGCAGCCACATGCATGTCAGGTCGAATGAGGTAGCCACTTCCCTCTTGTGCGCCATAGGCTTTCGCCACGGCGCCATCCGGTTCCAGTTGCACCACTGTCACGGCGGGGTGCCCCGTCGTCAGGGGGCAATCCCCAAAACACAGCAGAGTAAAACCCCGACCGAACTGGTCGCTGAGATACCCCGTATCGAGCTTGATGTTCTGGGCCACGGCACCCACGGATGGCCCGCTAAGCCACCCCGACGTATCCGGCGTGACGCAGGGGCTGTCCGCATAAATGTACGGTGTCATGTTGCGCGGATTGGCAAACTCGCCGGCAAACGGATGGCGCAAGGCCAGCGACAAGGCTGCGTCCCGCATGACGGACCATCCGCGTGTTTGTGGCGTCATGAACCGGGACGATTTGCTGGCGTTGGCAAACACATCCATCGTCGCACCATGACGTTCCGGGCTGTAGCTGTCCAGCAAGCCCGGGCCAGCAAGCCCTTGCAACACCAGGGCCAGTTTCCAGCCGATGTTTTGTGCGTCGGCCAAACCGTTGTTCAGTCCGCGAACACCAAAGATGGGAACGATGTGGGCGCTGTCGCCAATATAAAAAATGTGTCCGTCCCGGTAATCGTCTAGCGCCAGGGTGTTGGCTGAATAGATGCTCCACCATTCCAACTGCCACGGCTCTGTCCAGCCCAGGTCGGCCAGCACACCGGCGATGCTGTGTTTGATGGCGTCTTCTTGCAGGGCCTCGTCTTCGGACTCCCCGGCAGACACCTGGTAGTCGATGCGCCAGATGTCATCGGGTTGCTCATGAACCAGCACCGTGCCACCGCGTCGGCAGTCCGGGTCAAACAAGGCCAGCCGCTCCACGGGTCGGTGTTGTCCTTGCGGGGCGCGCTTCATCTGGATGTCGGCAATGATGTAGCGACCCTCAAAATTGTGGCCTTTCAAGCGCAGGCCACGGCGGCTTCGCACCACGCTTCTCGCGCCGTCCGCCGCCAGCACCCAAGAGGCGTTCACAGCGTAGGCCCCGTCGGGATCTTGCACCGTCAAGGTCACGCTGGCGTCGTCTTGCTGAACTTCCACCACCTCGGACTGCCAGCGCACCTCGATCAAGGGCTGGCGAGCCACTTCCTCGTACAAGAACGCCTCGGTGTACTGCTGCTGCAAGTTGTACATGGGACGGTACTTGTGATCGGCACCATCGGGCATGAAGAACTGCAAGATTTGCTGGCCCCGGTAGAACGATCGGCCCGAGAGGTAGGGCAAGGACTTCTTCAGGAAGGCATCGACAACACCCACGGATTCAAAAATGTGGAAACTCTGACGAGCCAGGCAGATCGCACGGCTGCCATCGTTGAAGGTGGACTTGTTGTCCAGCAACAAACAAGGCACGCCCCAGCGGGCCAAGGTGAGCGCTGCCGTCATGCCCACAGGACCCGCTCCCACAATCACGACCTGCGCTGATGTGCTGTGGTCAGCTGGCCGAGCAGGTGCCGGGAAGTGCGGGTAGTCGAAGTACAGTGATTCGGTGGCAGTCCGGCCGACTGGGCGCATGGCTGATTTCCTGTCACGGGCTGGGCGATGTTGGAGTATAGACAGCGACGCCCGGGATGTACCGTGGGGCATTGGCCTGCCCGGAGGGAATCGAACCCCCGACCCACAGCTTAGAAGGCTGTTGCTCTATCCAACTGAGCTACGGGCAGATGGACAAAAGGCCCGCGAACGGGCCTGATCACCATGGTCGGGGCGACATGATTCGAACATGCGACCCTCTGGTCCCAAACCAGATGCGCTACCAGACTGCGCTACGCCCCGACGAGCTTGCATTCTACCCCGCCCACCGCCGGCCCCCGTGTGGGGCGCTTGCTTAGGGTTTTCAGGCTGGGGTGGGGCCCCCTCTGGCTGGTAAATTAGGGGATATGGTTTTTTCTGGAGTTTCCATGACCTCACGTCGCCTCGTTCTGTCCCAAGGTGCCAGCCTGATCGGTGCCGCCTCCACCGGCTTGTTGTTGCCCTCACTGGCCCGCGCCCAATCCAACAAGATTCGCGTGGGCTTGATGCTGCCCTATACCGGCACATTTGCCCAGTTGGGTGTGGCCATCGAAAACGGTTTCCGTATGGCACTGGATGAGCAAGGGGGCAAACTGGGTGGCCGTGAGATCGAGTTCTTCAAAGTGGATGATGAATCCGAGCCGTCCAAGGGCATTGAAAACGCCAACAAACTGGTGCAGCGCGACAAGGTGGACGTGCTGGTTGGCACCGTGCATTCGGGCGTGCAGATGGGCATCCACAAGGTGGCACGCGATTCGGGCGTGCTCACCCTGATCCCCAATGCCGGCGTGCACGCTGCCACCCGCGCCCTGTGCGCACCCAATGTGTTTCGCACCTCCTTCACCAACTCGCAGCCCACGCTGGCGCTGGGCAAGACCATGGTCGACAAGGGCCACAAGAAGGCCGTGTGGATCACCTGGAAATACGCCGCCGGCGATGAAGCCTTCGAGGGCTTCCGCGACAGCTACACCAAGGCGGGTGGCACCATCCTCAAAGAATTGAGCCTGCCCTTCCCCAACGTGGAGTTCCAGGCCCTGCTGACCGAAATTGCAGCACTCAAGCCCGATGCCGTGGCGTGTTTCTTTGCGGGTGGTGGCGCGGCCAAATTCATCCGCGACTATGCCGCAGCCGGCCTCAAAGGCAAGATTCCGCTGTATGGCTCAGGCTTCCTGACCGAAGGCGTGCTGGAAGCGGCCGGTCCCGCTGCGGATGGCATCATGACGACCATGCACTACAGCGATTCGCTGGACACCAAGCGCAACCAGGCGTTCCGACTGGCTTACGCCAAAACCTTCCGCATGCAGCCCGATGTCTATGCGGTGCAGGGTTACGACACCGGCCTGTTGCTCATTCAAGGGGCCAACGCGGTGAAGGGTGATCTCTCCAACAAGAAGGCCCTGTACGCCGCGATGGAAGGCGCCACCATCGACAGCCCGCGTGGCAAGTGGACCATGAGCAAATCACACAACCCGGTGCAGGACATGTACCTGCGTGTGGTGGAAAACCGTGAGAACAAGGTGATTGGCGTGGCAGCCAAGTCACTGGCCGACCCGGGCACGGGTTGCCGCATGGGCTGACCGTTGTTCAACCTGAGGATCACCATGAAACCCCTTTCTCCTTCTTCCGCCTGGCTGCGGGCGCCGTTGCTGGCTTTGGGCCTGGGCAGCGCCCTGCTGTCCCTGCCCGCCTTGGCAGGCAAAACGCTCGATGCCATCAAGCAACGCGATCAAATCGTGTGTGGTGTCAACACCGGCTTGTCGGGCTTTGGTGCTGCTGACAGCCAAGGCAAATGGACTGGCCTGGACGTGGACATGTGCCGCGCCATGGCAGCCGCCGTGCTGGGCAACCCCGACAAGGTGCGTTATGTTCCGCTGTCTGCCCCACAACGTTTCACAGCGTTGCAATCGGGCGAGATTGACGTCCTCTCGCGCAACACCACCTTCACGCTCACCCGTGATGCGTCCCTGGGCCTGAACCAGACGGTCGTGACCTATTACGATGGCCAAGGTTTCATGGTGCCAGCCAAGTCGGGACTCAAGAGCGCCAAACAACTCAAGGGCGCTACGGTCTGCGTGCAGTCCGGCACCACCACCGAGAAAAACCTCACCGACTTCTCGCGCGCCAACAAGCTCGATATCAAGCCGGTGGTGTTCGAAAAACTCGATGCGTCCACCGCAGCCTATTTCGCGGGTCGCTGCAAGGCGTACACCACCGATGCCTCGGGTCTGGCCTCCATTCGCTCGAAAGAGGCTAAAAACCCGAAGGACCACCTGATCCTGCCCGAATTGATTTCCAAGGAGCCCCTGGGCCCCTTGGTGCGCCGTGGTGACGACGAGTGGTTTGCCATCGTCAAGTGGGTGATCTACGGTCTTATCGAGGCCGAGGAATATGGCATCACCGCAGCCAACCTCGAGCAGCTCAAGGCCGAGACCACCGACCCCGTCATTGGGCGTATCCTGGGCAAGACCGATGACACGGGCAAGCTGCTGGGCCTGGACCGTGAATGGATGGTGCGCGCCATTGCCGCCACCGGCAACTACGGTGAAATCTTCGAGCGCAACGTGGGCGAAAAAACCCCGCTGGCACTCAAGCGTGGCCTGAACGCGCAGTGGTCCAAAGGCGGCTTGCAGTACGCCATGCCGATTCGCTGATCACGCGCATGCGTTGGCACAGTCGCCGCACCCGGGCCCTGGTGGTCCAGGTCGGTCTCGTCGTGGTGTTGGCCGTGCTGGTCGGCTGGTTATTGGCCAACACACTGGCCAACATGCGGGCGCGAGGCATTCAAAGCGGTTTTGGGTTTTTGCTGGACACCGCGGGCTTTGACATTGGCGAGAGTCTGATCGATTTCGAGTCCGAACAGGCCTACTGGCGCGCGTTTCTGGTGGGCTTGCTCAACACCTTGCGGGTCTCGCTCACAGGCATTGTGTTGTGCACGCTGCTGGGTACCCTGGTGGGCATCGGCCGGGTCTCGGGCAATGCCCTGGCCCGGGGCCTGTGCTACGCCTACACCGAACTGCTGCGCAACGTCCCGATCTTGTTGCAATTGCTGATGTGGTACGTGTTGCTGGTCGAGTGGATGCCCGACGCAGAGGCTCCCCTGCTTGGTCTGGGTGGCATCACGCTCAGCAAAGGCGGTCTGTCCTTGCCCTGGCCCACCTGGGCCACAGATGCCTGGGCCAGTGCCCTGGTGTGGGACATGCCGGCCGTCGTCGAAGGCGAAATTCGCGGGGGACTCAACTTCTCTCCCGAATTTCTGGCCGTGACCTTGGGACTCACGCTCTACACCTCGGCGTTTGTGGCCGAGGTGGTGCGCTCGGGCTTGCAGTCGGTGGCACGAGGCCAGATCGAAGCTGCCAGCAGCCTGGGGCTCACCCCCTGGCTCACCTTGCGCCATGTGGTACTGCCGCAAGCCATGCGCGTCATCGTGCCGCCCATGACCAACCAGTACCTCAACCTCACCAAGAACTCCTCACTGGCGGTGGCCATCGGCTATCCCGACCTGGTGAACATCTCCAACACCGCGCTCAACCAGACCGGTCGCGCGGTGGAGTGCATTGCCATCATCATGGCCATTTACCTGATGCTGTCGCTGCTCACCTCCGCGCTGATGAACGCTTACAACCGCCGCGTGGCCATCCGGGAACGCTAGGATGAGCACCTCTTTCGTGCATGCACCCCGACACACCGCCGGCACGCTGATTGCCCCGCGCGCAGCCCCGGACAGTGCACGCGGTCTGCGCCAGTGGGTTCGCACCGAGCTGCTGGGCTCGTCGCTCAATGTGGCGATCACCGTCCTCATCATCGCGTTGCTGCTGTGGCAGCTCCCCGGCCTGGTGTCGTGGTCGGTCTTGCATGCCGTGGCACGGGCGGACGCCGATGCTTGTCAGTCGGCTCGAGGACTCGGTGCGTGCTGGGGAGTTGTGAGCGAAAAATACCGTTTGATTCTCTTTGGACGCTACCCGTATGCGGAGCAATGGCGACCGCTGGTGGCCACGCTGGGGCTCTTGATGTTGTTGATCGCCAGTTGCATGCGCCAATGCTGGCACCGCGGCCTGTTGGTGGCGTGGGTCATCGGGCTGTGTGGCTTTTTCGGCTTGATGGGCGGACGTCTGCTGGGCGTCTCGGTCGGCTTGACGCCGGTGCCGACCGACCAGTGGGGCGGCTTTCCGCTGACCCTCATGCTGTCCACCTTGTCCATTGCCTGTGCGTTTCCGCTGGCAGTGCTGGTGGCCCTGGGACGACGCAGTGACTGGCCACTGGTGCGGGCCGTCTGTATCACCTACATCGAACTGGTGCGCGGGGTCCCCCTGATTTCAGTGCTCTTCATGGCGAGTTTCATGTTTCCGTTGCTGATGCCACCGGGCACCACGCCAGACGTGCTACTGAGGGTGCTGGCCGGTATCACCTTGTTCTCGGCGGCCTACCTGGCTGAGATTGTGCGGGGGGGCTTGCAGGCCATCCCGCGCGGACAGCTAGAGGCTGCCGCCTCCCTCGGGCTGGGGTACTGGGCCACGCAGCGTCGGGTGGTGTTGCCCCAGGCCTTGGCCCATGTGGTGCCAGGCATCATGAACAACTTCATCGCCATTTTCAAGGACACCTCGCTGGTCACCATCGTGAGTCTGTATGAACTCTCAGGCGCCATGGGATTGGCGGTCAATGGAGACCCGAACTGGCGCCCGTTCAAACTCGAGGCCTATCTGTTCATCACCTTGATCTATTTTGTCTGCTGCTTTGCCATGTCCCGCTACAGCCTGTGGGTGGAGCGGCAAGTGACGCACCGTTGAAGGCCCGCTGTGACCACACCCATCATCCAGTTTGAACAGGTCAACAAATGGTTCGACCAGTTTCATGTGCTGCGCGACATCAACCTGACCGTGTCGGCGGGCGAGCGTATCGTGATTTGCGGCCCCTCCGGGTCGGGCAAATCCACGCTGATTCGCTGTATCAACCGGCTTGAGGAACACCAGCAAGGTCGCATCACCGTGGCGGGCGTCGAGCTTCGGGACGACACCCGAGCCATTGAAGCCGTGCGTCGCCAGGTGGGCATGGTGTTTCAGCAGTTCAACCTGTTCCCTCACCTCACCGTGCTGGAAAACCTCACGCTCTCGCCTATCTGGGTCGGCAAGGTCAAGCCCGAGGAGGCGCAAGAGCGCGCCATGCAACAACTGCGTCGGGTGCGCATTGCCGAACAGGCCTACAAATACCCTCTGCAACTCTCCGGCGGCCAGCAACAGCGTGTGGCCATCGCGCGGGCCCTGTGCCTGACCCCGCAGATCATGTTGTTTGACGAGCCCACCTCGGCACTCGACCCGGAGATGATTCAGGAAGTGCTGGATGTGATGGTGGAATTGGCGGAACAAGGCATCACCATGCTGTGCGTCACCCATGAAATGGGGTTTGCGCGCGCGGTGGCAGACCGGGTGGTGTTCATGGACCAGGGGCAGATCATCGAGGAAGCCCCACCGCACGTGTTCTTCGAGCAGCCGACCCACGAACGTACAAAAGACTTTCTGGCCAAAATTCTGGGGCATTGATGCACCATCCTCCTGCATTACCTGCATTAACTGCATTACCTGCCTTGCGCCCCGTTCTCAAAGGTGTTCGCGTGGTGAGCCTGGCCCTGAACCTGCCAGGCCCAGCTGCGCTGATGCGCCTGCGCGCCATGGGGGCCAGGTGCCTGAAGATCGAACCGCCAGCGCCAGCGGGAGCCCCCGGCGGAGCCGGCGGCGACCCCATGAGCCACTACGAACCGCAGGCCTACCAGGATTTGCATCGGGGCATTCGCACCCTGACGCTGGACCTTAAAAGTGCCCCCGGCCAGCGTCAATTGCACCGCCACCTGGCCCAGGCCGATGTGCTGCTGACCTCGTTTCGTCCCTCTGCGTTGCGCAAACTGGGCTTGGACTGGACCGCCTTGCACGCCCTGCACCCGGCACTCTCGCTGGTCACCATCGTGGGCGCACCAGGTGCAATGGCCGAGGAGCCCGGTCATGACCTGACCTACCTCGCCTCGTGCGACTTGGTCAGCGGTCATGACCTCCCCCCCACCTTGTATGCCGACATGGGCGGCTCGCTGCTGGCCACCGAAGCGGTGCTGCAGTGTTTGCTGGAGCGTCAGCAACCCGGGCGACGGCACGGGCAAGGACAGCACCATGAGGTGGCCCTGAGTGACGCGGCTGCCTACCTGGCGCTGCCGCGCCAGTGGGGGTTGACCTCGGCCAAGGGCATGGTGGGTGGCGCCCATGCGGGCTACCGCGTGTATGCGTGCCGGAATGGACGTGTCGCGGTGGCAGCGCTCGAACCCCATTTTGCAGCGCGTCTGTGCGAGGCGGCGGGCCTGGGCAGTTCGGCGGCCCAGGACATGACGCGCAAACAGGTGCACCAGGCCTTGGCCGCCTTTTTTGTCACACACACGCGACGACAACTCGATGCGCTGGCGCGGACACAGGACATTCCACTGCACACACTGCCTTGACCCCTCACTCAACCACTGCTGGAAGACCTTGACGATGATCGATCACCTGGACCACCTCGTCCTCACGACCACCCATGAAAACGCCTGTGTGGATTTCTACACCCGCGTGATGCAGATGCAACTCGAATCCTTTGTGGGCGGCACGCCACCCGTGACACGCCAGGCGTTTCGATTTGGCAACCAGAAAATCAATCTGCACGTCAAGGGCCACGAGTTCGACCCCAAGGCGCATTTGCCCGTGCCCGGCTCACTTGACCTGTGTTTCATTGCCTCACAGCCGCTGGAACAGGTCATCGCTCACCTGCAGGCGTGTCAGTGGCCCATCCTGGAAGGCCCGGTGATGCGCACTGGCGCAACACAAAAAATCCGATCGGTGTATGTGCGTGACCCCGACCTGAATTTGATCGAGATCTCAGAACTGGCGTGAGCCCAGTCCGGCCGCGCAGGTGCAACGCCTAACGCGGTTTGCGTGCCGGCTTGGCGCTAGCAGCAGAACCCGTTCTGGATGCAGACGGTTTTCCTGGACGTCCACCCACCGCCTCCGCTTTGAGTCCAGCCTTGCCCTTGGACCCCGCTGTCCCCGCGCGCGGCGGCAAGCCGGTGTGCTGGGTGAGCACGGTACCGGCTTGTACCTTGCCTGCGCGCGGTGAGGCCGACGGACCTGCGGCAGGGGTGCTGTTCTTGCGACGCGCGCTGGTGTACTGACCCCCCGTCAGGGGTTGGTAGGTGGGGATGAGGTGGTGTTTGCCATTGCCAATCAAATCCGCTCGGCCCATGGTCTTGAGGGCTTCACGCAGCAAGGGCCAGTTGTTGGGATCGTGGTAGCGCAAGAAGGCCTTGTGCAGGCGGCGCCGACGCTCACCGCGCACGATGTCCACCGCCTCCCCGTCTCGCGTGATGCGCCGCAGCGGGTTCTTGCCGCTGTGGTACATGGCGGTGGCCGTGGCCATGGGGCTGGGATAAAAGGTTTGCACCTGATCGGCTCGGAACCCGTTTTTCTTCAACCACACGGCCAGTTGCATCATGTCCTCATCGCGTGTGCCAGGATGCGCTGCGATGAAGTAAGGCACCAAAAACTGCTGCTTGCCAGCCTCCGCACTGAAACGGTCAAACATCTGCTTGAAGCGGTCATAGGTGCCGATGCCCGGCTTCATCATCTTGGACAGGGGTTCGTTTTCGGTGTGCTCCGGGGCAATCTTGAGGTAGCCCCCCACGTGGTGGGTGACCAGTTCCTTGACGTAGTCGGGCGAGGTGACGGCCAGGTCATACCGCAGCCCAGAGCCGATCAGGATTTTCTTGATCCCTTTGATGGAGCGGGCCTTGCGGTACAACTGGATGAGCGGGCCATGGTCCGTGGTGAGGTTGGAGCACAGCCCCGGAAACACGCAACTGGGCTTGCGGCACGCAGCCTCGATCTCGGGGCTGCGGCAGCCCAGGCGGTACATGTTGGCGGTGGGCCCCCCGAGGTCGGAGATGACGCCGGTGAACCCGCTCACTCGGTCGCGGATGGCCTCGACCTCGCGCAGGATGCTGGCCTCGCTGCGGCTTTGGATGATGCGGCCTTCGTGCTCGGTGATGGAGCAGAAGGTGCAGCCACCAAAGCAACCCCGCATGATGTTCACCGAGAAGCGGATCATCTCCCAGGCGGGAATCTTGGTCGCGCCGTCATGCCGGCCCTGTGCATCGGCATAGATGGGGTGTGGGCTGCGCGCATACGGCAAGTCAAACACGGCATCCATCTCAGCCGTGGTGAGAGGAATGGGCGGTGGGTTGATCCACACATCCCGGGCCAGATGCCCTTCACCGTGCGCCTGCACCAGGGCACGGGCGTTGCCGGGGTTGGTTTCCAGGTGCAGCACACGGCTGGCGTGCGCATACAGCACCGGATCGGACCTGACCTGCTCGAAGCTGGGCAAGCGGATGACCGATCGTTCGCGCGGTGGCAACTTGTGCGCTCCTTTGCCTCGCCAGTTGGAGGGCGGCACAAAGGACAAAGGCAGCTCGACGCTCATGCCCGGCGACGGTGAGGCTGTCGACGCACTCGAGGCGTCCGTGGGCGCAGCCGACGAGGCCTCACAGGTGGTGCCCCGAGCTTCTGCCTGCTCGGACACCATGAGATAGGGGTTGACGTGTGACTCCACAGGACCCGGGGTGTCCACCGACGTGGAATCGATTTCGAACCAGCCGTCGGGGGTGCCTCGCACCAGGTAGGCCGTGCCACGCACATCGGTGATGGTATGGACCGGTTCACGCGCCGCCAGGCGGTGCGCAATCTCGACCAGCGCACGCTCAGCATTGCCGTACAACAGGAGATCGCACTTGCTGTCGATCACCACCGAGCGTCGAACCTTGTCAGACCAATAGTCGTAGTGGGCAATGCGTCGCAGCGAGGCCTCGATGCCCCCCAGGATGATGGGCACCTCGGGGTAGGCCTCACGGCAGCGCTGGCTGTACACCAGGGTGGCGCGATCTGGGCGCTTGCCCGCCACATCCCCCGCGGTGTAAGCGTCATCCGAGCGGATCTTGCGGTCCGCCGTGTAGCGGTTGATCATGGAATCCATGTTGCCCGCCGTCACGCCCCAGAACAGATTGGGTTTGCCCAGCACCTTGAAAGGATCAGCACTCTGCCAGTCGGGCTGGGCGATGATGCCGACCCTGAAGCCCTGCATTTCAAGCAGTCGACCAATGACTGCCATGCCAAAACTCGGGTGGTCCACATAGGCGTCGCCCGTCACCAGGATGACGTCACAACTGTCCCATCCCAGTTGATCCATCTCGGCGCGGCTCATGGGCAAAAACGGGGCCGTGCCAAAGCGGGCCGCCCAGTACTTGCGGTAACGCAAGATCGAGGGTGCCTGGCGGGGAAAGAAGGAGACGTCGACCGGGGCGTTCATGCAGGCCTCAAGTGTAAGGCGCTGCGCAGCAGGTGTGCTGGGAGGGGATGACACGCCCCTGGCGTCAGCAGGGATGGGGCCCCAGCCCATTAAAGGCACCGGGGCGAGTCTGCAAGCACCAGACAGACAGGTCTCGCCCAGGGCAGCGGGTAAACTCTTTCGACTTCAACGCTGCACCCCACCCAGGAAGCCTGGCCACAGGGGCTGGGACTGCAGCGGTCACAGATTCCGTTCACCCTCACCGTCAAGGATTTGCGCATGTCCTCCTCCCCACGACTGGCCGGCAAGGTCGCCATCATCACCGGCGCCGCACAAGGGATTGGCCTGGCCACAGCCCTGAAGTTCGCCCACGAGGGCGCCCGCGTGGTGGTGTGCGACGTGCGTCAGGCGGCGGTGGATCAGGCCGTGGCCGCCTGCCAGGCGGCAGGGGCTGAGGCGCTGGGCATCGTGGTCGATGTGACCCAGCGCGAGATGGTGGATGGCCTGGTGAAACAGGTCAAGGACCGCTTTGGCCGCATCGATGTGCTGGTCAACAACGCGGGCATCACCCAGGACGCACGGTTGCAAAAAATGACCCTCGAGCAATTCGACCGTGTCATCGACGTCAACCTGCGCGGCGTGTTCCACTGCGCGCAGGCCGTGAGCGACACCATGGTGGCCCAAGGCAGCGGCGTCATCCTCAACGCCTCGTCGGTGGTGGGCATTTACGGTAATTTTGGTCAGACCAACTACGCCGCCAGCAAGTTCGGCGTGATCGGCTTCACCAAAACCTGGAGCCGGGAACTCGGCCCCAAAGGCATTCGCGTCAACGCGGTGGCCCCTGGCTTTATCGCAACGCCCATCCTCTCCACCATTCCTGAGAAGGTGATGCAGGAGATGGTGGACCGCGTGCCGCTCAAGCGCCTGGGCCTGCCCGAAGACATTGCCAATGTGTACGCCTTCCTCGCCAGCGACGAAGCCGCCTACATCAACGGGGCGGTGATTGAAGTCTCAGGCGGCATGACCGTTTGACCACCGCCATGAACGACACCTCGCGCCCAGGGCCGCGTACACGCACCGAGCTCTTTCTGGCCTTCAACTGGATGGCCCTGCAGGGCTTTGGTGGCGTGCTCGCTGTGGTCCAGCGCGAACTGGTCGAGCGCAAGCAGTGGCTCACGCTGGAAGAGTTCGTCGAGGACTGGTCGGTCTCGCAAATCCTGCCGGGACCCAATGTGGTCAACCTGGGGTTGATCATGGGCAACCGGTATTTCGGTTTGAGCGGAGCCCTGGTGGCCATGGCCGGTCTGTTGCTGGTGCCGTTCGTCATCGTGCTGGTGCTGGCGGTGCTGTACGGGCAGTTTGAGCATTTGCCCGCCATTCAGGCGGCGTTGCGAGGCATGGGGGCGGTGGTGGCAGGGTTGATCATTGCGACCGGGATGAAACTCATCCCGGCCTTGCGCAAAAACCCCATCGGGCGCACCTTGGGCCTGGCCTGGGTCATCATTGGGTTCATCGTGGTGGCCTTGGTCCGCGTGCCGCTGGCGGTATCGCTGCTCACCCTGGGCGGCACCGCTTGCGTGTGGGCATGGCTGCAACTGCGTCGTCAGGAGGAAGCCGCATGAGCACCGCCGACTGGTTGAACCTCATCTTGCATTTCGCGGTGCTGTCGATGCTGGCGGTGGGCGGCGCGATTGCCACCGTGCCTGAAATGCACCGCTACCTGGTCACCCAGCAGGGCTGGCTGAGCGAAAGCGCCTTCAACTCCTCGATCACCCTGGCCCAGGCCGCACCAGGCCCCAATGTATTGTTTGTCGCCCTGATGGGGTGGAACTTCGGCCTCGCCGAAGGGGGGCCCTGGGCCCTGTGGTGGGCGGTGCTGGGGGCGTGTGTCTGCCTCGTCAGCGTGCTGCTGCCCTCTTCCGTCACCACCTACCTCATCACCCGCTGGGCGCACCACAACCGCGAGCTGCGCTCGGTCCGCGCCTTCAAGGCGGGCATGGCCCCGCTGGTCATTGCACTGATGATGTCCACCGGTTGGCTGATGAACGTGCACCACGATCAGCTGGACCGCGACTGGCCGGTCTGGTTGGTCACCCTCATCACCACCGTGGTGGTGTTGAAAACTCGCATCCACCTCTTGTGGCTGCTCAGCACAGGGGCCGTGCTGGGCATCATCGGCTGGGTCTGAACCCGGGCCTCAAGTGCGCTGGCGCACGGCCTCGTAGAGGCAAATCCCGCTGGCCACCGACACATTCAGGCTTTCCACGGCACCGCGCATGGGCAGACTCACCAGCGCATCACAGGTCTTGCGGGTGAGCTGACGCATGCCGGCGCCTTCAGCGCCCAGCACCAGGGCGGTAGGACCCTTGAGATCGGCCTGGTACAAGGTTTGAGGCGCATCGTCGCTGGTGCCAATGACCCAGATCGACCGCTCTTTCAATTCATTCAGGGTGCGCGCCAGATTGGTCACCATGAAGTACGGCACGGTTTCGGCCGCGCCGCTGGCCACCTTGGCCACCGTCGCGTTGATCCCCACGGCATGGTCTTTGGGCGCAATCAGCGCATGGGCGGCGGCCCCATCGGCCACGCGCAAGCAAGCCCCCAGGTTGTGCGGGTCGGTCACGCCATCGAGCACCAGCAGCAAGGGCACCGACCCGGCGGGGAGCTGATCGAGCAAGTCGTCCAGGGTTTTGGCCTGTGCCAGCGCATCCACACGGGCCACCACGCCTTGATGGCCATGGCTGCCACACAGCCGTGACAAGCGCAGGCTGTCAGCCTCGATCAGACGCAGGTTGGCCTCCTGGGCGCGCTCGACAAACTGACGCATGCGCGCATCACGCCGTGACGGGTCCACATAAAGCTCGAGGATGGAGGACGGCGCGGTCTTGAGACGCACACCCACGGCATGAAAGCCGTACAACACTTTGACGGGGGAGGACATGGGAGGATTATCCCCTGCCTGGGTACGCAGCGGTGCCTCTGTTAAGCGGGAACCAGTCGACCCGCATCGATCTGCAGGCGCCGATCACAACGAGACGCCAGCACGCTGTCGTGGGTCACCAGGACCAGCGTGGTGCCGCGCTCACGGTTGAGGTCGAGCATCAGGTCCATGACCTGGGCCCCGGTGGCGTGGTCCAGGCTGCCTGTGGGCTCGTCGGCCAGCAGGATGTCGGGTTGCACCACAAAGGCACGGGCCAGTGCCACACGTTGCTGCTCACCGCCGCTCAGGACGCGCGGTGTGTGGTTGAGCCGCTGCCCCAGCCCCACGCGCCCGAGCATCTCACGTGCAGCCGTGCGCGCGCCGGTTTCCCCCGCCAGCTCCAGGGGCAGCATGACGTTCTCCAACGCGGTGAGATGGCTCAGCAACTGAAAACTCTGGAACACAAAGCCCAGGTGTCGGGCTCGCCATTGGGCACGTGCGTCCTCGTCCAGGGTGAACAGATCTTGTCCGGCCAGCCAGACGGTGCCGCGCGTGGGCGTGTCCAGGCCCGCCATGATGGACAAGAGCGTGCTTTTGCCCGAACCCGACGCACCCACAATCGCCGCGGTTTCCCGGGGATTCAGGGTGAAGTCGATATCGCGGAGAATATCCAGGGTGCCGCTGGAGTCCTGCACGGACTTGAACAGATGCGACACGCGAATCAAAGGGTCGGACATGAGGGCAGGCAACAGGAGCAGGCCAGCCAGCCGAGCCCCCTCTTGGCAGACCCGAAGCACTGAAACCATGCGCCCTGAAAAAGGTTGGAATCGACGACACTGTACCGCAGCCCTGGCTGGCATGGCCCTGGTGGGGTTGTCCATCGGTGCGGCGGCACAGGACCGCGCAGTGAACGCATCCCTCCCCTCACCCACCGCGGCGCGATCGGGCGCTGTCGCCACCCTGCTGGTGCTGGGAGACTCGCTGAGCGCTGAATACGGATTGCCCCGTGGCAGCGGCTGGGTGACACTGCTGGGGCAACGGCTGGACGCCGCACACCCGGGATGGCAGGTGGTCAACGCCAGCATCAGCGGCGAGACCACCTCGGGCGGGCGTGCGCGTCTGCCCGCCTTGCTCAGCAAGCACAGCCCCCGACTGGTCATCATCGAACTGGGGGGAAACGATGCCTTGCGCGGCCTGTCCCTGCAGCAAACCCGAGAGCAGTTGCAAGCCATGGTGAAAGCCAGCCTCTCAGTCGGCGCCAAGGTGTTGTTGCTGGGCATGCAGATGCCGCCCAACTATGGCGCGGACCATGCGGCCCGCTTTGCTGCGCTTTACCGAGAGGTGGCGCAGCAGTTCAAGGTGGGATTGGTGCCGTTTTTCTTGAGCGCCATTGCCGACAGGCCCGATATCGCCGAATGGTTCCAGGCCGACCGTATCCACCCCACGGTTAAATCGCAGCCCCTGATGCTCGACACGGTGTGGCCTGAATTGAAAAAATTGTTGTGAGTGTCCTGTGAGTGTTCATCTCCTGCCTGCTGACCAAGCCCTGCTGCGACTGGCTGATCGTTCCCGCACCCTGGGTGATTTCAGCGCCATCATCGACGCCCGCAGCGAGGACGAGTATGCCCACGACCACCTGCCTGGCGCAATCAACTGGCCCACGCTCAACAACGCCGAGCGGGCCTTGATCGGCACCTTGTACAAGCAGGTCAACCCATTCGAGGCGCAAAAGCTGGGCGCTTCGTTGGCGGCTGCCAATATTGCCCGGCACATTGCCCAGCAGGCGCTGGCATTGCCGCGAAGCTGGCAACCGTTGGTGTATTGCTGGCGCGGCGGCAAGCGCAGTGGTTCGCTCTCAATGGTGCTGGGTCAGATTGGCTTCAAGGTCACCCTGGTGGAAGGCGGTTACAAGGCCTTTCGCCAGGCGCTGCTGAACGACTTGCCCCAGCGCGTCGAGCGCCTGTCGTTCCAGGTAATTTGTGGTCCCACCGGCAGTGGCAAAACTCGTCTGCTGCAATCCCTGGCGGAGGCAGGGGCCCAGGTGCTCGACCTCGAAGCCCTGGCCAGCCACCGCAGCTCTGTGCTGGGCGTTCTCCCCGGACGTCCGCAGCCCAGCCAGAAACACTTCGACATGACCGTGTGGACCGCCTTGTGCGGCTTTGACACCACGCGCCCCGTGTTTGTGGAAGCGGAAAGTCGCAAAGTGGGCAACCTCTCGGTGCCCGAGCCTCTGATGCTCGCCATGCGCGCAAGTCCTTGCGTGCACCTTCACTTGTCAGACGCCGAGCGCGTGGGCCTGTTGCTGGAAGACTATGACTTCTTTGTGCGCGATCCGGATTTCTTCTGCCAGCGCCTGGAGGCGCTGACGGAACTGCGCGGTCACAAGACCGTGGAAGATTGGCAGCAGCGCGTTCGCCGCGGCGACGTGGCCAGCGTGGTGCAAGAGTTGCTGCACACCCACTACGACCCCACCTATGCGTCCTCGCTGACGCGCAATTTCAAGCAATCGGTTGGCGCGCCCGTGATCGAATTAACAGATCGCAGCGAGGCAGCCATGCGCGCAGCCGCTTCAAGCCTGATCCAGGGTTGACTCAGCGGAGATGTCGCTGCAAGGACTGATGCAAGTCTGCTCGCAGATCGGCCACATCTTCCAGCCCGATACACAGCCGCACCAAGTGGCCCGCTCGCAAGTGAGGGGTGCCCAGGCGTCGAATCGCGTTGAGCTGGTAGGTCATCACCAGGCTCATGGGGCCACCCCAGCTGTACCCCAGTTTGAACCAGGTCAGGTCATTGCAAAAGCCATGGACCTGCTCGGTGGTGTAACGCGCATCCAGCACGATGCTGAAAATGCCGGCCGCCAGGCCGTGTGGCTCCTGGTCGGACACACACACGCGCTGCCAGTGTTCATGGCCCGGTGCGCCAGGCAAGGCCGGGTGCAGCACCTGTGCCACGGCGGGTTGCTCAGCGCACCACCGAGCCAGCTCTCGCGCGGCGCTGTCCTGTGCGCGGTAACGCAAGTCCACCGTGGGCAAGGAGCGCAACACCAATTCGACATCGTTCGCCCCAACGCCCGTCCCCAACCGCATGTGGGTGAATTTGAGCGCCTGTGCCAGGTCGTCGCGACGCGTGATCACGCTGCCCATCAGCACGTCCCCCCCGCCACTGGGGTATTTGGTCAAGGCGTGCGCCGTGAGGTCCACCCCCAGCGTACCTGGCTGATGTGACAACAGATCAAAGGCATTGAAGGCCAGTCCTGCACCCCAGGTGTTGTCCAATGCGCACAGCACACCGCGGTCACGACACAGTTGCACCATGGACAAGAGGTCCGGGAACTCCATCGTCACCGAACCTGGCGCCTCCAGCCACACGAGCTTGGTGCGCGAGCTGATGCGGGCCGCCAGGTCGTCCACAGACATCGGGTCGTAGTGTTGCGTGGTGATGCCCCAGCGACTCAACTCATGCGCAGCCAGCGCCTTGTTGGGGCCATAGGCATTGTCGGGCACCAACAGTTCGTCGCCCTGGCTGAGCAAGGCAAGATTGATGTGAGCAATGGCAGCCAGACCACTGGGCACCAGGAGGCAGTGTGTGCCGCCTTCCAGGGTCGCCAGACGCTCTTCCAGCGTGAAGGTGGTGGGGGTACCGTGCAGGCCGTAGGTGTAGCCGTTCTTTTGCATCCAGTCACGCTGGGCAATGCTGGCCACATCAGGGAAGATCACCGTCGAGGCCTTGAACACCCCGGGCTGCGGCGCCTCAAAGGCAGTCGGCGCCTGGTACGGATGGTGGATGAGATCGGTTGGACGCTTCATGGAGGATGCGTACCCAGTCGATCAGACCTTCCACTTGTCAAGCAACTGGTTGGGGCGCAACGAGTCATAGCCTTCAAAAGGCTGGTGGATCCAGGGGTTCGTCGGCAAGTAGTCGACCGAGTAGTCGGGCATGAAGCTTGACACGCCCTTGGTCCAGATCACCGCGGTGCGCAACTCGGTGATGGGCGAGTAGTTGTTGCGCAGCATCTCCACCACCGCCTTGAGCGTGTGGCCCGAATCGGCCAGGTCATCGACCAGCAGCACCTTGCCAGCGATCTCGCCTTTGGGCGTGGTGATGTAGCGTGCAATGTCCAGATGACCTTGCACCGTGCCAGCTTCGGCACGGTAGGAGCTGGTGGACATGATGGCCAGGGGCTTGTCAAAAATGCGCGAGAGGATATCGCCAGGACGCATGCCACCACGCGCCAGGCACAGGATGGTGTCAAACGACCAGCCCGACTGGTAGACCTTGAGCGCAAGCTTTTCGATCAGGTTGTGGTATTCGTCGTAAGACACATACAAGTGCTTGCCGTCTTCAGTCAACATCGCGGATCTCCTGGTGAGGGGGTGAAGTCAATCGTGGAAAGTGGGTCGTGACCGGCAACCAGGCACGGATCAGGCCTGGAAGGGGTTGTGAAGCAGGATGGTGTGGTCACGGTCAGGGCTGGTAGATACCACATGAATGGGCACGCCCGTCACCGCTTCGATACGCTCGAGGTAGCGCCGAGCGGCAGCCGGCAACTGCTCCAGGCGTGTGGCCCCCACGGTGGTCTCGGACCAGCCCGGCAGGGTTTCATAGATGGGTTCACAACGCGCGATCTCGTCGGCGCCCATCGGCAGGATATCGATTTCTTCGCCGTCGAGGTGGTAGCCCACGCACAGCTGCAATTCTGAGATGCCATCGAGCACATCGAGCTTGGTGATGCACAGGCCTGACAGGCCATTGACCTGCGCGCTGCGCTTGAGCAGTGCCGCATCAAACCAACCACAGCGACGTGAACGCCCTGTGGTCACACCCTTCTCAGCGCCCACGGTCGAGAGGTGGTAGCCCACGGTGCCAGGGGTTTCCCAGTCGAGCTCTGTCGGAAACGGGCCGCCACCCACGCGGGTGCAGTAGGCCTTGGTGATACCCAGCACATAGTGCAACAGACCGGGGCCCACACCCGCTCCAGCAGCGGCGTTACCCGCCACGCAATTGCTGGAGGTGACAAAGGGATAGGTGCCGTGGTCGACGTCGAGCAGCGTACCCTGAGCGCCTTCAAACAGGAGGTTGGCACCTTCTTTGTGCGCCTGGTTGAGCTCGCGAGACACATCGGCCATCATGGGACGGATCTGCTCGGCTTGCGCCATGGCTTCCTGGTACACCGTGTCGACATCAACCGGTGAGGCGTGCAGGATGTCAACCAGCACGTGGTTGTGCAATTCAAGGTTCTCGCGCAGACGCTGGGCAAACCGATCGGGGTGCTTGAGGTCTTGCACACGCAACGCGCGGCGGGCAATCTTGTCCTCGTAGGCCGGGCCGATGCCGCGGCCGGTGGTGCCAATCTTGGCCTGGCCCGCTTTCTCCTTGGCGGCCTCGCGGGCGATATCCAGCGCAGCGTGGTAGGGCAGGATCAGCGGGCAGGCCTCGCTGATGCGCAGGCGTGAGCGCACTTCCACCCCGGCCTTTTCCAGACCTTCGATTTCTTCCAGCAACTTAGCCATGGACAGCACCACACCGTTGCCGATGTAGCACTTCACCCCCGGGCGCATGATGCCGCTGGGAATGAGGTGCAACGCGGTTTTCACCCCGTTGATGACCAGCGTGTGACCCGCATTGTGGCCACCCTGGAAGCGCACCACGCCGGTGGCGGTTTCGGTGAGCCAATCGACCAGTTTGCCTTTGCCTTCGTCACCCCACTGGGTACCGACGACGACCACATTGCGACCACGGGTTGTATTCATGACATTCTCGATCAGTTCTCTGGATCAGTTCGTGAGGGGGCAAGGCCAAGGGCGTCAGAGGGCACGCACAACCCAGCGATCAGCCACATGGGCCAGTTCGCGGTCGCAATCGAATTCATCGACATCGCTCTCGTGTCCGGGCAACACGCAAACCACCGTCTCGCCCTGGTCGCGCAAGGCCGCAATGGCTTGACGCAACGCTTGTTCTTCTCCCCAGGGAGCTCGGATGGCGGCTCGCAGGGGACGACGAGGCACCACGCCCACCAGGGATTTCAAGTCAAGACTGAAGCCCACGGCAGGACGCTTGCGTCCAAACACAGCGCCCACCTCGTCGTAACGCCCCCCGCGCACCAGTGCATCAGACGCACCCGGCACATAAATGGCAAAACGTGCGCCACTGTAATAGGCATAGCCGCGCAAGTCCGCCAGGTCCACCGTCACCGGCACCTCCAGGTGCGAGGCCAGCCATTGCAGTTGCTGCAGGGCTTGCACAGCTTGAGGCCACGCGGCCAGCATGGTCTGGGCCTGTGCCAGCACGGACACATCGCCATACAAGGTGGGCAGTTGCAACAGCGCCTGTCCCACTGGGGCAGGCAGGGTCTTGACCAGCGCCTGCAGGCTGGTGACGTCCTTGGTGGCCAGTGCCTGGTGAATGGACTGTCGCAGCGAGGCATCGAGGTCCACGCCTGCCAGCACGGCCTTGACCAGGCGAGCGTCGCCGAGGTCGACACTCACCTGCCCCACGTCGGATTGCGCCAGCACGGTCAAGGCGAGTTGCAGCACTTCCAGATCGGCTTCGAGCCCATCATGACCAAACAGCTCGGCACCGAATTGCAGCGGCTCGCGGGTGGCATAGGGGCCATCGGGACGGGTGTGCAACACCGGACCGCAGTAGCACAGGCGAGTAACGCCAGGGCGGTTGAGCAAATGGGCGTCGATACGGGCAGCCTGGGGCGTGGTGTCGGCGCGCAGACCCAAGGATCGGCCCGAAAGCTGATCAACCAGTTTGAAGGTTTGGAGCTCCAGGCTGCTGCCGGTGCCGGTCAGCAGGGATTCCAGGTGCTCGAGCAAGGGCGGCATGACGAGCTCGTAGCCAAAGCGACGCGCCCCGTCCAGGGCCAGGCGGCGAAGTTCCTCGATGTGCCGGGCTTCAGAAGGCAATACATCGGCAAGATGATCCGGCAGGAGCCAGGCTGACATGTCAAACGTTCGTGGCGGTTAAAACCGGCATTCTACCGAAGTGCATGCCCGATTCCCCGGCCAACGCAGGCGCCGCACGAGGCGCGACTGGCCCTTACCCCAACCAGAGAACCAGGCCAAATCCTGTCAGGAGGGCACACAGGCCAAAGAACCGGATTTGCCCGTCTCCCAGCTGCAGCACCTGCTGGAACATGCGACGCCAAGCTGCTGGCGCAGCGAAGGGGAACAGGCCCTCAAACACCAGCACCAGACCCAGCGCCAGCCACAGCGTGTCTGAGGACATGCGGGCTCACTCAGGGCTTGCGCGCGGGTGCGGTCGCAGGAACCGAGGCGGAAGCCGGTGGCAGCGCCAGGGCAGGCGCAGACAGCCCGCTGCTGCGCATGGCCTTGAAGAAGTCGCTGGAGGGGTCCACCACCATCAGGTCACTCTTTTTGCTGAAGGTGGTTTTGTAGGCCTCCAGGCTGCGGTAGAACTGTGCGAATTGGGCGTCGCGACCGAAGGCATCCGCGTACAAACGCGCAGCCTCGGCATCCCCCTCACCCTTGATTTTCTGGGCGTCGCGGTAAGCGTTGGCCACGGTCACCTCGCGCTGACGGTCGGCGTCGGCACGGATTTTCTCGCCCTCGGCACCGCCGGTGGAGCGCAGCTCGTTGGCCACGCGCTTGCGCTCGGCCTCCATGCGGCGGTACACGGATTCGGTGATGGCGTCGACGTAGTCGGCCCGCGTGATGCGCACATCCACCACATCAATGCCCCAGGGCTTGGCGCCCTTGACCTTCTCAAGCACCTCGGTCTTGACGTCATTCATGATGGCTTCGCGCTTGAGCGACAACAGCTCTTTCACCGTGCGCTTGTTGATTTCCTCTTGCAGTGCGTTGCGCACCACGCGACTGAGCTGGATCGCCCCGGCACGCTCATCAAGGCCCACATTGCGGATGTATTGCGACGGCTCGGTGATGCGCCAGCGCACATACCAGTCGATCACCATGCGCTGCTTCTCGGCGGTCAGCATGGGTTCGGTGTCCGCGTTGTCCAGCGTCAGCAGGCGCTTGTCGATGTAGGTCACGTTTTGCAGCGGCGGGGGCAACTTCATGTGCAAGCCCGGCTCAGTGACGACTTCCTTGATCTGCCCCAACGCATAGACCACACCAAACTGGCGCTGGTCCACCACGAACAGGGTGGAGCTGAGCAAGGCCAGGGCCACCAGGGCCGACGAAATGTAAAAACCAATTTTGTTCATGCTGAGCTCCCGAATCAACGACCATCACGATCGCGCTGACGGCTGTCACGGGCGCGCGGATCGGCGTTGGGGGATGAGAGCGGCGAGCCGCTGGCTGTGTCCGGGGTGGCAACGCCAGCCGGCGCTGTCGTCGATGCTGGGGTGGACTGACTCACCTGCTGCATGATCTTGTCCAGCGGCAGGTACAGCAGGTTGGAGCCCTGTTTGGACTCCACCAGCACCTTGGTCACATTGCTGTAGATCTGTTGCATGGTGTCAATGTAGAGGCGGTCCCGCATGACTTGCGGTGCCTTCTGGTACTCGGTGAGCACCGACTTGAAGCGCTGGGCGTCACCCTGCGCTTGCGCCACGATGCGAGACTTGTAGCCTTCAGCCTCTTCTTTCAGGCGGGAGGCGGTACCGACAGCACGCGGCACCACGTCGTTGGCATAGGCCTGTGCCTCGTTTTTGGCGCGCTCACGCTCCTGACCGGCCTTGAGCACGTCGTCAAAGGCGGCCTGCACTTGCTCGGGGGGTCGCACACCGCCTTGTTGCAGGTTGATGCCCACCACCTCAATACCCACCTTGTAGTGGTCCAGGATGGTTTGCATGATGTTGCGCACGCGTGGGCCGATCTGGTCGCGGTCTTCCGACAAGGCTGCGTCCATGCGCATCTTGCCCACCACTTCGCGAACGGCCGTCTCAGCCGCTTGCATCACGGCATCCGTGGGGTTCTTGCTTTCAAAGAGATAGGCACGAGCGTCCGTCAGGCGGTATTGCACCGCGAACTTGATTTCCAGAATGTTCTCGTCTTCGGTCAGCATGGCCGACTCGCGCAGACCGGTGGCCTTGATCACATTGTCACGACCCACATCAAGTGAGCGGATCTGGGTGACAAACACCAGTTCATGACGCTGGACGGGATACGGCAAGCGCCAGTTGAAGCCCGCACCGACCGTGCTGTGGTAGCGGCCGAACTGCGTGATGACGGCCTGTTGACCTTCCTGGACGATGAAAAAGCCCGTGCCCAGCCAAATGAGCAGAACGATCGCGCCCACCACAGAGGCGCCCAGCTTGGCGTTGCGCAGTGTGGGTGGGAGACCCCCACCCATGCCACCGGAAGGGCCACGACCCTTGCCGCCACCATTGCCGCCGCCATTACCGCCGCCATTACCGCGTTGGCCAAAAATGGCGCCGATTTTCTGGTTGAAGTCCCGCCACAGCTCATCCAGGTCCGGGGGGCCGCCCTGGGGCGAGCGGTTGGATTTGGGTGGCTCACGGGGGGGCTCGGGGGGCGGTGCGCCCGGGCCCGGGTTGGACGAGCCTTGGGAGCTCCCGCCCGAGGACGGCGTCCCCGAGCTGGGCTGCTGAGCGCCCGACGGCGAACCCGCAGAGTTGCCACCACCCGTGGCGTCATCCCCGCGCCCCCAACGGCCATCGTTGAGGTTAAACATGCCTCGCAACCGCCCGAGCAAGTCGGTGATCGAGGTCAGGGAGAAAGCTTTCATGTCAATGACTCGAGAAGGAGTAAACAAACGCATTGTGCCCAAATGGTTCAGCCCGCCAAGTCATGGGGAGATCCCATGTCCTCGGCGTCGGTGTCTACATCCGGTTGAAGTTGACGCGACAAGGCAAATTCTGCCAGACGCAAGCGCAGCGCCGCCATGCCTTCGCCGGTGACCGCACTGAGGAACACACGGGGCAAGGCTCGACCGTCCCAGTCGTACACATCCTCGGCTTGCACAGGGCGTCGCTGCGGGTCCAGTTGATCCACCTTGTTGAAGATCAGCCATTGGGGCACGTCGGCGGCGCCAATGTCGGCCAACACAGACTGCACTTGCGCCAGTTGCTCGGTCCAGTCCGGGTGCGAGGCATCCACCACATGCAGCAACAGATCCGCTTGCGCGGCCTCCTGCAAGGTGGCCTCGAACGCATCGACCAATGTGTGCGGCAGGTCACGGATGAACCCCACGGTGTCAGACAAGGACACGGTCTGCCCACGTCCCTGGCCATCCCCCAGGTACAACTGGCGCGTCGTGGTGTCGAGGGTGGCAAAGAGTTGATCGGCTGCATAGGTGCGAGCCTTGACCATGGCGTTGAAAAGCGTGGATTTGCCCGCGTTGGTGTACCCCACCAGGGAAATACCCACATGGTGGTGGCGCTGGCGCTGACGGCGCTGGGTGGAGCGCTGGCGCTTGACCTTGTCCAGCCGCTCGCGGATGCGCTTGATGGATTCGCCAATCATGCGGCGATCGAGCTCGATCTGGGTTTCACCCGGGCCACCGCGCCCACCAATGCCCCCGCGCTGGCGCTCCAGGTGGGTCCAGCGTCGCACCAGCCGGGTGCTGAGGTATTGCAAGCGAGCAAGCTCCACTTGCAGCTTGCCTTCGTGGCTGCGGGCGCGCTGGGCAAAGATTTCCAGAATCAAGAGGGTGCGATCATTCACCGGCAAGCCCAGATGGCGCTCCAGGTTGCGCTGCTGGGCCGGGCTCAGCGATTGGTCAAAGAGGACTTCACTCGCCCCATGCAGTTGGGCCAGCATCTTGATTTCGTCGGCTTTGCCCGAGCCCACAAACAGGGCCGGATCCGGGGCCTGGCGCTTGCAGGTCAGGCGTGCCAGAGGCTGCAGGCCTGCCGTGCTGGCCAGCTGGGCCAGCTCGTCGAGTTCGCGGTCGAAGTGAGGCAAACCGAGGTCAACCCCCACCAGCACCACAGCCCCGGGCTGGGCCGGGGGCATGTCGGCGTTGTCAGCCGAAGTGGGATCAAGCACTCGCGGCAGGATCGGCAGCAGCGTCAGAGGCGCTGAAGTTCACCGCACGACCGGGCACGATGGTGGAGATGGCGTGCTTGTAGACCATTTGCGTCACCGTGTTGCGCAGCAACACCACGTACTGGTCGAAGGATTCGATTTGGCCCTGCAACTTGATGCCGTTGACCAGGTAGATGGACACCGGGACATGCTCACGGCGCAGCAGGTTGAGGAAGGGGTCCTGCAGGAGTTGGCCTTTGTTGTTCACGATATGCTCCGTGTTCGAAAGAAAGTTAACAAGACTCGACCTTACCACAGGTACTCGTGCGGCCCGGGCGGCGGATCAGTCGTCCTTGTCCTTGTAGGGGTTGTGCGAGGTCTTCATCTCGATCCGCAACGGCGTGCCCTGGAGCTTGAACTCCTTGCGAAAACGCCCTTCCAGGAAGCGTTTGTAGGCGTCGGTGACGTGCTCCAGCGAATTGCCGTGCACCACGATGACCGGCGGATTCATCCCACCCTGGTGGGCGTAGCGCAGTTTGGGGCGGAACATGCCTGAGCGCTTGGGCGACTGGAACTGCACGGCCTCGAGAAGCAAGCGCGTCAACAAGGGGGTGGGCATCTTGCAGTTGGCCGCAGCATGCGCTTCGCGTATGGAACTCCACACCGGGCCCAGCCCCTGGCGTTTTTTGGCCGAGATGAAATGCAGGTTGGCGAACTTGAGGAAGGCCAACCGCGTTTCGATGGAACGCTGCAGCAGTTCACGCTGGTAGCTGTCCACCGCATCCCACTTGTTGACCGCCAGCACCACGGCACGCCCGCTCTCCAGGATGTAACCCGCAATGTGCGCATCCTGGTCCGTCACGCCTTGTGTGGCATCGATGAGCAACAGCACCACATGGGCCGTGTCGATGGCTTGCAAGGTTTTGACAACCGAGAATTTTTCAATCGCCTCGAACACCTTGCCCTTGCGGCGCAAACCCGCCGTGTCGATCAGGTCGTACCGTTGGCCCTGGTGCTCCAGGGGCACATGAATGGCATCACGCGTCGTGCCCGGCAGGTCAAAGGCCACCAGACGTTCTTCACCCAGCCAGGTGTTGATGAGTGTGGATTTGCCCACGTTGGGTCGCCCGGCCACGGCGAGTCGAATCACGCCCTCCTCTTCGGGGCTTTCCTCATCGTCCTCGGGGGCAGGACCGAGTTGATCCAGCGCCGCTTCGGCCATGCTGCGAACCCCCTGTCCATGGGCGGCCGACACCGGCAACACCTCGCCCAGGCCCAGTTCGTAAAACTCGGCCAACTGCGGGCCTTCGCGCATGCCCTCGGCCTTGTTCGCCACCAGCAAGGTGGGCTTGCTCAGCCGGCGCAGGTAGTTGGCAATGTCGTGGTCCTGTGCCGACATGCCCTCTCGGGCGTCGACCACAAAAATCACCACATCGGCTTCGGCCACGGCTTGCTGCGTCTGCTTGGCCATTTCCTTGAAGATGCCGCTCGACGCGTCCGGTTCAAAGCCACCGGTGTCGATCACGATGTACTCGCGACGACCCAGCCGGGCATTGCCATAGTGGCGGTCCCGGGTGAGGCCGGCGAAGTCGGCCACGATGGCATCGCGCGACTGGGTCAGCCGATTGAACAGCGTGGACTTGCCGACATTGGGACGCCCCACCAGGGCGATCACGGGTTTCATGGGCAGGCCGCCTTGGTTGTGAGAATGTCAGGGAAACTGGTAGGCCGCCAAACGGCCTGAACGGTTGAGCAACAGAAACCCACCGACAAATGCCTGCGGGTAGCCTGCCAGCTCGGTGTCGTCCGTCTTCCAGCGGTTCAGCAGGGCCCCATCGGTCAAGGACATCAGGTAGGCCCAGCCGCCACTGTCGGTCACCACAATGCCCTTGGGCGTGACCAGCGGTGCGCTCAAGTGACGGTAGCGCAGGCGGTCGGCCTGCCAGACCCGTTCGCCCGAACTGCGCTGCCAGGCCACCACCACGCCATTGGCCTCAGACCCGATCACCAGTTGATCATTGCCGTGCACGCCGTCGTCACTGTTGGCGCTTCGGGTCCAACGCACCTGTCCGCGTACCGCATTCACGCAGCCCACTTGGGACTGGTAGGCTCGCGCGCACAGTTCATCGCCCTGGCGGGACAGGGGCCCCACCACGTCCACCAGGCGCTCCAGGTCATTGGTGCCGCGGGGCGTGGCAATGGGGGCATCCCAGCGCAACGCACCCGTGGTGGGGTTGAGCCCCACCAGACGGCCCGACAAGCCCGCCACCAAGGTGTCGCCTACCGCTGTCAGCACGCCCGCCTGCTTCAATACCAAGGGGTCACCCGGACGCGACTGGGTCCACAACAGACGACCGGAGGCGCCATCAAACCCCAACACCGAGCGATCGGCCAGCAACACAAACACCCGCTGACCGGCCACCAGGGGCGCGGTGAATGCCTGGGCCGGCAGACGATAACGCCACAACACCTTGGATTCCTGGACCACCACCAGTTCATTGCCGCTGGTCACCACGGCATGGCGCTGACCATCGCTGCCCACGCCGGCGCTGATGGGTTCGTTCAAGGCCACGCGCCACAGCGAGCGGCCTGCGTTCAGGTCCACGCCCTGCATCTCGCCGCGACTGTTGATGACGATGACCGCCTGGGCCAGCACGGCGGGCACCACGGTGGCCGGCACGGGGCCCAGTGCGAGGACCCAGGCCTGCTTGACGTCCTGGACCACCGGCACAGACGGAATATCCACGGGCTTGTACTTCGGGCCGCTCGAACATGCCGCCAGCAGCAGCGCACCCAGTGCCACCAGACACCTGAGCCCGCGCGCGGATGCGATGTTCACTTGCTGCCCCCCGCGGCCTTGGCGTCCACGCCCAAGGTGGCGAGCTTCACCGCCACGATCTGCCGGTAATCGGCCCGGGCATCGAGCCCGTTCCAGGCCTTTTGGTACTGCTCACGGGCCTTGTCGAGTTGGCCCTGTTGCATCGCGATATCGCCCAGACGGTCGGCGACCATCGGTCGGAAGGCCGGTGCCACCTCGACGCTCAGCCATTCACGTGCCTTGTCGTAGGCCTTGGCCTGCAGGGCCAGCGAAGCCAGTCGAAGACGCGCCAGGGCCACCAGGCCTGCATCATCGGCCTTCTGGGTCACCCAGGTGAGTGCCTTCTCGGCCTTGTCCGATTCGTTTTGGTCGGCCAGCACTTTGGCGGCCAACAGCGCTGCGTGGTGCGCAGCCGTGGTCGAACCAAATTTGTCCTGAATGTCGGCCACCGCACGCTCGAGCAAGGCCACATCGCCGCGCTGCGCAGCTTGCTCGACCGTGTCATACAGCACAGTGGCCTGACTGGCCTGGCGGTTTTGCCAGTACTGCCAGCCATTCCAGGCCGCGAACGCGCCCAGCACAGCGATCAGCACCCAGCTGATGAGATTGCCCCAGCGATTCCAAAAGTGTTTGAGCTGGTCAAGCTGTTCCTGTTCTTCGAGGTCGAGTGCGGAGGCCATGGCTGGAGATGTCAAGAAAAAGTAATACGTCAGGATTGTAGGCGCTGAGCCCACTCGGTCACGGCCGCCAGAGGCACCGACACTTGAGCACCTTGGCCATCACGCAGGGATTTGAGCGTGAGCTCGCCGCGCTGCAACTCGTCGGCACCAAAAATCAGGGCATGGCGCGCGCCACTGGCGTCGGCCTTTTTGAATTGGGACTTCATGCTGCCCATGCCCTGTCCGGGGGTGGCCACACCCGAGGGCGCGTGCATCTGCACACGCACGCCCAGACGACGCAACTGCTGCAAGGTCTGCAGCACCTGGGGCAAGGCCTCGGCATCGGGCACGATGGCATAGGCATCGGCGCTCACGTCAGGGGCCGCTGTCCCCTGCTCTTTCAGCAACTCGAGGACACGCTCCATGCCCAGTGCCCAGCCAACGGCCGGCGCGGGCTTGCCGCCTACTTGCTCGATCAGGTAGTCGTAGCGCCCCCCGCCACAGATCGTGCCCTGTGAGCCGAGCTGGTCGGTGATGAATTCGAACACCGTGAGGTTGTAGTAGTCCATGCCCCGCACCAAACGCGGGTTGATGCGAAACGCCACCCCGTTGGCGGTGAGGATGTCTTGCACGCGCTGGAAATGCGCGAGCGAATCGGCGCCCAGAAATTCCAGCAACTGCGGCGCGCCTTCCACCAAGGCTTGCATCGCCGGGTTCTTGGTGTCCAGGATGCGCAGTGGATTGGCATGCAGTCGACGGCGCGCAGCTTCATCGAGTTGATCGGCGTGTTGCTCGAAGTACTGGATGAGCGCGGTGCGGTGTTGAGCGCGTTCTGCCGGTTGTCCCAGGCTGTTGAGTTCCAGGCGAACCTGCTGAAGACCCAAACGCTCCCACAGGGAATGGGCCAGCAGGATCATCTCGGCGTCGATTTCAGCACCGGGGAACCCCAGCGCCTCGGCTCCAATTTGATGAAACTGGCGATAACGGCCGCGCTGCGGGCGCTCGTGTCGGAACATCGGCCCCATGTAGTACAAGCGCTTGCCGCCGTCGTACAGCAGGTTGTGTTCCACCACTGCGCGCACCACGCCGGCCGTGGATTCGGGACGCAGCGTCAAGGCTTCGCCATTGAGACGATCCTCGAACGAATACATTTCTTTTTCGACAATGTCGGTCACCTCGCCCAGGCCTCGTACAAAGAGGGCCGTCGGCTCGACAATAGGCGTGCGCACGTTCTGATAGGCAAAGCAGGCCATGAGTTCCCGCACCTGCGCTTCCAGCCACTCCCAGCGCGCCGACTCAGGCGGCAACAGATCGTTCATGCCTTTGACGGCGGTGATTTTTTCGCTCATATGCAACTCGGTCTGACAGCGCCCTCAGGCGACTGCTGTGCCGTATTTCTTTTCGATGTACTGCTCAACAATCTGGTGGAACTCGGTGGCGATGCCCTCGCCGCGCAACGTCAGCGCCTTTTCGCCGTCGATGAACACGGGCGCAGCCGGCGCCTCACCCGTGCCGGGCAAGCTGATGCCGATGTCGGCATGCTTGCTCTCGCCCGGGCCGTTGACGATACACCCCATGACAGCCACCTTGAGGTTTTCCACCCCAGGATAGCGGGCGCGCCACATCGGCATGTTGGCGCGCAGGTAATCGTCGATTTGCTTGGCCAGTTCCTGGAAGGTGGTGCTGGTGGTTCGCCCGCAACCCGGACAGGCGGTCACGCTGGGCACAAACTTGCGCAGCCCCAACGATTGCAGAATTTCAGCGGCGATCACCACCTCTTGCGTGCGCGACTCGCCCGGTTGCGGTGTGAGCGAAACGCGAATCGTGTCACCGATACCCTCTTGCAACAGAATGCCCAACGCGGTGCTGGAGGCCACCGTGCCCTTGACGCCCATGCCAGCCTCGGTCAGCCCCAGGTGCAGCGGGTATTGGCAACGCCTGGCCAGTTCGCGGTAGACCGCAACCAGATCCTGCACCCCGCTGACCTTGCAGCTGAGCAGAATCTGGTTCGAGGGCATGCCCATGGACTCGGCCAACTGCGCAGACTCAATGGCCGAGGCAATCAGGGCCTCGTACATCACCTGCCTGGATTCCCACGGCGCGGCTCGCTGGGCATTCACGTCCATCAAGCGCGCCAGCAGCTCCTGGTCCAGGCTGCCCCAGTTGACGCCGATGCGCACCGGTTTGTCCCAGCGCATCGCCGCTTCGATCATCTGGCCAAACTGGCGGTCGTGCTTGTCGCCTTTGCCCACATTGCCCGGGTTGATGCGGTATTTGGACAAGGCCTGTGCACACGCCGGCTCGTCGGTCAGCAAGCGGTGACCGTTGTAGTGAAAATCGCCGACCAGGGGCACGTCCACGCCCATGCGATCGAGTTGTTCGCGGATGTGCGGCACAGCCTGTGCGGCAGCCGGCGTGTTGACCGTGATACGCACCAGTTCCGAACCGGCCAGCGCCAGTTCCTTGATCTGGATGGCGGTGCCAATCGGGTCCTCGGTGTCGGTGTTGGTCATGGACTGCACACGCACCGGTGCGTCACCGCCGACGGTCACCACCCGCTCGCCCCAGCGAACCGTGGCTTGCAAGGTCGTGTGGCGAATCGGGGTGGACAGCGGGATGGGAAGTGCAGATTCAGTGCTCATGTGACGCATCCTAGGACGGGGTCAGTTGCGCGCAGGTGCGGGGGGCTCAACGCGCAGGGCCGGTGCTGAGGGCAATGGTACAGAAGATGGGGCAACAGAGGGGCCTGGGGTGACGCTGCCAGCAGCGCTGGATCCCGTCGTGCCACTGCCCGCCGGGGCCGCCGTCCCGGGCAATGGCGACGACGTTGCGGCGGGGGCCAGAGAAGCGGGCGTCACGGGCTCCGAGGTGACCGTCACCGGTTCAGCCCCAGGCACGCCCTGCGGCGGAAAATCCAAGCTGGCAGCTGGTGGCTTCACCACCGGGCGCTGGGGTGCGGCAGCAAACCAGCCCCCCACCCCAATCACCACCAGCACCAATACCCAGACCACCCAGGGAGGCACCGCCGAGCCAGCAAAGGGGCCTTTGGAGGGTTTGAATCGCAGCCGCTGGCTTTCCTCCGGGTGGGGCAAATGCTGGCGCAAGGCAGGGGTGGGCTGGGCATCGTGACTGGGCATCAGGGCCAGCACTGGCTCGGGGTCTTTGCCAAGATAGCGGCAGCAGCTCATGGCCAGGGCGCGGGCAAACACGACGTCGGGCAGGTCGTCCAGACGATCCGCCTCCAGGGCCTCCAATTTGGCGCGTGCCACTTTGAGCGCGGATGAGAGGGCCACGATGTGCAGTCCAGTGGACTCGCGGTACTGCCGCAGCAGTTGCCCGCCTCCGGTGGGACGCAAAGATGCGGAACCCGTGGTTGCCTCAGGCGTGGTGGATGTGGTGTCGTTCATGCGGTCCAGGTATCAAAAATGAGGGGCGCGCACCAACTCGATGGTGCGTTGACGTGCCACTCGACGTTGCACATCGGTGCGGTCCAGAATGTCGCCGGCCAGTTGGCCACAGGCGGCGTCAATGTCGTCCCCACGGGTCTTGCGGACCGTGGTCACGAGCCCGGCCTTGAGCAGCACACGGGCGAAGGCCTGCACCGTGGCGTCCGGTGAGCGCTTCAGGCCTGAGGCCGGAAACGGATTGAAGGGGATCAAGTTGAGTTTGCACGGCACGTGAGCCCCGCCCGGGGGCCGGAGCAGCGCCACCAAGGCCTGCGCATGCTCGGGTTGGTCGTTGACGCCATCGAGCATGCAGTACTCAAAGGTGATGAAGTCGCGCGGCGCGGTGGGCAGGTACCTGCGACATGCATCCAGCAACTCGGCGATGGGGTATTTGCGGTTCAGCGGCACCAGCGAGTCCCGCAGGACATCGGTGGGCGCATGCAAGGACACCGCCAACGCCACCGGGCAATCTTGCGACAGACGGTCGATCATGGGCACCACACCGGAGGTTGACACCGTGACGCGTCGGCGCGACAAACCGTAGGCGTGGTCATTCAGCATGACCGTCAGGGCGGGCACCAGGGCGTTGTAGTTTTGCAGCGGCTCGCCCATGCCCATCATCACCACGTTGGAAATGATGCGCTCGTTACGGGTGAACTCGCGCCTCAACGTGTGCTCGACAAACCACAGCTGCGCCAGTATTTCGGCGCTGCTGAGGTTGCGGCTGAAGCCCTGATGCCCGGTGGAGCAAAAGCGACAGCCCACGGCGCAACCGGCCTGGGAAGACACACACAGGGTGGCCCGGTCGTCCTCCGGGATGAAGACGGTTTCGACCGCGTTGCCATCTCCCACGTCGAAGAGCCACTTGATGGTGCCATCGGCCGAATCCTGTCGGTGCACCACAGGCAGTGCACGAACTTCAGCGAGTTGATGGAGCTTGTCACGGAATCCGCGAGCCAGATCGGTCATCTGGTCGAATTCGCTGACACCGCGGTGGTGCATCCAGCGAAACAGCTGGGTGGCGCGGAATTTTTTTTCACCCAAGCCCTCACACCAGCCGATCAGCCCGGGCAGATCAAAGTCGAGCAGGTTGACCTTCATGGGGCTGGCGCGGGGCGACCGGTCAGGGACCGGATCAGCGGGTGTAGACGTTCATCCCGGCAAAGAAGAATGCAACTTCCTGGCGGGCAGTGTCGGGACCGTCAGAACCGTGCACGGCGTTGGCGTCAATGCTGTCGGCAAAGTCGGCGCGGATGGTACCCGCGGCGGCCTTCTTGGGGTCGGTGGCGCCCATGAGGTCACGGTTTTTCTGGATCGCGTTGTCACCCTCGAGCACCTGGATCATCACAGGACCGGACACCATGAAATCCACCAGATCCTTGAAGAAGGGGCGCTCTTTGTGCACGCCGTAAAACGCCTCGGCTTCGCCGCGCGAGAGATGCGCCATGCGAGAGGCCACCACCTTCAGGCCGGCACCTTCAAAACGGGCGTAGATCTGGCCGATGACGTTCTTGGCCACGGCGTCGGGTTTGATGATGGAGAGAGTGCGTTCGATAGCCATTTTGAAATGCTTTCAGTTGTAAAAATAAACACTTTTTGCTGCAAGAGCAAAATCGCGCCATTTTAACCCGGCTTGCTCACCCTCTTCTGGATCAGCCCCTGCGGTGTAGGGATACCCAACTGGGTAGGGTACAGCCCTGAGCCACCGGCTCATGGTTGGCCCGTGGGCTCTCAGCGACCCCGACCACCCCGGCGCGATCCGCCACCCGAGCCCCCCGGACCCCCCGAACCGCTGCCACGGCGAGAGCCACCGCCCAACCCACCGGCGCGACCGCCGGATCCCATGCGGCGAAAACCCTCTGCCCCGATGTAGCCCACACTGGTCTTCATGGGGTCGGGCTGCTGAGCGCCTGAGCGCGTCTTGGCGCGCGGGTTGTCACGTTTCTCCTTGGGTGTGCCGTCATAGGCACCGCGCGGCCCCTGCCCTGCGCGGTCTGCACGCCGCTGGCGCGAGCCCCCGGGTTGGCCAGCGCCACCTCGGGCTCCAGGCCCCGCGGGCATGACAGGACGGGTCGACATGCCGGCAGCCTGCATCAATTGGGCAATGTCGCGCTCGCCCAACTCCATCCAGTGACCACGCTTGAGACCGCGGGGCAGCACCATGGCGCCGTAACGGATTCGGATCAACCGACTCACCGCATGGCCAACGGCTTCGAACAGGCGACGAACCTCCCGGTTGCGGCCTTCATGGATGGTGACGCGGTACCAGCAATTGGACCCCTCACCGCCGCCGTCCTCGAGCGTGGTGAACTGGGCGGGTCCGTCGTCGAGGTTAACCCCGTCGCGCAAGCGTTGCTTCTCTTCGTTGGAGAGCGCGCCCAGCACACGCACGGCGTACTCGCGCTCGAGGCCGAAGCGCGGATGCATGAGCTGGTTGGCGAGCTCACCGGAACTGGTGAACAGCAACAATCCCTCGGTGTTGAGGTCGAGCCGACCGACAGACTGCCATTTGCCCTGGTACAGGCGTGGGAGCTTGCGAAACACCGTGGGCCGGTTTTGCGGATCGTCGTGGGTCACCACCTCGCCCGTGGGCTTGTGATAGGCGATCACGCGAACCGGCGGGGGGGCAATGCGCACACGAATCGGCTTGCCATTGATCTTGATCTGGTCGCCGAACTGGATACGCTGGCCCACATGGGCCGGTTCGTTGTTGACCGAGATACGCCCTTCCAGGATGAGTTGCTCCATCTCGAGACGCGAACCCAGTCCAGCCTGGGCCAGCACCTTGTGCAGCTTGGGGGCATCCGGCTGGGGTGCGAGCACGCGCTTGAGTTGAGGCGTGACAGCGCCCTCCAGGTCGTCCTCGTCTTGATCGAACTCACCGGAGACGACATCGTCAAATCGGATGGCCTCCCACGCCTCGTCCACTGGGGCAGCGGCATCCTCATGGGCATCGGAAGCCTCCTGAAGATGGTCAGGCTCCTCAAGACTGGCGCTTTCCTGCAAGTCTGTGGTCTCTGTGGTCTGAGGGGGTTCTGTGGGCAGCTGTCCTTCTGACATTGCGGGTGCTGGACGGGGCTTGCGGGAGCGGGGGCCGTTCATCACACCGCCTCGTCGTCGTGGGTCGGCACGGGCAGCATCGGATCTTCCGGGCCGACGGCTTGGACGTCCTGCGGTTCAGCATCAAGCGGCAGGCCTTCCAGAAAAGCGGGGTCCGTTTCATCGGCTTGAGGGTCCACGTGGGCGTCCCCCTCCAGCGCCAGTTGCGCCTCGGAGGAGTCCGGCAAACTGGCCTCACCGCCCTCCAGGGCTGCGAGCGATTCGAGCGCGGCACCGGGGTTTTGCAAGGTTGGCAACTGGTCCAGCGAGGCCAGGCCCAGATCGTCCAGGAACTGGCGCGTGGTGGCGTACAAGGCCGGTCGGCCCACGGTCTCGCGATGACCAATCACTTCCACCCAACCGCGGTCTTCGAGCTGCTTGATCACCAACGAGTTGATGGTGACCCCTCGAATGTCCTCCATGTCGCCCCGTGTGACGGGTTGGCGGTAGGCGATGATGGCCAGGGTTTCCATGGCAGCCCGGGAGTATTTGGGCGGTTTTTCTGGGTGTAGCCGATCGAGGTATTCGCGCAGCTCGGGGCGACTTTGAAAACGCCAGCCCGAGGCCACCTGCACCAACTCGACGCCGCGTTGGGTCCAGTCCAGTTGCAAGGATTCCAGCAGCGAGCGCAGGGTGTCACTGCCCAGCTGATCGGCAAACAGGGTGCGCATGTCGGCCATCGACAAGGGTTGCGAGGCGCAGATCAGGGCGGTCTCGAGGATACGCTTGGCATCCGCCGTGTTCATGGTGTCATTCCGCTTTGAAGGACGGGCAAGGGGCGGGAGTTTTGGGGCGATCCAGAGCGGCTCTGCCGTCTGGGGTCGCAACCCCCGAAAGGCACTTCAGGCAAGGGCCGGAAGCAAGGTTTCATTGTATCGCAGGCCCAAGGTCTGCAAGGCGGCATCCAGATCGGCGGGCCACTCGGCGCGACAGGTCAGCCACTCCCCTGTGATGGGATGCGACAGGCTCAATCGAAACGCGTGCAGGGCCTGGCGTTGCAAGCCCTCCACCACCGGGCCCGCGTACTGGGTGTCACCGAACAGTCGGTGACCGATGTGCCCCAGGTGAACGCGAATCTGGTGCGTGCGCCCGGTGTGCAGCCGGCAGTGCACCCACGTGGCTTGATCGTTGGTGGCCAGGCACTGGGCCGTGGTGCGGGCCGGCTTGCCCGCCTGTCGGGCCAGGTCCACCACCGCCATGCGCAGGCGGTGCTGCGGGTCACGACCGATGGGAGCGTCGATCTCCCGCACGCCGGGGCCGCGCCACGACCCTTGCACAATGGCCAGGTATTCCCGCCGCACCTCGCGCGCCGCAATTTGCGCCATCAGCCGGTCCATGCACGCACGCGTGCGCGCCACCAGCATCAGCCCACTGGTGTCCTTGTCGAGGCGGTGCACAATGCCAGCCCGCGGCAGTTCGGCCGCACCGGCGTCCAGTGCGAGCAAACCATTGAGCAAAGTGCCGCTCCAGTTGCCGGGCGCGGGGTGCACCACCAGACCGGGGGGCTTGTCGATGATGCGCAGATGCTCGTCCTCAAAAACCACCCGCAACGCCATGGCTTGCGGGACAAAGGCCTGGCTTTGTGGGGTGGGTTGAAGCGCCACCCGAAACACCTGACCCGCCTTGACCCGGGTGGCCGGCTTGAGCGTGGAGGCGCCGGACCCCACCGGGGACAGCAACTCCACAGCACCCTGCCCGATCAATTGCTGGACAAAGCTGCGGGAAAACTCGCTCAGCCGCTGAGACAGCACCCGATCGACCCGTTCGCCGTGCAGGTTCACGGGAATGGCGATCTCGCGCCATTCGACGGCGGGTTCGAGCTCGTCAACGAGATCGTTGGCCGCCTCCGCCGCAGTGCCAACGCCCTCATCCCCCTGGAGGGGGACAGGCGCACCAGGCTGGGTGCTGCCACCCCCGCTCAAAACGTCGGGTGCGATGGCTGATAATGGCGGACTGGCGTGCTTCAAAAAGGTGACCTGTGTTGCGATGTCTTCGATTATCGGTACTTCTGTGTCTGGCATGGCTGGCTGGCTGCGCCACCACCGAAGCCGACTGGACTGCCAACTGGACGCCCGAGAAGCTGTATGCGGAAGCGCGTGACGAAATGAACAACAAGGCCTATGAAAAGGCCATCAAGCTGTTCGAAAAACTCGAAGGCCGCGCCGCCGGAACCCACCTGGGCCAGCAAGCCCAACTGGAGAAGGCCTACGCCTACTTCAAAAATGGTGAGCCGGTGCTGGCCGTGTCCACGCTGGACCGCTTCATGAAGGTCAACCCGGTCAGCCCGGCAATGGACTACGCGCTGTACCTGAAAGGGATTGTCAACTTCAATGACGACCTGGGCATGCTCTCCTTCGTCGCCAAGCAAGACCTGGCCGAACGCGACCAGAAAGCCGCCAAGGAATCGTTCGAGGCCTTCCGCGAACTCATCACCCGTTTTCCCGAGTCACGCTACAGCGAGGATGCGCGCTTGCGCATGCGCTTCACCGTCAACACGCTGGCCCAGTCCGAGGTGAAAGTGGCGCGCTACTACCTCAAGCGAGGTGCGCATGTGGCCGCCATCAACCGTGCGCAGGCCGTGTTGCAGGACTACCAGGATGTGCCGGCTGCCGAGGACGCGCTCAAAATCCTGATCGAGTGTTACGACGCCCTGGGCCTGACGCAGCAGCGCGACGACACACGCCGTGTGCTGGCGGCCTCTTTCCCGCCCAAGGATTCCGCTGCAACGGTCAAGAAGCCTTGGTGGAAGCCGTGGTGAGCCGGGCCAAACCCTCCAGCAACACCGCCTGAGACGACACCTTGGCCATCGGCGGCAAGGCGGCCATCAGGCGCCGGCCATAGCCCGTGGTGGACAGTCGGGTGTCGCACACCACCAGGACGCCACGGTCGGTCTCGCGCCGGATCAGGCGCCCAGCGCCCTGCTTCAAGGACACCGCTGCCTCGGGCAGGAAATAGTCCTTGAACGGACTGCGCCCCTGCTCGGTCAGCCGCTCACTGCGCGCCTGCACCACCGGATCATTCGGGGGTGGAAACGGCAGCTTGTCGATGATGACCGCCTGCAGGGCATCGCCCGGCACATCAAAGCCTTCCCAGAACGTGGCTGACGCCACCAGCACACAGCCCCGACCCGTGTCGTCGGTGCCTTGCCGAAAACGCTCCATCAATTCCCGCTTGGAACCTTGACCCTGGACCAGCACCTGCACACGGGCATCCTCGGCAAATGTCTGCTGCAACTGATCGCCGATCGACTGCAACGCCCGAAGCGTGGTGGTGAGCACCAAGGTGCGCCCGCCCAGCACGCGCACAATATCCGCCGCCAGCTCGCCCACTTGCTGGCTGTGCCCCGAATCGCTGGGCAACACCATGTCACGCGGCACAAACAGCACCGCCTGGCGGGGATAGTCAAACGGGCTGCTGACCTGCAAGACGCGAGCCGATTCCAACCCGCAAGGCTCGGTGAACCAGCGCAGCGCCGGTTCATCCCCCAGCGTGGCCGAGGTGAAGATCCAGCTGCGTGGTACCGCGCGGGCCTGGGCAGGGTCCTGGCCGGCGGCTTGAGCGCTCGCGCGCCAGGCATCGTCTTGTTGTGAGTCGTCCTGAGCGTATTGCTGAGAGTCGTCCTGAACGTCGTCCTGAGCGTCGTCACACGGCGCATTTCGCGCCTCCTGCCGAGACTCGCGATCGGGCGCATCCGCGCCCAGCAGACGGGTGCGAACCGTCTCGGCAATGTCCAGCGGAGCTTCCAAGAGCCGCACTTGTGCCCCCACCTCGACCCAGCGCACACACCCGGTGGCCATGGGGGCCTGGAAGGCTCTGAGTCGCATCAGCACCTCCAGCACGCGTTCTTGCAAGCGCACAAAATCGGGAGCCGTTTGCACCACCAGCTCCAGGCCGTCTCCCAGGGCCTCGCACGCGGTCTGCACCTGCAGCAAGCCAGCTTGCCAGGCCTCGGGCTCGATGCCCTCCGGCACTGGCCCTGACCACGACAGGCGTGAGCTTCGGGCGGACTTGGCAAACAGCAACCGCAGGTCGCGTGCGGACAACTCCAGTGCCGAGGTCAAGGCACTCCAATCCACCAACCCCTGCGCCAGGGTGAGGCCCGCAGCCAGGCTGTCGCGAGCGAGCTCGATCAACTGGGTGGAGCCCAGTTGCTGACCCAGAAACTGCACGCCGGTTTCGTTGAGCTGATGCGCCTCGTCAAACACCACCACCCGCACCGAGGGCAGCAGCTCGGCCATGCCGGTTTCACGCACGGCCAGGTCGGCAAAGAACAGGTGGTGATTGATGACAACAATGTCAGCCGACAACGCGTTCTTGCGGGCTTGCATCACGGGACATTCGCGGTAGTGATCACATTCACTGCCCAGACAGTTTTCACGGGTGGAGGTGATAAAGGGCAGCAGCGAGGAGCGTTCATCCAGGCCGGGCAGTTCGGCCAGGTCGCCGCTGCGAGTGCCCTGCGACCAGCGTTCCACTTTGGCCAGCAGAGCCACCGTGGCGCGATCGGGCAGCAAGGCTTCGCGACGGGCCAATGCCAGCCGGTGTGGACACAGATAACTGGCTCGGCCTTTGAGCAAAGCCAGACGCACCGGCAAGCCAAAGGCCGCGGCCAGGCGTGGCAAATCTCGAGCAAAGAGTTGGTCCTGCAGCGCCTTGGTGGCGGTGCTCACCAGCACCCGCTCACCACTGAGCAAGGCCGGCACCAAATAGGCAAAGGTCTTGCCCACCCCGGTGCCCGCTTCCACCACCAGGCTCCCCCCGTGCTCGACGGTGTTGGCCACCGCAAGGGCCATCTCGGTCTGGCCGCTACGAGGACGAAAGCCCGCATCCGCACGGGACAACACGCCGTCGGCACGAAACGCTTCTTGAACGGCAGCGGCGAGACCCAAGGGGCTTGCCGGTTCGCTCATGGAGGGGTACCCGTGCCGGTTGCAGCGCCGTCAGCACCGGTGCGCGGCACTGCCGGGTTGTCTTGAAGCTTGCGCTGGCGCTCCTCTCGGTCGAGCGCATTCAGGCGCAACTCCTCGGACCGCAACTGGCGTTGCACCTCGTTGTGCAGGTTCATGGCCTCGCGTCGGCAATCATTCACAGCAAAACGCTGGTAGCACTCACGCAAGGCGTTTTGCAAGCGGTCCTGCTCGCGGGCGCGGAAATGTTCAATTTGCGCTCGGGTCATGCTCTCAGGCAGCGACATAGGTGGCCACGATGGCGCAAATGAACACGCGGACACAGCGCCCAGCACCAGCATCACCAGCGGTGTGGTGAAAACCCGGCGAAAACACAGGTCAGCAGAATCGGTGGTCCACGCAACCTTGACAGACAACAAGCGCTTCATGTGAGCGCAGTATCCACCACCCGACGCTCCAGCGCCAGGAATTCCACAGACTGCATCTCGGTTAATCGTGACACGGTGCGTGGAAATTCGTGTGACAAAGGTCCCTCGGTATACAGCGCGTCAGCCGCCACGGCCGCCGACAACACCAGCTTGACCCGACGGTCGTACAGCACGTCGACCAACCAGGTGAAACGGCGGGCTTCAGACGCCATGCGCACCGGCATGTGCGGCACATCGCTCAGAATGACAGTGTGGAACTGGCTGGCAATTTCCAGGTAATCGTTTTGCGAACGCGGTCCGCCACAGAGGGTTTTGAAGTCGAACCACACCACACCGCCCGCGCGGCGTTTGGCGCTGATCTGGCGCGCCTCGATGGTCATCACCGGATCTTCGTCCTGACTTTCCGCCAGGCGATCAAAGGTTTGAGACAGCTTGGCGTCGGCCTCGGGGCCGTTGGGTGTGATGTACAGGTCCACCTGTTCCAGGGTTTGTCGACGGTAGTCGGTGCCGTTGTCCACATTGATGACCTCCAGACGGCTGTTGAGCAACTCAATGGCCGGCAGGATGCGGTCGCGGTGCAAACCGCCCGGATACAAATCGTCCGGTTTGAAGTTGGAGGTGGTGACAAACCCCACACCGTGCTTGAAGAGGGCATCCAGCAGACGATGCAGAATCATCGCGTCGGTGATGTCAGCGACATGGAACTCGTCAAAGCACAACAGCTTGTAACGCTGAGCCATCCGCTGGCCCAGCACATCCAGTGGGTTGACCGTGCCTTGCAGCTCGCGCAGTTCGCGGTGCACTTCGCGCATGAACTCATGAAAGTGCAGACGCGTTTTGCGCTCGATAGGCACCGCACTGAAAAAGCAATCCATCAGAAAACTTTTTCCGCGGCCCACACCCCCGTACATGTACACGCCCCGAGGAATGTCGGGGCGGTAGATCATTTTTTTGAGCGGGTTGGAGCGCTTCGATTTGTAGTGAGCCCAGTCCGTGGCACAACGCTCCAGCGACGCCACCGCGCGCAGCTGCGCCGGGTCCGACTGGTACCCGCGCTGCTGCAACTCGCGTTCGTAAGTTTCTTGAACCGACATCGATCGGGTCAGAAGTTCAGCGTGCGCTTGTCGACGGCCAAGGCCGCTTCCTTGGTGGCTTCGCTGAGGCTGGGGTGAGCATGGCAAATGCGCGCGATGTCTTCGCTGCTGGCCTTGAACTCCATCGCCACCACCGCCTCGGCAATCAACTCGCTGGCCATGGGGCCGACGATGTGAACACCCAGGATTTCATCGGTGGCCGCATCCGCCAAGAATTTCACCATGCCCGTGGTGTCACCCAATGCGCGGGCACGACCATTGGCCAGGAATGGGAACGTACCGGCCTTGTAGGCACGACCGCTGGCCTTGAGTTGCTGCTCGGTTTGACCGACCCAGGCAATCTCGGGGCTGGTGTAAATCACCCAGGGAATGGTGTTGAAGTTGACATGTCCGTGCTGACCGGCGATGCGCTCGGCCACCGCAACGCCCTCTTCCTCGGCCTTGTGCGCCAGCATGGGGCCTCGCACCACGTCGCCCACCGCCCAGACACCAGGCAAGTTGGTGCGGCAGTCGTCATCGACCACGATGGCGCCGCGCTCGTCGAGTTGCAGTCCCACGGCTTCGACATTCAGGCCGTTGGTGTTGGGCACACGACCAATCGAGATGATGAGCTTGTCGACCTCCAGGGTCTGGGCCTCACCCTTGGCGTTGGTGTAGGCCACGCTCACACCTTTCTTGCCGTTGGTGATGTCACCCACCTTGACGCCGAGTTCAATCTTGAGGCCCTGCTTGTCAAAGGCCTTCTTGGCTTCCTTGGCAATCTGTTCGTCCACGGCACCGAGGAAGGTCGGCAGACCTTCCAGCACCGTCACCTCAGAGCCCAGGCGACGCCACACCGAGCCCATCTCCAGACCGATGACACCCGAACCGATGAGGCCCAGGCGCTTGGGCACAGCGCCCAGGCGCAGAGCGCCATCGTTGGAGAGAATGTTCTGCTCGTCAAAAGGCGCGCCCGCCAGGGCGCGCGCGTTCGAGCCCGTGGCCACAATAACCTGTTTGGCCAACAAGGTCTCATCAGCGCCGCTGACCTGAATCTCGTAGGCGCCCTCCGCTGCTTTCACAAAAGATCCGCGCCCGTGAAAGAAAGTGACCTTGTTCTTCTTGAACAGGTACAGGATGCCGTCGTTGTTCTGCTTCACGACGGTGTCCTTGCGGGCAATCATCTTGGCCACATCGATCTTCACATCCTTCACACTGATGCCGTGGTCGGCAAAGTGGTGGTTGGCCTGCTCGAAGTGCTCGGAGGATTGCAACAGCGCCTTGGACGGAATACAGCCCACGTTGGTGCAGGTACCGCCCGGTGCCGGTCCGCCCTTGTCGTTTTTCCACTCGTCAATACAGGCGACATTCATGCCCAGCTGGGCTGCGCGGATGGCGGCAATATAGCCACCGGGGCCGCCGCCAATGACGACCACATCGAATTGTTTGCTCATGATGGTGTGAAGATTCGGTTGAAGATGCATCAGGGCCCGTGCGCGGCTGCGCAACGGGCCGTGATGCTCAGGGAACTCAGATGTCGAACAGCAGGCGGGACGGGTCTTCCAGCGCCTCTTTCATGGCGACCAGGCCCAGCACGGCCTCGCGGCCGTCGATGATGCGGTGGTCGTACGACATCGCAAAGTAGTTCATCGGACGCACCACCACCTGGCCGTTTTCCACCATGGCGCGGTCCTTGGTGGCGTGCACCCCCAGGATGGCCGACTGCGGCGGGTTGATGATGGGGGTGGACATCATGGAGCCGAAGGTGCCGCCATTGGAGATGGAGAACGTGCCGCCCGTCATCTCCTCGATGCCCAGCTTGCCATCGCGTGCCTTGGTGCCGAACTCGGCAATCTTCTTCTCGATATCGGCAAAGCTCATCTGGTCCGCGTTACGCAGAATGGGCACCACCAGTCCACGGGGTGAACCCACAGCAATGCCGATGTCGAAGTAGCCGTGGTACACGATGTCGGTACCGTCCACCGAGGCGTTCAGCACCGGGTACTTCTTGAGCGCGTGCACGGCGGCCTTGACGAAGAAGCTCATGAAGCCGAGCTTGACACCGTGCTCTTTCTCGAAGCGTTCCTGGAAGCGCTTGCGCATGTCCATGACCGGCGCCATGTTGATCTCGTTGAAGGTGGTCAGGATGGCGTTGGTGGCTTGCGACTGCAGCAGACGCTCGGCCACGCGGGCACGCAAACGGCTCATGGGCACGCGCTGCTCGGGTCGGTCACCCAGGTTCACGCTGGGGGCGCTGACCTGTGGCAGTGCCGTGGTGGGCACGCCGGTGGGAATCACGGCGGGCTTGGCTGCGCCCGCAGCCACGGCACCGAGCACGTCACCCTTGGTCACGCGGCCATCCTTGCCGGTGCCGGCCACCGAGCCTGCAGCCAGGTGGTTGTCGGCCATCAGCTTGGCGGCAGCGGGCATGGCCACACCCGCCTTGCTGGTCGAGGCAGCCGCAGGGGCAGCAGCAGGAGCGGCAGCCGGGGCTGCTGCTGCAGGCGCGGCGGCCGGGGCAGCGGCAGCACCTTTGCCATCGGTGTCGATGCGGGCAATCAACTGGTCGGACACCACCGTGCCACCATCAGCCACCACATGCTCGGCCAGTACGCCAGCGGCGGGAGCGGGAACTTCGAGCACCACCTTGTCGGTCTCGATCTCGATCAGGATCTCGTCGGCAGCAACGGCCTCACCGGGTTTCTTTTTCCACTGCAACAAAGTGGCCTCGGCCACGGATTCGGACAGTTGCGGAACTTTGACTTCTACGATAGCCATGGAACGCTTTCAGTAACTTGTGTTTCGAATGGATTATTTGGTCAGGGTAAAGCCCTTGAGCTTGGCAAACGCGGCTTCCACCAGCGCTTTTTGCTGCTCCTGGTGCAGGTGCGAGTAGCCCACCGCCGGCGAAGCCGAAGCAGCGCGTCCGGCATAGCCGAGTCGCTGTCCTTCGACCATGTTCTCGTGGATGTTGTGCTGGATGAAGAACCAGGCACCCTGGTTCTGCGGCTCATCCTGGCACCACACCAGTTCGGTGGCGTTGGGGTACTTCTTCATCTCGGCCGCGAAGGCCTTGTGCGGGAACGGGTAGAGCTGCTCCACACGCAAAATGGCCACATCATCAGCGTCCTTTTCTTCGCGCTTCTTGGCCAGGTCGTAGTACACCTTGCCTGAGCACACCAGCACGCGCTTGACCTTGTCGTTTTTCAGATCACGGTTCTCGGGGATGACGGTCTGGAACCCCCCCTTGGTGAACTCGGAAACCGGTGACGCAGCGTCCTTGTTGCGCAGCAACGACTTGGGCGTGAAGATGATGAGCGGCTTGCGCAGGTTGCGCACCATCTGACGGCGCAACACATGGAAGATCTGGCTGGCCGTGGTGGGCTGCACGATCTGCATGTTGGTGTCCGCGGCCAGTTGCATGAAACGCTCGACACGGGCCGAGCTGTGCTCGGGGCCCTGACCTTCGTAGCCGTGCGGCAGCATGAGGGTGATGCCGTTCACGCGACCCCACTTCACTTCGCCGGAGGCGATGAACTGGTCGATCACCACCTGCGCACCGTTGGCAAAGTCGCCAAACTGCGCTTCCCAGATGACCAGGGTGTTGGGATCGTTGGAGGCGTAGCCGTATTCAAAGGCGAGCACCGCCTCCTCGGACAGGATGGAGTCAATCACCACGAACGGCGCCTGGTTCTCGGCCACGTTTTGCAGCGGCACGTAAGTGCCCGTGTCCCACTTCTCGCGGCTTTGGTCATGGATGACCGAGTGGCGGTGTGTGAAGGTGCCGCGACCTGAGTCCTCGCCCGACAAACGCACCGGATATCCACCCGCAACCAGAGAAGCAAAGGCCATGTGCTCGCCCATGCCCCAGTCCACATTGATCTCGCCACGGCCCATGGCCGCGCGGTCGTCGTACACCTTCTTGACCAGTTGGTGCGGCGTGATGGTGGGCGGCAGCGTGGTGATCTTTTCGGCCAGACGCTTCCATTCGCTCATGGGAATGGCGGTCTCGCCGGCATCGGTCCACTTCTTGCCCAGGAAGGGCGCCCAGTCCACGGCGAACTTGCTCTTGAAGTTGGTCAGCACCGGGTCCACGGTATGACGGCCCTCGTCCAGCGCGGCGCGGTAGGCCTTGACCATGTCGTCGCCCAGCGTCTCGCCCAAGCCTTGTGACGACAGGCGATCGGCGTACAGGCGGCGAGTGCCGGGGTGCGCTGCGATTTTTTTGTACATCAGCGGCTGGGTCAGGCTGGGGGTGTCCTGCTCGTTGTGACCCAGCTTGCGGAAGCAGGTGATGTCGACCACCACGTCCTGGCTGAAGGTCATGCGGTATTCCAGCGCCAGTTGCGAGGCCAGCACCACGGCTTCGGGGTCGTCGCCGTTGACGTGCAATACCGGTGCCTCGACCATCTTGAAGATGTCGGTGCAGAACAAGGTGGAGCGCAGGTCGCGGGGGTCGGAGGTGGTGAAACCGATCTGGTTGTTGATGACGATGTGCACCGTACCGCCCGTGCTGTAGCCGCGGGTCTGGGCCAAACACAGGGTTTCCTGGTTGACGCCCTGCCCGCCCACGGCGGCGTCGCCATGCACGATCACCGGCAGCACCTGCTTGCCCTTGGGGTCGCCACGACGGTCCATGCGCGCGCGCACCGAGCCCTCGACCACCGGGTTCACGATTTCCAGGTGCGATGGGTTGAAGGCCAGCGACAGATGCACCGGACCGCCAGGGGTGGACACATCCGAGCGGAAGCCTTGGTGGTACTTGACATCACCGGCGGGCAACTCTTCGGGGGCGGTGTG
>JACCEE011736598.1_pt1 | contig 50804 bp, 50 predicted proteins | sample 7449931 | NCBI WGS metagenome assembly JACCEE01 (sample SAMN15323457, study PRJNA562643) | freshwater metagenome | isolation source: river surface water | place: USA:Blue River Watershed | collected 2017-08-19 | reverse complement strand
TTTGGCTCAACACCATGATCAAAAAGCATTGTCCAGAGTGGATTTTAAAGCGCATGACTTTGTGCCGTGAAATCCTTCCTTGGATGGAAAACAAAGAAAACCTCACTCTCTGGCAAAAGATTGAACTTCGTTTTCATATTATCATTTGTCCACCCTGTTGGGACTATGAGAAGCAATTGCAAATGATCTCCAAGGCTTTCAAGAAAATGTTCTTTATTAAAAATACGCCAGAACAAGAAAAGCGTATTGAGAACGTTGAAAAGAAAGTGATTGAGAAGTGCTGTAAGCACAAACACGACTAAAAGAAAATTTTTCGACTTTCCCATTTTTTAGAAGGCTTCCGTTCTTTCACCGAACTGAAGCCTTTTTTCTTTCTGTAGCTTTGTTTGCTGGGATCTGCAGCGCAAGCAATTTGAAACTTCACAAGTTCCCTAAAGACAGTCATGAGTCCATCATGCTTGCCCTCATAAGAGGCAAGCCCCTGCTTTTCCCATATGCAAAAAAGCTCATGAAGAGCTTCCAGAGTAGAAAGACAAAATTCTCCTGGCTGCTGTTTGACGGCAAATTCTGAAACTCTGCTCGTTTCAAAACTTAAACGTGGAAGATGATGAAGATTAATGGACTCTCTCATCATTTTCTTAGCACAGGGCCAAGTCCCATCAATCACTAAAAGAAGCAGGGTCCTTCCTTGAAACTTTTCAGAAGTAAATTCCCCCTTAGAAAGATTCATGGCCTTATCACCAGGATAAAGAAGCACAGGATAATAACGTTCGTCATTGATGAGTTCATTCACCCTTTTATCGTCAGTAAAATTCACTCCCATAATGATTTCTGAATTGATAAGAGTTAGCTGGCAAAGACGTCCGGTTCCTACGCGCTCTCTTTTAAGCTCCATAGGATGCATGAGAAGAACAACCTTCATTCCCGGGTCAAAAGGCTTTAAGAACTTGCAAAAGCAATTGCCCTTAGGGCGAAAGCATTTGAGGCATAAATCACGCATTTTTTCCTGAAGGGCCTGAGCCAACTCCTCTTTGCGTTTTAAATACAATTCTTTACTCACCTTTTGCATCTCATACTCTCTGTGCTAGACTCTTTCGCCTATGACCATACTATGCCAACTCAAAAATCTCTCTCTTTCTTTCGGAAATAAAGTTCTTTTTAAAGAAGCCGGACTCACTATATCAGAAGGTGATCGCATTGGCCTCTTGGGACTTAATGGGAATGGAAAAAGTTCCCTTTTCAAGGTGCTAAACGGCAGCATCAATCCCGATGCCTCAACTCCTCCTTTTCAGTTTGACCGCATTAAGGATTTTTCTGTTTTTCTCGTCCCTCAAGAACTTCCCCTAGAAAAAGGCGACACGGTTAGCATTAGAAACTACCTTTACCGTTTCTATCCAAAGCTTGAGCACATGGATGCTGAGGAAATGGAGCACACTGAAGCCTGGCGCATCATCAACGACTACGAATCCTATGTAAAATACTTTGGTCATAACGATCTGGATAAGATGGTCAAAGATCTAAGCGGTGGCGAGCAAAGAAAAATTCTTTTGGCCCTTGGTCTTTCGGCTCAGGCTAAACTCATCCTCTGGGATGAGCCGACCAACCATCTTGATATTGAAACAATTAAACTTTTCGAAGAAGAATTAGAGCAAAGTGGAAAAACTTTTCTTATGATTTCCCACGACCGCTATCTTCTCTCCCGCCTGACCTCTCGTATTTTTCATGTGACCCGTGGCCGCATTGAAATGTTCGAAGGAAGTTATCAAAACTACCTCGAATTCTTAGGAGAAATGGAAGAGGCCAGAAAGAAAATGCTCGACCGCTTAAGAAACAAACTTCGCCGTGAAACGGCGTGGATGCGCCAGGGGATCAAGGCCCGCGGAACTCGCAGTAAAAAAAGAGTCGAAGGCTATCACAATCTTCATAAGGGTATTGATACCCTTAAAGCAGAAGCTCACAAGAGTCTTGATATACGCCTTATTGAAAGCAAAAAACAAAGAAAGAAACTCATCGAGTTTAAAGATGTGTCTTTTTCTTTCGGTGCCAAGACCTTATTTCAAAATATCAATTTTCAAATCCGTCGTGGAGACAAGATTGGTATCTTGGGTCCTAATGGAGTAGGAAAAACGACGATGGTTCGCCTCATCGCCGGTGAGCTCGAGCCCACTATTGGAAAAGTAGACAAAGGAGATGATCTTCTCGTTTGTCACTTTAGTCAAAAGCGTGAAGCCTTAAAAGAAGACATGACTCCCTTTCAAATTCTGGGAGACGGACAAGATTTCATCCATCTTCCCGATGGAAGAAAAATGCATGTCATCAGCTATTTTAAAAGTTTTCTTTTCAATGAAGATGAACTCCACCGCCCTCTTAAAACATTTTCCGGGGGAGAAAAAAACCGTCTTCAGTTGGCCTTAAACTTAAAAAGCCTTGGCGACGTTCTCATCTTTGACGAACCGACTAACGATCTCGATTTGGAAACCCTACAACTTTTGGAAGACAGACTTTCTAAGTTTGAAGGCTCTCTCATTCTTATCAGCCACGATCGTGCCTTCCTCGCCAACGTCACTGATAAAATACTCTTTTTAAAAGATCAAAGTATCGAAACCTTCGAAGGAGGTTACGAACAAGCTGAGCCCTATATAGAAGCCTTGGCCCTAGAGGAAGAACTCAAGGCTGAAGCAGAAAAAGAAAAGGCCCAAGCAGCTCAGGCGGCTCAAGCAACTCCTGCCCCCAGTGGAGAAAAGCAAAAACTTTCCAATAAAGAAAAAATACGGTTAAAAACAATTGATACAGAGATTGCTCAAAAAGAAGAAGAAATTGAAAAATTAGGTGCAGAAATTGAAGCCTTTGATTTTGCCTCTGCTGACACCAAGGGACACGAGCATTTTGCTCTCATTAGTGAGCAAAAAGAAAAGGCCGAGGAAGATCTCCTAAGCCTTTACGAAGAATTAGAACTTCTCCAATCAAAAAGCTGAGTGTAATTTTTCAAAAAGTTTATAGAGGGCATCTTTCGCGGTGTGAAAGTGAGGCTTCCAATCTTTCCCTGAAGCCAAGCAATCACTTACGATAAAAAGTCCTACGCATTCGACTCCACGATACTTGGCCACGGCAAACAAAGCCGCAGCTTCCATATCAACCCCCAAGACCCCTTCTTCTTGATAGGCTTTGATCTCATCCACCGTCTCACGATAGATAGCATCGGTGGTCCAGGTTGTACCTTTTTGAAATTTAATTTTTTGCTCTTTTAAAAACTTTTCTAAAAAAAGCACATAGTCTGATGAAGCTTCAATATACTTTTCAGAGGGCAAATAATGGTGTGAGGTTCCCTCATCACGTATGGCCTTATCGATTAAAATATAATCACCAATCTTAAGATTTTTTTGCAAAGTTCCGCAGTAACCAAAAGTGATAAAACGCTTCACCCCACGGGCAATAAGATCTTCCATCGTAATGGCGGCCACAGGAGCACCAATTCCAAAATTTCCGACGATGCCCCACTTTTTGTTTTGATGAACAAAGATATGCTCACAGCGCTCAAAGCGTTCATCTTTAAGTATTTTTTGCATCAAGGGACTGTGATAACAAAGCACGACAGTTTCAGGAAACTGAGAATCAGGACTAATCTTTTCTTGTACTAAAGCATAGCTAATATAATCTGACGGACTAAACAGAGAAGTCTTGTCATATTTTGACTTAAACTGTGGAAAACTCATGCCCTTTCTCCTCAAATAAACTGCCCCTATCGTACATTATTGCCTAGCTATAAGAAAACCCGTTTTTGACGTAAAATAAGATAAGGAGTTCAAGGACGAACTCTAGGAGTTAGACATGAAGAAAATCCTCTTACTCATACTTGTTTTAGTCATGAGTTTGCCAGTGTGGGCCCGCAAGCCTGCAGTGGAACCTGTAATGGGAATTTCCATTGATAACGAACCCAAAGTCAAAAATCCATCACTCAGCAAAGGCTTTGAGTTCACTCCCTACCAAGAAGTGAAGCGCAGCCCTCAAAGTGTGAGCACAGCCCCTGAAGCAAAGCCTCAAGAAGTAGATCGCGTGACTCCACTGTTTTTCATGCTCATCATGCTCGTTCTTCCAGTCGGTCTGTGGTTTGGTATTATGAAAAATATCAAAGGTGCTGATGAAGAAGTTGATGCAGATAAAGTGAAAGAGCTTAAAACTTTCAAAAAAGACAATCACGATGACTTTAAGAAAGCCTCTTAAAATCTAAAGCTGTCTCCAATTTCCTTTTCCAAGATACATCAAAACTCTGGTGATAAAGCCATGTTTCACTACAATTTCTTTGATGTTATCTTTGTTAAAATCAAAGAGTTCAACTTCATATTTTCGCTGATAATAACCGCGATTTCTCTCTTCCCTCTCCTGCCAAAAAGCAGGCCCCTGAGTCATAGAAAGAGTTTTTAAATCATCATGTTCCCAAGTGACCATGTAGATTCGCCCAGTCCCGTTAAACTCAAGATACTGGGAATTTCCCTCATAAAAGAAAAGAAGCATGACACGCACAGAGGGAGAAACATCGCGAACAGCAATTTTAAAAAGTGTGGCTTCTTTTCCGGCCACTTCTAACTTCTGGCTGAAAAGAATTTTTTTGGCACCTAGACCTGAATAAATATGAAGCCAATGCTCGCCATCTTTAATTTCATAAGCCAGTGCCTCACTTTTTCCATCGCGATTAAGATCAATTTCGTAAAGCGGGGTCTTGGAAACAAAGTGATAAGTCTTCTCTTTGACCTCACCACGCTCAGCTTCAATCAAATCCCCTGAAAGTATACGTCTAAAAAAACGTTCATCTTGGGCCTGACCGGCAAAGCTCAAAAATACAGAGGTCCATAAAAGAAAAGATTTCATAAGACTATTTTATATGTAACTCATTGAGAATTCAGCACTTTTCTTTAAAACATAATTTATTTAAAGTCTTCACAGAAAAGCTCTCTTCCTATAGACTGCTGACACCATTTTTCATTTTAAAAGGAAGAGTCATGACGTTCTCCTTGGCCTATTTAAAGTCAGACAGCCAATTTCTCTATCGCGAATTCCTAAGCTCTAAGCAAAGTCAGATTTTGGACATTTCTGAACTCAAAGAAAAACCTATACAGGCCCTACTTTTCAATAAAGATGCAGCTAACGATGACCTCATGAACCTTCTTGCAGGCGAAAATCGTTTCTACCCAGTCCGCCCTGCTTCAGATTATCAAATTGATAGCACCCGCTTTGAAAATTTAAGTGATGAAGAAGCCAAAAAGATTTTCCGCTCAATGCAAGACTTCTGGCTCATGGGTAATAACATTTCTCTCATTGATGAACTTTTCAAAACTCTAGAAGTTCTTCAAAAACTTTGGCCCAATGACCGCACAGCTTTCTTCGAGCAACTTTGGTTTATTGTGAAGAGTAACCTTGCCGCTAAATCCTTAAAGCTCATCTATAACGACATCATCTTGGCCAAAGCTGAAAACGAAAAAAACAAACTCATTCAGGCTTGCGTTGATGGCAAACGCATGCCTAATCCCACTCAAGGCGGAGAGCTTGAAGCCAAAATCATGGGCCACTATGAAAAAAGCTTCAACCAACACTTTCAGATCAGTGAATATGATAAGGACAATGGCCGCTTAGTACTTCTTGCTAGAATTAAGGGAAGCCCAGTCATTATGATGGCCGAAGTAACTCAGTTCACCCAACTTCAAAAAGCCATACTCAATAGCCTTTTCGAAGGACTACAGAAGTAATCAGCTCCACTGAGCTCTTTTGACGATTTCTTGAAAAAGGTTTCGATCATGTTCACGGGCGGACTCACCAATGAGGCCAGGGCAAGTGATATTCACTTCCGAAACCATGTCCCCCATAAGATCAAAGGCAATCCAATCAACTCCATAAGAAGATAATTCTTTGGCGATACGATCGCAGATTTCTTTTTGCTTGGGAGTGAGATCAATTTTTTTGCATTTGGCCCTGTCATTCATCATATTGGCCAGAAAATCACCTTTGATGGGCATTTTCAGAACGGAAGCTAATTCTGTCTCTTTAAAATAAGTGGCTCGAACCTCACCCTGCTCTACAGTCTTAAGATAAGGCTGAACTACGATAGGCCCTTTGGAAGCTTCCACCTTATGAATAAAAGCCTGTTCTAAATCTTCATGTCCATGATCTTTAAAATAAAAACGTTCAACACCTTTCCCTTGATAAAGATCAAGTGGTTTTAAAATCAAAGCATCAAATCCTCGTCCTTTCATCTCTTGAGTAAAGCGCTTAAAAGCAAATAAAGAGGACCCCACTAAACTTGGACATGATTCTTCTTGTTCATAGGCGTAGAGCTTTTCGTTGAAAAGCATAATACCTTCTGGGTCGTTAACAACTTTGACTCCCTGTCCTTTAAGCGACTTAAGCATCCACAAAACGCGCAGATAACGAGAGTCAAAAGGTGGATCGAGACGCATGTGAAGCACATCCCCCTCTTGCCACAAGAAACTTCTAACTTCAGCTAATTTAAACTCGTAGTGCTTAAAAAGATTTTCATCCATTTCACTTGTGAAGTTATAAGCATGAAAAGAAGCATTTTTTTGATTATCGATGAAGAAATCTTTTTCAAAAAGAAGATAAACTTCAAGCCCCATGTTTTTCATCGTCGTCGCAAGAAGCAAACTCGTATCGACGCTCACGTAAAGCTTATCTAGAGGATCTACTAAAAAGAAGTGACGCATAAAAACCTCTTAAAGACCAAAAAGATACTGAGCAAAACTATTTTGATCTTCATTTTTGAAATTGTCATAACGCTTTTGCAAATATAGATAAAAATCTTTGAGATCACAACGCAGTTTCTGATGGAGAATTAGAATGTTTTCTCCTCGGGCTTGATAAGTTAAAAGAGCGGCAAAGGAAGCATTGTTCCAATTTCGTTTTAAAGGCCAGCATTTATCTTTATCATAGCCCAATGTTTTACACTTGGCTTCGAGTTCAGGCTTGAAGTAGTCCTCAAGATATTTATTTAAATAATCTTGATAATACTTTTTATTATTTTGTTTGTTCTTAAGAAGGGCATACTGAGCATTTATTTTTTCTATATGGGCCAAGACAAATTTCATCAGATCGTCATAGTTTTTCTTTTTATTTAAAACTTCTTTTTTCTTATTCTCTTCCAATTTGAAATACTGAATGGCCAGATTTTCAGAAAAATACACGGCCAAATTCTCATTTAATTCCACCTCATCTTTGACCCAAAAGATAGTATGAAAAAGCTCATGAAAAATCATTTCAGCAAGATCATAATCACTATAAGTAAAAAAGGAAGAAAGTATAGGATCAGTGAAATGGCCTAAGGTAGAATAAGCATAGACAGGGCGTATCCAAGTTATCCAATTCTCTTCTTCTAATTTTTTAGCAGCTTCTTGAGCCGAAGATTTAGAAAAATATCCCAAATAAGGAAAGCATCCCACAAAAGGAAAACACTCTTCTTTGGCTTTGATCACATCGTAGGGAGAAGCAATACGAAGGTAGGTAACCGCTTCACGATCAAGCAAAGTCGTTTTTGAATAAATATCTGTAGGCTTTAATTTGAAGTAATCGAAAAAAAACTTTTTATACTGTTCAATTTTTTGAACTTTTTCTTTGTATAGCGGAAGGACTCTCACGTCTTTAAAAATCTCTTCGTTAGGTCGCGCCTTATTCATAAGGCCCATTTGCCCCTGCCCTTGCTCCCAAATATACTGAACTTTGGCGCAAGAAAAAAAAAATGATGTGAGGGAAATGAATAAAAGAAGTCTTAGAAGAACCATGTAAAGCCGGCAGTATATTTGAGATTGTTTTTAGCCAAGCCGGTTTTGAAAGCGGGAAAAACAGTCTTAACAGAACCTTGCAAAGAGAAGGTTTGTGTCATTTTAAGTTGTAGAGAAAAAGCAGCAAAGGCAGAATCCACACGAGACTTATAGATGCCGTCACGATTCACAAAAGTGCTGCCAGTCGTATTGTTTTTAAAAGTATAATCCGTCCAGTTTTCCACAAACTGTTTAGCAAAACCAAAGCTAAGCATAGGACGTATGGGAGATTTCTGAGGAGCTAAAGCCTGACGTAAACCAATACCATAAACGCTCGTGCGAATATTGTTTTGCATACTCACGACACTGTAATTTGTTCCAGTAATCGTGACGTTGTTATTTTCGGTGCTGATTTCGCTTTGGTAAGAGTAATTAAACTCAATCGCTGTTGTTTCAAAAAAATACTGAGCAAGAGATCCTGAATAAGTTCGTGAGATCGTCTTGTTCTCGTCATTAGCTCCATACACCTGACGGCCATATCCAAACTCTGCGTTGAGTTCACTTAAAGCCCAAGCAGGCAAAGTTGATAAAAGTAAAAGTATTGAGAATAAGAGTTTGTTTTTCATAAATCTCCGACCTTCAGAATAGAGCATTTCCCCCTCTGAACCAAGGGGGCAAAAAGGTATAGACTTAGTCTAAGACATGAAAATCAAAGAGAAAAAAAGAACTAAACAACTCCACTAAAACCCATGAAGGCCAGTGAAAGAAGACCAGCGAGCAAGAGGGTTAACGGAGCCCCTTTCATCCCTTCTGGAACATCCATAAGTTCCATGTGTTCACGAAGTCCAGCAAGAAGAACGAGGGCCAGGCTAAAGCCGACGCCAGTTCCAAAGGCAAAAATCAGAGAAGAAAAAAGCCCGTAGTTCTTTTTAATCACAAGTAGTGACACACCCAACACCACACAGTTGGTGGTAATCAAGGGAAGAAAAATCCCCAAAGCTTGATAAAGTGCGGGGACCGTTTTCTTCATGATAATTTCAAGAAGCTGAACGAGGGCCGCAATCAAAAGGATAAAAGTCACAATCTGCATGAACTCTAAATGAAGAGGAATTAAAACTAGATTGTTCACCAAAAAAGTCACCAGCGTCGCGAGGGTCAAAACAAAAATAACAGCAGCCCCCATCCCCAAGGAAGTAGAAATTTTATTTGAAACCCCTAAGAAAGGACAAATTCCCAAGAACTGAGTGAGAACAATGTTATTTACAAAAACAGCACTAATTAAAATGAGTAAAATTTCCATTAGGACACCTGTCTCTTGATTCTATTAATAAAGGCAATGAGATAAGCTAAACAAATAAAAGCCCCAGGTGGGAGAATAAAAAGAAGAAAGGTATTGTTCAGCTTTCCAAATGGAGCCCAAGAAAAAACGGTTCCTGCTCCAAGAAGTTCACGGCAAGATCCAATTAAAACGAGGGCCAAAGTAAACCCAAGTCCCATTCCGACTCCATCCCAAAAAGAAGACCAGACAGAATTTTTAGCAGCAAACATCTCAGCGCGACCTAGCACGATACAGTTAACCACAATCAAAGGAATAAAAATCCCAAGTTGAGCATGAATGGCAGGAAGATAGGCGGCCATCAAAAGATCAACCATCGTTACAAATGTTGCAATAATAACAATATAACAAGGGATACGTACCTTATCCGGAATAATATTTTTCATTGCAGAAATCATGATATTAGAAAGAATCAAAACGCCAACAGTGGCAAGCCCCATTCCTAGACCGTTTTTAGCAGAACTGGTCACTCCCAATGAAGGACACATGCCAAGCATCATTACCAAAATGGGATTTTCTTTTATGAGTCCATTAAAAAAGATTGATTGAGTTTTCATAGAAGACCTTTTTCTTTCTTATAAAGAAGGAGGAACTTGTGGGCGCGCTCAACGGCATCAGCAAAGGCCCTCGAGGAAATAGTTGCAGCAGTAATGGCATCAATATCTCCCCCATCTTTTTTTACTCTCAACTGAAAAGTTTTAGGTGATTTTCCTAAGAACTGATTAATGAATTCGGGCAGCTCCATTTTTGTCCCAAGCCCCGGAGTTTCTTTGTGTTCTAGAACATTTATTTTTTGAATAACGCCCTTAGGATCAAAGCCAATCATTAACCAAATTTTTCCTGAATAACCTTTCTTTGAAAAACTTTTAACTGCTGCCCCTTTAAATTCTTTCCCAGAAAAAGCAGGGTAAAAGCTAAGAACTTCTCCATCCTCTTCAAAATTTTTTACTTCTAGATACGGTTGATTATCATAAGAAAATTTTAAAACATCATTAATAGCGCTTTGTTCTTTTTCGATTCTCGCTTTGCTAATTTTTTCATTTGTCAAAGAATAGACATAGGACAAAAGAAACCCTGCGAACAAAGTAATAGAACAAAGAACCAAAAACATATTTTTAAAAGAAGAGCTTAAAGGTTTCATCTTACTCTCCATAACGAACTGGTTTAATGTACTTGTTAATAAGCGGTGTAAAAGCATTCATAATCAAGATGGCAAATGAAACACCTTCAGGGAAAGCCCCCAAAGAACGGATCAAAATGGTTAAAAATCCACAGCCCACTCCAAAAAGAAGCTGTCCTCTAGGACTCATAGGAGAAGTGGCCATATCAGTCGCCATAAACACTGCTCCCAAAATTAAGCCTCCTGTCATCAAGTGATAAGAGGGAAGAAGAAATCTTGTCGAATCAACAAGATAAAAAACGCCTGCAAAAATCAAAGTCGAAATCAAATAACTAAAAGGAATATGCCAAGTAATCACTCTTCTTAATAAAAGATAAAGTCCACCTAGAAGCAAAGCCCACGTAGAAACTTCGCCCAAAGAACCACCACGCTGCCCCAGAAAGAGATCAGTAAGACTGGGAAGTTTGGCCATGATGTCACTCATGAGATGTCCTTGCTTTATCCCCTCCTTAAATAGAGAAAGTGCAGTAGCCCCAGTAACTCCATCTACATTTAAGGGAAGAGGCCAAGTCGTCATCGCCACCGGAAAACAAACGAGAAGAAAAACCCGTCCCACCAAAGCCGGATTAAAAGGATTCTGCCCCAAACCTCCAAAAGACATTTTTCCAATACCAATGGCCACAACAGCCCCAACCACTCCCATCCATAGAGGAAGTGAGCTTGGTAAATTGTAAGCTAAGAGCAGTCCGGTGATAACCGCCGAAAAATCACCGATTGAATTTCCTTTTTTGAAAAGGAAGCGCTGAATAAGATATTCACAAAGCACAGCAGCTGCTACACAAACAAGTACTAAGATCGCTGCCTTTAAGCCAAAATAATATAGCCCTACAAGAAGAGAAGGAATAAGGGCAATAATCACATCTCCCATGATCACTTTAGTATCGCGTACACTACGGATGTGGGGAGAGGAGGTATAAAATAGTTTCATATTTATCTCTTTTTCTCACTTTGAAGAGAACGCACTATAATTTTTCCGGCCCTTATCCATTCAAGAAGAGGGCGATGAGCTGGACAGATATAAGAACAACTTCCACACTCCAAACAGTTTAAGACTTTTTCTTTTAAAGCATCATCATAACGCTCTTTTAAAATAAGTTTTTCGAGTAAAAAAGGTTCAAGCCCCATCGAACATACGGAAGAACATTGCCCACAACATATGCAAGCAGAGCTCACAGGAAGTTCCGGTTCAGGAAAACAAAGTATTCCTCCTACCCCTTTATTGACTGCGGAATCCAGTTGATAGAGACATTGTCCCATCATTGGCCCACCTGAGACCACCTTCATGCTCTGAGTAAACTCAACACCACAGTAATCAAGAAGACTTTTGACAGTTGTTCCAACTCTGACTTTTAAATTTTTTGGTTGAGGAACTAAAGGTCCTGAGACTGTAACAACTCTTTCAATAAGTGGTTTGTTTTTCATCACTGCTTCATAGACAGCATAGACCGTTGAAACATTTTGTACAACCACGCCTATATCAATAGGGAATTTCCCAGCAGGGACTTCCTTTTTTAAAAGTGCTTGAATGAGTTGACGCTCTCCTCCCTGCGGATAGCGTGTTTCTAAAAGCTCGACAAAAATACCATGAAAACGCTTGGCTTCATTTTTTAAAAGCTCATAAGCATTTTTTTTATTTGCTTCGATACCTATAATCGTCCGCTCAACCTTGAGGGCTTTCATAAGAAGACGAATCCCTAAAAGAAGCGAAGGAGCCTTCTCAAGCATCAGTCGATGATCGCTTGTTAAATATGGTTCACACTCAATCCCATTTATGAGAAGAATCTCAGGAATTTGCCCAAGACGTGGAGAGAGTTTTAGATGAGTAGGGAAAGTCGCTCCTCCTAATCCAACAATACCTGCTTTTTTTATAGCTTCAATTATGTCATGGGCTTCAAAATGACCTTCCTCTTTAGAGCTGGCCCCTTTTTTTATGTCCTCACGCCAATAATCCCCATCTCTTTTAATTGTAATGGCCAGGCGTTTATGTCCAAAAATATCAATAATGGGACTTACATCTTCTATTTCACCAGAAACTGAAGCATGAATATCAGCAGAAAGAACGGTTTGTCCCTTTGCAATAACATCTCCAACTAAAACCTTGTCGCCCTTTTTGACGATAGGACTCGAAGGAGTCCCTAAGTGTTGCAAAGTAGAAATAACAACTTTATCTGGAAGAGGAAAATCTTCGATGAACTCATCTTGAGATCTTTTTTCTTCAGCAGGATGAAGCCCACCGACACGAAAAGTCTTCATCATTTCCCTCCCATTTTCTTATAGAGAATTGCTTTTGTAGGACAAGCTTGTGCAAGCTGCTCTCCCCACACTTTTGAATCTAAACCTTCTTTCAAAACAGCTAAATTTTCACTCATGAGAGCTAAATCCGGATTGGCCACAAGACGCACGCACTTTTGACAACCGATACATGCCTGAGAACAGTTTTTCTTGGCGATAGCACCTTTTTCTTGGTTCATGCAGGCCACATAGACCTTATCTTGTGCTGTTCGAAGTTCAAAAAGAAGTCTAGGACAAGCCTTAAGACAAGCTCCGCAAGATGTACATTTATCTTCAATGACAACAGGCAATCCTTTGAGTTCATCAAAATAAAGTGCGCCAAATTTACAAACGCGTACACAATCTCCTCCACGCAAACAGCCATGAGGACAAGCAGTCATTCCGCAATTTTGCTGATGACGAAGGCGACAACTAGGAACTAAATGATAATCAATCTTATCAGGCGCAGCCTCCCGACTCCCCTGACATCTGAGAACGGCCACTTTTTTCTCACGTAACTGGGCACTCACGCCTAGAGTCTTTGCAATACAATTCATTAGTGTTTGACCGCCCACCGGACAAAAAAATCCTTCTAAGGTTTTATTCTCAACAATTTGAAGTGCAAACTGCTTGCACCCTACTTGCCCACAAGCTCCACAATTCGCTTGGGGTAGAAGAGCATTAATTTCCTCCACTTTAGGATTTTCTTGGATCTCGAATTTCTTTGCCACAAAAAATAAAATGACCGCGCAAAACGCTCCAAGAAGTCCTAAAGCGATAGCAGAGATAATCATAATACTCATGAAACTTTCCTTATTCGGGGAGTCAGAACCTCTTTAATTTTATGACGACAGAAGTACAACATCACGTAATAAACAATAATAAAACAGAGAAGAATCAAGGCCATGATAATTTCTTGAATTCTTAAAAGAGAAAGAACTATGGCCAACAAGAAAAATAACATCAAAGGGAATAAATAAGCCAAAAAAAGAGCTTTGCCTTTTTGTTTTCCATTCAAGGAAATTTCAACAATATCACCAACCTTATAAAGTTCATTTTTGACATTATAAGAGATACTGAATTCCTCATCTCTTTGATCAAACGAACAAGAATCTTTGCTGTGACAATCGGCGCAAGCAGAGCTTCTCGAATACTTAAGTATAAGTCGACTTTCTTTGACTTTTATCACTGTGGCCAGGCGACAATCAGACATTTCCAACAACCTTTTTCATTTCATCAGTCAAACGTTCAATCAGTTCCTTATTTTGGCGTATATAAAAAATGGCCTTTAGTCCTCTTTTCTGAGCAAACTCAAAACCCTTTTCTGGCCCCAACACCATAAGAACAGTTGCCAGAGCATCGGCATCGGCACAATCTTTATAAATGACCGTCACTGAACTTAAATCATGATCAATAGGCTTTCCTGTCTGACTGTTAAGAGTATGGGAGTAGCGCTTCCCTTTATTAATGAAAAAATCACGATAATCTCCCGAAGTAGAAACGCTTTCATTATGGAGTTCTAAAACTCTATTAATTTTCTCCCCACTTGTCGTACTTGACTCAACTCCTATCCTCCAAGCTTTGTTTTGAGAAGGTTCTTTAAAACCAGAAACCTTGACCTCTCCTCCAACCTCAACCATATGGTGAGAATATCCCATGGCCTTAAAAAATTTTGAAATAAGATCGGACGCATAACCTGGAGCAATTCCTCCTACATCTAAACGAAGGGAAGAAACCGTTTTGGAGATTTTTCGTTGAGCCTCATCGAATTTCAAATACTGATAACCAACATGCTTTTTTATTTTGGAAATTTCGCTATCTAAAGGTGGGACTGCGCGACGTTTTTCATTTTCAAATCCCCAAAGACGAACGAGGGGGCCAACTGTAATATCAAAAGCCCCATCACTTTCTTTACTCCAATACCAAGCTTTAGTAAGCAATTCATAGGCCATAGGAGAAAAAGTCATCCACTCTCCCGCTTGTGCCTGATTGAACTTTGAAATCTCAGAATCATTTTGGTAGGTTGATAAGCTTTTATTAAAGCTTATCAAAATTTCATCAACTCCAAGCTTTAAGCGTTTCAGTTCAGCATCTGATAAATTTTGAGCGATAGAAATATGATAGGAACCTCCCATGGCCTGACCTTCCCAAGAAGTCAGGGGGACTTTACTTTGACAAGAAAAAAGAAAAAGAGAAACAAGGGAAAGGCAAAAAAAGGTACGAATGGACATAAAAACCTCAATTTCGCCTCATTTTACCAAAGAGGAGAAATTGAAGCCGAAAGTCTTCTAATGAGGAGGAATTTTCCCGTAATCTCTGATCAGCTTTCCGATACAAGAAAGAGCAGTTGAGGAAGTTACTTCAACATCAACCCAATGCCACTGATAGTCTTTGCCTGCCTCCCCCTCAAAATGGACAAGCCGATTGCAAGAACTGCGACCAGTAAAACGAAGAACTCCCTTAGAGTCCCCTTTTCCATCAACTAAAAGTCTGAAAACCTTACCAACAAGAGACTGATGGTCTTCTGCTTGTATTTTTAGCTGAAGTTCTTGAACCTCATAAAGACGCTTGCTCTTGAGTTCTTGATCTAACATACCGGTCATCGTAGCTGCTTTTGTGCCTTTACGAGCAGAGTATTTATAGGAATAAATAAAATCAAAGCGAGCTTCTTTTAGAAGATCGATAGTGGCTTGATGCTCTTCATCAGTTTCACCGGGAAAACCAACAATAATATCAGAAGAGAGAACAATTTCTGGGTTAGCCTCACGAATCTTTCGACAAAGCCCTAAAAAATGCTCACGAGTATAACGTCTATTCATTCTGGCTAAAACTGTATCTGATCCTGACTGAATGGGGAGATGAAGATGATTAGTGAGCTTTTTTGAAGTCCGATGGGCTTCAATTAATTCATCAGAAAGATCATAAGGGTGGCTGGTGGTGTAGCGAAGGCGATAAAGGCCTTCAATTTTTTCTAATTCAGCAATCAACTGAGCTAAGGACTCTCCATGCTCTTTACCAAAAGAATTTACGTTTTGGCCGAGCAAAGTGACCTCTTGTATACCCTTTTCTTCAACCAAACGTTTGATATCTTGAACAACTTCAACTAAACGTCGAGATTTCTCGCGGCCGCGAGTATAAGGAACGATACAATAAGTACAAAAGTTGTTACAGCCCTTCATAATATTAACGAAGGCCTGAGGAGAACCATGAGTAATTTTGGTTTCAATCGAATAATTCATCGATTGATCCCAATCAATGACATTGAGTTTGCTCTCACCTGCATAAATACGATAGAGAATGTCATTTATTTGATCGATCGTATCAGTTCCAAAGACGAAATCGAGGTGCTGATACTTCTTAATGAGCTCTTTGCTTTCCGTTTGGGCCACACAGCCGCCAACACCGACAATAAGCTGCTGAGCACGCTCTTTTTTAAGGGCCTTAATCTCTCCTAAGTGCGAATAAAACTTCGTATTGGCCAAATCTCTAACCGCACAAGTGTTAAAAAGGATGAGATCAGCATCTTCTTTGATTTCAGTAGGTAAAAAATTCAGACTCTCAAGGTGAGAAAGGATCCTTTCAGTGTCGTGATAGTTCATTTGACAACCAAAGGTCTTGATCCACACTTTACGAGGAGGAAAATCAATTTCACCTACGCGAATAGGTTTTTGAGAGAGGATTTTGAAGGTATTTTTATTTTCAGTATTCATGGTCCTACGCATTTACCAGAAAAAAAGGCAAAAAAAAAGCGACTCCCTACTGGAGTCGCTTTTTTTCAATCAAGCATTAAAAAGAATTACTTCTTCTTAGCTACTTTCTTTGTGGCTTTCTTTGCAACTTTCTTAGCTGGCTTCTTAGCTACTTTCTTTGTTGCTTTCTTAGCTGGTTTCTTTGCTACTTTCTTAGTTGCTTTCTTTGCTACTGCCATAGGAATCCTCCTGTCTTGTTTGTTCCTTACAGAACTAGAATAAACATTTTTTTATTTTAACGCAAACAAAAAAATCATTTTTTGTTTTTTTTCTTTGACAAAAACTTATCGTAACTTTTTTTTTTCTCTAAAGTTTTTTTTCAAAAAATTTACTCACGAAATTCAAATCGCAGTTCATCTTTTTCTAGTTCCAATCTCACCACACCACCAGTTTGCAATTTCCCAAAAAGGATTTCGTGTGACAAAGGATGCTTAATCTTCTGATCGATAAAACGAGCAAGAGGTCTTGCGCCCATCTTTGGATCAAAACCTTTTTGGGCCATCCACTCGACGACTTGATCAGTTGCTTCGAGACGAATTTTCTTGTCCGAAAGTTGTCTTTCGAGCTCGAGAAGGAACTTGCGGACAATAGAAATTACCTCTGATATCCCTAGCTTAGAGAAGTTGATGACAGCATCAAGACGATTTCTAAACTCGGGAGAAAAGAACTGCTTGATGGCCTTATCACGCTTAAATTCAACTTGAGAAAAGTCTTCAGAACTCATTTTTGAAAGGCCAATACTGCCAGCTTCCATATCTTTTGCGCCAGCATTTGTGGTCATAATGAGGATCACATTTTTAAAATCTGTGGTCCTACCATGCGAATCAGTGAGCGCTCCACGATCCATTACTTGTAGTAAAATATTAAAAACATCCTCATGAGCTTTCTCAATTTCATCCAAAAGAAGAACTGAATAAGGGTTCTTTTTAATCGCATCCGTCAAAACTCCACCTTGTTCAAAGCCAACATAGCCTGGAGGAGCGCCAATTAATTTTGCCACTGCATGCTTTTCCATGTACTCAGACATGTCAAAACGCTCAAAATGAACTCCAAGATTGAAGGCCAATTGTCTCGCCAACTCAGTTTTACCAACGCCAGTTGGCCCAGCGAAGAGAAAAGAAGCCAGAGGCTTGTTCTGTGGACCAATTCCCGAACGAGCAAGCAAAATTGCATTACTGACCTTATCCAAAGCTTCATTTTGACCAAAAATAAGGAGAGAAAGGTTGCGCTTAAGGTTACGAAGCTTCTCTTTTTCGTCTGTGGCCACTGTCTCAGGCGGAACTTTGGCCAAAGATGAAACCACCATTTCAAGATCTGAAATGAGAACAGGCTCACCTTTTTGACCTTTGACTCTTTTCGCAGCACCAGCTTCATCAATAAGATCGATCGCTTTGTCAGGCAAACGTCTATCACTAATATACTTTTCTGCTAAAACAACAGCGGCCTTCAAAACTTCATCTGCATAAGAAACCAGATGAAATTCTTCAAATTTTAACTTGAGACCATGCAAAATTTTAATGGCCTCTTCATGAGTAGGCTCTTCTAAGTCAATTTTTTGAAAACGACGGCCAAAGGCATGATCCTTTTCAACAAACTTTCTATATTCCTCGTGAGTCGTGCTTCCCAAGCAGCGTATGGTTCCTCCTTCTAAAAGAGGTTTGAGCATATTGGAGGCATCCATTGTTCCACCAGAAGTCGCTCCAGCCCCCATCACCGTATGAAGTTCATCAATAAAAAGGATAGGCTTTTCTCCTTTTTGAGCCTTACCTTCCAAAGCTTTGACCAAATTTTTAAAACGCCCTTCAAAATCTCCACGATATTTAGTTCCAGCGAGCAAAGAAGAAAGATCCATGGAGTAAACGGTGGCATCTTGAAGAATTTCTGGAACCTTTTTCTGCACAATAGTCCAGGCCAAGCCTTCAGCAAGGGCCGTTTTTCCTACTCCAGCATCTCCCACGATCAAAGGATTATTCTTTCTGCGGCGACAGAGAATATGAACAAGACGCTCCAATTCTTTTTCTCTACCTATTAAGGGATCAATTTGTCCACTAAGGGCTTTCTGATTTAAATTGATCGTGAATTCTTCTAAAACTTCACGTTTTTTTTCAGGTTTACTTTCAATAGTTGTCCCTTCATCAGAATTAAGCGGCTTATCAAGGCCATGAGCGACCATTTCTACAAGCTTCAGGCGCTCAATCCCCTGCTTTTTGAGTAAATAAATGGCCTGACTTTCCTCTTCCTGCATCATCGCAAGCAACAGATGAATGGCCCCAATGCTACTTTTCCCTGAAGATTGAAGCTGAAGGGCAGCTCTTTGCAAAGAACGTTGCAAGGCCATGGAAAGCTCAGGTTGATAGCTCACTCCGCTCTGCTTAGCTAATTTTCTTAAATTATCATCAGCAAAGTGTTCTTTTGACAGCTCTTCGATCTCCTCATCAGTCAAAAGACTGAAGTTGTTCTCATCTTTAAGAAAATTTTCGAGCTCAGATCTGAGTTCAGCCAGATGAGCTCCATTTTCTTCAAGAAGTTCAGCTAAAGGTTTATCCTCCAAAAGGGCCCAAAGCACAGTTTCGAGAGTCAAAAACTCATGCTTTAAAAGATTGGCCTTACGGATGGCGATATTAATGAGGTATTCCAATTCACGACTAATCATTATTCAGCTTCCATTGTACATTTTAAAGGATGCCCATGTTCACGGGCAAACTTGTTAACTTTAAAAACTTTGCTTTCGGCAACTTCGTAAGTATAGACACCGCAGACAGCCGCCCCCTCTTGATGAACTTTGAACATCAAGCGCTCTGATTCTTCTGCCGTCTTATGAAAAAACTTTTTAAGAACGAGAATGACGAAATCCATGGTGGTGTAATCGTCATTGAGAAGGAGGACCTTATAACGCGCAGGTCTTTTCAAGTCATTTTCTAGAATAGTATCAAATTCTTCTTGGCCATTAATATCCGGACGATCAGGATTTCCCACAAACACCTCAATAAGAAGAAGCCCGCTTAGAGCGGGCTTCTTTAAAAAGTCTTTGTGTTTAAGCTTAAGCTGCTTTCTTCATTTTTTCAAAGTGGTACTCACCATCATTTTCATACCAGGCTTGTTCTGGATCAAGAATGACAAGTTTATCCTTCATTTGACTATGAAGCTTATGTTTCCACTGGTCCTTTTTCTTGTGAAGTTGCTTTTCAACCTTGGCCAGAGCCAAATCAATGCACTTATAAAGACTGTCTGCAGTTGCTTTGGCGTGGTACTTAAACTTTGGCCCCTGAACGACGACCTCCGCATAGTGATTGCCGTCTTTCACGTAGCAAATCCACTTGGCTTCAGCCATATCATTAAAGTATTTACAGAATTGCTCTGTTTTCTCATGAATTCTTTGATCGAGAGATTCTGTGTGTTCTAAATGTTTAAAAGAAATTGTACACTTCATTTTTTAAGCCTCCAGATGATTCCTTAAGACTCTCTTCGTCTAAAAGACGCTCAGTGTTTAGCCTTTTTTCTTACGATCTGAAGAAGAAGCAATCCCTAGTGCCTCACGATATTTTGCAACTGTTCTTCTAGCAATTTGCATGCCTTCTCTTTCAATTAACTCAGCAATTTTTTGATCTGAAAGTGGTTTCGCAGGGTTCTCACTATCAATAAGCTTCTTAATTTTCATTTTCATGACTTCATTGGAGATTTCCTCTCCACCATTCTTGCCCCCCACCCCAGTATTAAAGAAATACTTGAGTTCAAATAACCCGATCGGAGTATGCATGTATTTATTGGTGGTCACCCTAGAAACAGTGGACTCATGCATCCCAATCTCATTAGCAATATCTCTAAGAACCATGGGCTTCAGTTTTTCAGGGCCATGACGGAAAAATTCTTGCTGATGGGCGACAATGGCCTGAGACACCTTAATAATAGTCTTTTGTCTATTTTGAATAGACTTAATAAGCCACATGGCCGCTCTCAATTTATCTTGAACATACTCTTGAGCATTTTTATCTTTCGATTGCTTGAGCATATTCTGGTAAAGCTTAGAGACTTTAAGGCGAGGAACACCTTCTTCATTAAGCTGAACAACGAACTTCCCGCTCACTTCAGCAACATAAATATCAGGGACGACGTAGTGAGTTTCTCCACCGGCAATCAGACGCCCTGGTTTAGGATGAAATCCTTGTAAAATAAGATGGGCTTCTTTAATTTTTTCCACGGGGACTGAAAGATCTTTTGATATTTTTTCGTAATTTTTTGTCTGAAGATCTTCAAGATGATTATGAATGATTTTTTCCAACAAAGCTGAACGGGTTTCAAGAGCCTCAGCCTGGGCCATCAGGCATTCCACGAGATCAGAAGACCCGCAGCCTACAGGATCGAGTTTCTTAATCATATGGAGAATTTCAAAAGCATCTTCTCTATCATGACCAGTCTGGGCGATGATTTCATCAAAAGGAAGCTCAAGATAACCATCATCATTAATATTATGGATAATGAGCTGAGCCAAATTAAGCTCAGCATCAGTCAAATTCTCCATACGGATCTGCCACTCAAGGTGCTCAGGAAGAGTCGTGCCCTTGGTGACCATATTTTCGTAATTAGGAATTTCGTCAGGATCAGCAGTCGCCATATTAGGAGGCGTGTATGTGCTGTTTTCATGAGCTTCGACATAGCCTTGCCAATCAAAATCATCGTCCTTGGACATAATTGGAGCTTCTTCAAAACTCTCAGAAGTTGCTTCCTGATTTTGCATCTCCAGGTTTTCAATTTGATAATCTTCTTCTTCCCTCTTTTCCTCGCCCCCCTCTTCTCCTCCTAATTCTTCAAGGAGAGGATTTTCCATCATTTCTTCTGCAATCACATTAGTCATTTCCAAGTGAGTGAGAGTCAACAGCTTAATCGCCTGCTGAAGTTGAGGAGTCATCGCTAAGGTTTGAGTTTGCTTAAGGCTTTGAGAAAGTTTCGCTGCCATAGCTACATCCTAAATTCTTCGCCAAGATAAAACTTCCTGGCCTTTTCATCGCTAATAATTTCTTCGGGAGTTCCGTTCACAAGAAGTTGACCGCTACTCATAATATAAGCACGGTCAACGATCCCTAAAGTTTCACGCACGTTGTGGTCAGTAATGAGCACACCTATATCGCGCTTTTTAAGACTCGTAATAATATTTTGAATATCACTCACGGCAAGAGGATCCACACCGGCAAAGGGTTCATCAAGAAGAATAAACTTAGGCTCAAGAGCAAGAGCACGAGCAATTTCCACGCGTCTTCTCTCCCCCCCGGAAAGGGCAGAGCCTTTTGAATTTCTAATATGACCTAGACCAAAATCTTTAATCAGATCGTTCAATAGCGTTTTCTTTTTGGCCCGAGGAAGACTTCTATTCTCAAGAACGGCATAGATATTAGCTTCCACAGAAAGATCTCTAAAAACTGAAGCTTCTTGAGGAAGATAACCGACACCTTTAAGAGCACGCATATGGATAGGATCTTTTGTAATATCCTCTCCCATCACTTTAATTTCACCTTGGTCTGCCTTAATCAGCCCCACAATCATATAAAAGGAAGTCGTTTTTCCTGCACCGTTAGGTCCTAAAAGTCCAACGATCTCCCCCTGACTTACAGTTAAGCCGACACCACTTACGACTTTTCTTCCGCCGTAAGCTTTACAAAGATTATGAGCTTCTAAAAGCGCACTCATGGTCCCTTCTTTTTCACGGTAAAATTGCTGCTTGCATCTTCCACTTCGATGACTTCATTATTTTCACGAAGAGTGATTTTGTTACCTTTCACCACATCATCTTCTTGAAGCACCTTAGGGGAGCCAGTAAGGATTAACTTATCTTCACTGATAATACCTTCTAACTTTTCGCCAAAAGCCTTCCGTTCAATGAGTTGATTTTCATTAATTTTCAGCTTTTCTATAACTTTTACGTCATCAAAAAGCGTATAGTACTTGAGTCTCTTACTCTGATTATCCAAATAAATCTCACCACGCCGTGAAGTTGCCACAACATCTTGGCGTTTTATATCAACATCCCCCTCAAGGCGAATTTGATTCAAATTCATATCCAAATAAATGCTGTTGGAAGCAAAAAAAACATCAGGCTCATAAGGACGCTTACGCCTTATCTGTCCCTTTACTCCTCCTTCATAATCACTACGTTTCGATTTTGGCCAGGCATGCACAAGAGGAGCATTTATTAAAATCTTATCACCAGTTTTAAGATCTTTGGTCTCCGTTTGAACATTTCCTTCAGAAACAAAAAAATCTTTATTCAAAAGGTATGTGGCCAACTGACTTTTAAGAAAACTTGCTCCTGCTTTAATATCAACCTCTTCTTGAAAAACAACTGCACTGTCGTCAGGTCGATAGAGCCCCCTAAGAGATTCGTAAAAAACTTGATCGCGATCTTTGGTATAAAAAAAACCTTTAGGCTTAACAAATGATGAACGCTTAGAAATATTATCAATCATCAGTTCATCTGAAGCAAGATAGAGCTGGTCTTGATCATTTTTAAAAAGATACAGTGAAGCTATTTTAAAATAACTTTCCTGCTCAGGAGTTTTATTTTTTAAATCCCGTTTGCTCTGATTAAAATCATCATCAATGCTAACTTTGCTCGAATACAATATGATTCCTGAACAAACAGCAAAGAAAAAAAGAATTACTGTGACTTGGCGCCATTCTAACATATGGAAGAATTATAACACGCCGATGATGAAGTCATAGACTAGGCAAAAGCTGTAGAACTTTGGCCTTATTGGGAAAATTTTTTTCCCGATAAAACAGATACAATTCGTCGGTAATAGGGAAAGCACTGAAACAATCTTTTTGGCATTTTCCCCCCCACTCTTGTCGAACCAGCTTGAGATAATTCTCTACACTTTCACGACGAATGTGAAGCTCTCCTGTTTCAGTTCTATTCAAAGGATTTTCAGGTCTATAAAGCTCTTTATAAAAAATCAAAACATCTAATCGCTCATCAAACATATAAAAGGGGCCAGGATACCAAAAAGCGTTCACTTGGTAATACTCTGTACTGGGGATCTGATATTGTTCAGCCATAATACGCACACGCAAAGGACGTTTCACTTCCTTGGCCATGCGCTCGAGGATCATTTTTGTTCGATCAAACTCATTTTGCAAATTCTTATGATACTCAGTTTGTGATCTCACCCTCATCTCGAAAATGGAATACTCCATACGAAAATAAGGCGACCAAGGAAACTGCTGAGAAAAATAAAAACAACAGTAGAGCATCAAAGAAGGATAAAAAATCAAGCGGCTCCAGCGTAATTTTTTAGTCACTTCTCCAATAAGCCAAAACGAAGAAACAAAAAGAAGAATAAAATACAATTGAAGATACCAACCAACACCTTTTTGAACCTTAAAAAAGACAAAAAGGAGTGATGCAATGCTACTTAAATGGATCAGGAGCCAAAACAGAAAAATATCTTTTTTCTTTTTAAAGTAAGAACGAAAATCAGCGCTCATACTTGCAAAACCCAAGAGACTATAAAAACCCAAAAGCCAGAGAAGAAAATGCGAAAAACTGGAAAGATAAAAACGCACAGGGAAATAAAATGAAACAATATTTTGAAACCACCACTGAGCATTAACGTAATCTCGGACTCCAGTTTCCGCTTGTAAAAGATATAAATGATTATTGATAAACTGAAGGATATTGGATGGGAAAATAAAATGAGGCTGCGCAACGGAAACCCCACCCAATAAAGCCAAAAAAACTTTTTTACAATAAGTAAAAAAATAAATTTTACCTTCTTGCTGATAAACGAAAAGGCAGGGCAAAAGAAGCAAGAAAGGAAGGTAAAAGGCAATAGAAGGGCGAGCGCTCACCCCTAAAGCTAAAAAGAAATAAGCCCAAACAGATCTGAAATTTGTTCTAACTTGAAAATACAAAAACAAAGCTAAAAAGAAGTACAAATAGGACTCACAACGAGGCCAAAAACTAAAAACATTAATATAGGGAATTCCCATTAAAAAGAAAAAAAGCAAAAGTCCAAGCAAACGATTTCTTATAACACCAAAACTTAAAATGAGAAGCGATCCATAAAGTAGGATGGCACTTAACATTCTATGGATAAAAATGACAACATGCTCTCCCCAGATAAGCTTCGGGAAATAGGAAACAATGGCGGGAACTGAATAAAGAATAAAGCCGTGAGAAGGATCAGGATTTTGCCAAAAGAAAGTCTGCAAAAAACTAAAAACAGAACGAAACGAATTTTGCACATGAGCAATAAGAACCAAATCACCAAGCTCATCTACCGTTAGCGCGTAAGCCTGATGAATAAACTCTAAGTTGCCCAATGTAACATAGTAAAAATAGATAAAAGTCCAAGGAAGAACAAAAAACCAAGGCAAAAATCTCTTAATAAATGACTTCATCTTCAAAGTTTCTTCCCAATTTTAGTGAGCAATTATAGAATGAACGCGGAGTTAATATATGAAGGCTAAACCGCTTTTTTCACTACTATTTTTGTCTCTCACTCTTGCTCATTGTACGGGAAAGCCTCATTTACAGCAACCCTCTTTCAATCAACGTGAAATCAAGTCTACAGTGCTCAATCTTAATTTTCCCACAACATTTAAGGGAGGAACAGAGAGTCTTCAAATGACGAACACTCCCGAAGACCAAGCTTTTCTTTTCTGTTGTGAATTAGAAATGGACTTGCCACGCTCGGCCGTAGTTCACCTGAGACTCAACAATGCAGAAGCTTACTCCCCCCTAAACCATACACAAAAAAAAGAACGTCTCTGCGCTTTTCTTGACCGAGACAAAATCAAAAGAGAAAAAGCGATTTTAGGTCATCCTCTTCTTTTAGATTTAAAAGCAACCCTGCTTGTTGCTCGCGATGAGGAAATTCCAACCGGCAAGGTCAGTCAGTGCAAATTAAGCAGTCTTTATGACAACAGGTTCTTAAGTCCAGAGGCTCCCTTTTTTGAAAACTTCAATTTCCCTAAGGATAAAAGGAAAAAACGCGTCCTTGTATTTGGTAGTGGTACACTCATTGATCAAGGAAATTCATCGCCCCCCCCTTTTCTCGCAGAGAAAATTTCAGACCTCTACGCAGACTCACCTATAGAAGTGATTAATCTTTCGACTTGGAGCGCTACATTTATTGATCACTTTCTCAACTGGGATAAAATTCAAAATGCAAAAGAAAAAGCCCCATTGGCCAAACCTTTTTTTTCGCAAGTCTATAACTTAAAACAGACACCTTATCTTTTAAAAATGACTTCCCTAGGGGCTAAGAACTTAAAGCCAGATTTAATTGTCATTAGCTCAATGTGGAATGATTTTTCGCCCACCTCACCTATTTTCAACGCATCAGCTCCGCTTGCGTTCGAGTACCTTATAACAGTTCTAGAAAGCAGTCTTTCGCCCAAAGAAGAAAAGACAGCAAAGCTTGCTGATCTTTCAAAAAAGATTTCTGCGCTACCAATCCCGAGTCGAGAGTTTCGCTTTCAACAAATGAAACAAGTTTACGAGATGAGTCTTGAATACTTTATAAAAAAAATACGCCAAGACATTCCAAATATTCCCGTTCTTATTGTGACCCTTCCTTTGGGACTAAATGAATCATTTCTTGATAAAGAAATTCTCTTAAAAAAGATTCGCGAAACTGATTTTTATGAGAAGAATTACCAAATTAGTTTCGATCCGATTCATTGGTCTTCAGTCGAAAAGGCCCAGAATGAAATATCTCAAAAAATTGCAAACAAATATAAGAATACAGAACTTCTTAATCTCTCACAGGAATATACTGAAGGTTTTGCACAAGTTTCAGCAGCTCGTCTTTTAGCTTTTAATTATTTCACGAATGACTTCATGCACTTTTCTTCGGCAGGCAATAGTTTTGTGGCCCTAAGACTAGAGCAAAAGATTAATGAATTTTTAAGTAAGAGAGCACATCCATGAAAATAGCTTTAGCCTGCGCTCCTTACTGTTATTCCTACACTTTACCTATCAACATTGCCTACCTAAAGGCCATCGCACAAAAGTATGGACATCAAGCAAAATGCTTTGACTTAAGTATCGAGTTTTATCATTTCTTCAACTTGTTTGAAGAGGCCACTGACTTAAAAAAGCAAAATGATAAATACGCCAAGCAATCTCATCTTTTGGATATTAATAATTGGAATAATAAGGACAATTTCTATCAACAGATTGTTCCCTCAATACAATTTCAAAACTGGATAGAACAAACGGCTGAACGCCTTATTGCTAACGACGTCGAGCTCGTTGGATTATCCATCTTTAATACAAACCTTTGGACCTCACTCGAGATTGCCAAGGTAATCAGAAGGCTTAAGCCACATGTCAAAATTGTTCTTGGAGGACCAGACTGTTCTTCCAGTGTACATTTTGAGTATTTAAAAGAAATTTATCAAAAACTCCTCACGGATAATGTCTTCGACGTTATGGTGATTGGAGAAGGAGAAGAAAGTTTTATCGAACTTCTTCAGGCCTTTGAAAAAGCTCAAAACCTTTCGAATATAAAGGGGTTGATGTTTTTAAAAGACGGACAACCTTTTTATACAGGCATGAGACCCATTATCAAAGATCTGGATTCTCTCCCGTTTCCAAACTACGACGATTTAGACTTTAATCTCTACCCCAACTCCCTCATCCTACCTCTGGTTTTTAATCGAGGCTGTAATTTTGAATGTGCCTTCTGTGATGTTCGTCTCGTTTGGGGAGAAAAAAGTGACTTTCGCCACCGAAGCGCTAAAAACATCGCTGATGAAATTAAATATCTTTGCACTCTCATCGAAGGGAAAAATATAGGCTACGCTATTCTTGGTGGCTCATATATCAATACCTCCACAAGAGTTCTCCTTGAACTTTGTGATGAATTAATCGCCTTCTGGGGTGATAAACCCAAAATTAAATGGGAAGGCTGGGCAAGAATCAATGGAACTCTTACCCCTGAGGTATGCCAAAAAATGGCCAAGGCCGGATGCTATAGTCTCGTCTATGGATTTGAAAGTGGTTCCCCCAAAGTCTGCAAGGATATGAATAAACTCTATTCCCATCCCCTTGCTGAAATCGTTCTCAAAAATGCTTCAGAAGCAGGGATAGACAATACCCTTTTTACCATTGTGGGTTTTCCTACTGAAACAGAAGAAGATTTTCAAATGACTCTCAGCTTTTTAGAAAGAAATGCTCTTTATATCAAAAGGGCTTACTGCATGTCAGAATTCCTTCTAAGTTCTTCGATGGCTTCTCAACCAGAAAAATGGAATTTAGCTTTCCCTATCGATGGATATACTTGGAAAACGAAAGATGGACTGAACAGTATTGAAATAAGAAAAGACCGTCTTCAGCGCTTCTACAAACACATAGAAAAACTTAAACTGAATGTTTGATTTCTTCGATAAAAGAGGAAAGCTCAGGAAAATTCTTAAGAAGATCGACATTTTTTCGCCTGTCGTATTCTTCAAAAAAACTCAAAAAATCTTTTCGCCATCTTAAAAGTTCCGAGGGACTCAAACGTTCTTTACGAACAAGTTCAACCAAGCGCTCAAGCTTACTTAGCTCATAATCAATAAAGCCCCATTCCCGTACTTTGGTCTGAGTATGCCCACGCATAAACTCAAGACTTTGATCCAACTTGCCTTTCAATTCTTCATTGGCCAATTGAGCGGAAAAATACATGGGATGGCAAACCCAAGAAATATCAATAAAGGTTTGATAAGGTCCAAACTCTTTTTTTAAATTAAGAACGTCTTGTAAAAGAAAGGTGAAAGCAGGAATAGAAAGCAAGTTAAAGGCACACATGATCGTAACGGGCTTATGAACCTCTTCATGAAAGAGTCTCACGTGTTTCATCAGCAAATGGTAATCGAGGCCATGACGAATGTATTCCGCCTGCTGTCCAAAAGTATCAACACTCACATATAAGGAAATCTTTGAATGAGTGAGCTTTTTAACTTGCTCGATAAACTTGTTAAAAATGATCGTATCAACACAGGCATTAGTATTAATCGATATTTCCAGACCCTCACGAGGATGATCCTCCAAATACTTTAAAAGCCTAAAGGTATTCACATTGAGAAGGGGCTCTCCTCCTGTCAAACGAAGAACCTTTAACTTAGGATAAACCTGAGGGAACCAACGCCAAAAAGCTTCAATATAAGGATTTTTATCAGCAGGAAGAGGAAGACGCTCAAAGCGTTGCATGTCTTCCATTTTATAAAGGGGCTCGCTTGTAGGATAAGCGTCGTATTTTAGAAATTCAGAGAGTATTCGTGAACTGGTGTCTGGGGCACAATAGGCACAAGCTAGATTACATTCGTTTCCAAAAACAACCTCTAAGTATCGAGGAACGACATCAAAATCCCAACGCTTCTGCAAAACCTCTTCCATAAAAGGCTTTGCCCACGAGTCAGAGGATTTGACGATGCGATCACTAAAGACTTCAGGTTCTCCATCTTCCATGGCCCAACAATAACGGCATTCGCTTGGTGCCTCCCCTTGAAGCATCTGCTTACGCATAATCTTTTTATAAAGAGTATTGTGCAATGCTGAGTCATTAACCTGCAGCTCTTCAAGGGGGATTTTATGTTTTATGGGATGATGACAGCTGTGTGTATGGCCATGCTGAAGATGCAAAGTCACCTGCAGCCATTTCGCCAAACAAAAAGTCGGAGAGACTTTTTCTAAGCTTATTTTAGTATCAATGAGCTGACTTTTCCATTGGCTCATGAATTCACCAAAGCTAACTCCTCAGGGGTTCCAAAAGAGGTGTAGGAATCTATGGGGAAAATTTGAATTTTGAGTTTTCTTTCAATGAGTTTATTATAGAGAGGAGCAATATAAAAACGATACTCATCTGTTTTAGAATCAGTTGACATGATAACCGCTTCGGCTTCATTCATAAAAAGATCGGCACGAGAAAAATAATAAGCTCCTGCCAAGGCATGATGGGAGATCACTTTTTTTTCTGCCGTCGAAAGAACCTGGCCATCTTCAACTTGAGCATAGCTATAGCGAGGATGATCAGAAGTAAAGGAAACAAGGGCTCCCCCTACTGTCGCGGAAAGATCACTTTTCAAGAAGTCGAAGAACGGTCTTGAAGAGAAATGGAGATCGCAATCCAAAATAAGAAGAGGCTTAGCTAGATTCACAAAAGAATTTGCTTGATAACAGGTTTCTAAGGCCCCGCGGGTCATGTGATCTAAAATAACTACTTTTGCTTGAGGAAAGTAGTTTTGAAAATGTGAAGTAAGCTGAAACTCAACTTCATCAACTTTCTTAATTACAAAAATAGGCTCAATGATAAATTCATTTGTAGGAAGAGAGTTCAAAGCCTTTTTAAACATAGGCTCCCCCTGAACCTCAATGAGAGGCTTAATAAGGGCCATTCCTGCATTTTTAAATCTAAGTCCCATTCCTGCCATAGGCATCAAGACTTGAAGAGAATTCATATGATATCCCCTTCAACAAACTCATTAAAACGTAAAAGCATCATGCCGTAAAAGGCCATAAAGGAATGCTCATTCATACGCAAGCGATAGGGAAGAAGACGGGCCAAGTGCATGGCCTCATGAAAAATTAGCTGCTCTCTTTCTTGAGGAAAAAAACGTTGGCGCATTTGACTTAGAAAAAACTTTAAAAGATGGTCATAAACTAAATTGGCTTCGAGATGAAAATTAATACAATGATTCTTTACTTCTACTTCTTCGATCAAACAAAGAAACTCGTAACGTGAATGCAGGGATTGCAAAAACTTGGCATAATCAACGAGGGCTGAAGAAACATAGTTTTCATTATTGGGGTCTAGAAGCATGACTTCGTTTTTGGGACCTATCAAGATATTTTCAACGGTAAGATCACCATGAATCTCTGTTTCATTGAAATGAGCCAAGTGCTCAATGACTTGAGGCTCGAGAAGCTTTTGACGTAAAAGAGGATAATTGAATATCTCTTTCCCATTTACAATCACCTTATCGTGTCGATTGAATTGCTTAAGGATGGGATAGAGGTTTTCACAGTATTCAATTTTTTTAAAAAACTTATCATCAATATAACGCACCAATAACTCACGACTAATCACAGCTTTTTCATCTTTGTGTATCAGAGGGAGTAACTTAAAAACCTTTTCCAAAATTTCTTGGCAACGAAAAGCATCGCCTTCTTTTATCACTTCAAAAAAAGAACGATAGTCATGATAAAACTTTAAATCATAACTAAAATAATTCCAGCGAAACATGGGATTTTCGACGAAGGGAATACAAGATAACCCTTGATGGCGAAGCAACCATTCATATTGAAACTTTAACTTTGATGGATCTCCGTCATAACACTTACGGATGTAAGCTCCATCTTTTTTTATGAGAAAATTAAAATAAGCGCCAGAAGCACTATTTTGTGAACTCATCGTTTGAACTTCCTCGGGAGATTTTGCTTGTAAGCTTCACCAAATAAATATTGAAGTTTTGAAGCAAGATACTTGTAGTCACAATTTAAACATGCTTCTCCTGGCAAATCATTTTCTAGAGATTTTCGAAGTTTTTGATAGACGAGGCTTTGATTATAAAATTCTGGTAGATTCACTTCAAAAATATTGGCCAAAGGAACTTGGCTAGTGTTGATCACACATTGGCGAATATTACCAAAGACATCAACAACCATGCCTTCATAGGGCCAAAAACAATCTTTGAACGACCAGCCGGCAACTCCTTTGAGGTCCTTTAGATAAGGCTTTAATCCATCTAAAAACGATTCGCCAAAATCATGTTGATTTCGTTGGTCACCATTCCAATCTTGAGCCAAATTAATACGTACAGAAGCTAGACCATATTTATTTTTTAGCTCATAGATCTGAGGAAGATTTGAAAGATTTTTTTCAGTCACCGTAAAATTGATATGCAGTTTTTTAGACCTCTCCTCAGGCGTAAGAATTCTTGAAGCATCCTCAAGCCATTGCACTGCACTCGCCCATTTAGCTGGAGGTCTCAACTGCTCATATAAATCCCCAGTGCCGTCAAGAGAAAGATAAACCATATCAGCAAAGGGAAGCGAAGATTTAAAGGGTGATAAAGTAAAATCATATTGAAGGTTAGTCGCAATAATCAAATAGGCTTTGGGAAAATAATCACGCACCATTTTTAAAAGCTGATCAAATTGAGGGTGGAGCATAGGCTCAGATAAACCTTCAACTTTAATCATTTCTAAAGGACAATCTTTAAACTTAAGAAGCATTGAATTCCACTCTTTAGGAGTCAGATTCTTTAAGGCCCTTTGTCCTTGCTCTACTAATCTAGACCGATTGCAACTCAGACATGAAAGATTACAAGCTGAGTTGGTTTCGATCATTAAATAAGAAAGGTTAGAAAAACTGGCCATCTTACCTCGCTAACTCCAAGAGAAGATCGCAAGCTCGATCCACTCCTTCTATGGGAAGCTCTGGATAACAAGGTGGACATATATGACTTTCAGCAAAATGATTGGCGTTTTTAAAATCCTGATCACGGTAATCGTGCTCGTAAACAGGTTGACGATGCAAAGGAATAAAGAACACCCCACCAGTTAGGGCCACTTTGTTTTTTTGAAAATGCTGAACAACTTTTTCTCTAGGAAGAGGAGAAATCATCACTTGTTTGTAATAGCTGCCCTGGGTTTCTTTCGTATCAGAAAGAACTTTCCAAGCACTGCCCTCTAAGCGTTCTTGGTAGCGCTTGGCAATAGCACGACGTTTATTGATACGACCTTCAATGCGCTCCAACTCAAGGATCCCCATGAGCGCCTGAAATTCAGTCATTTTGAAATTAGAACCTTCACGAAGATGAGAGATGGTATTTTGAGGATCTAAACCAAACTGGCGGGTTGAAAAAGCCTTGTCATAAAACTTTTGATCAGTGCAAGTCACACTTCCACCTTCTCCAGTCGTCATGACTTTTGTCATAAAATGGCTGAAGGCCCCAAACGCTCCAAGAGTTCCGGCTTTTTTTCCTTGAAAGATGGCCCCGTGAGCATGAGCAGCGTCCTCAACGATAGGAAGAGAGTATTTGTCACAAAGTTCTTTGATTCTCTTAAAATGTGGAGAAACATGGCCACCAATATGAACTACAACGACGGCGGCGATATCATGATTTTTTTTCTTTAACTCTCTTTCTAAAGCTTCAGGGCAAAGTCCATAATAGTCATTTTCAATATCGAGTATTTTTAATTTTGCTCCAGCATTTAAGGCAGCGACGGCCGTCGCGATAAAGGTATTAGTAGGAAGAACCACCGTTTTTCCTCTCACACAAAGAGCTCGAAGGGCAACCTCAATAGCGGCGGTGCCATTCGATACTGCTAACGAAAATTGTGAGCCACAAAAATTTGCGAAGTTGACTTCGAATTCTCGAACAAAACTATGATTAGTAAGATAAGCCTCATCGAAAATCCTCTCGCAGCCCTTATAAAAACGCTGACGAAACTCCTTATCGAATTGCAAATCAAAAATTCTCACTTCATTCATAATACTCACCCATAAATATTAACTAAAACTATAGCAGTTTACCCTTTATCATGTCTATGAGCATAGTTTATGATAATGCCTAGATGAGGCTTACGTGAAGATATTATTGATTGTTTTAGACAAAGAATCTCATATTAATTCTTTTCCTTTGGGAATCGCCTATCTTGCTGCTTCTGCTAGAAAAGCAGGCTTTTCTCAAGTGAGTATATGGCATCAAGATATCTATCATTATCCTGACGAAGCTATTACAAAACATATTGAAGAGGGAGAATTTGATATTGTTGGTTTTGGCGTATGTGGCTATCAACAATACCGCAAAGGGTTAAGCCTCGCTTCGCATATCAAAAAAGCTAAAAACAAACCTCTCTTTGTTCTTGGCGCTCATGGACCAAGTGCCGCACCTGATTTTTTCCTTGAGAAATATCAAGCAGATATAGTCATTCGTGGAGAAGGTGAAAGAATTTTTGTTAATCTCCTGATTTCACTAAATGAAAATAGAGATTTTAGAAAACTCCCAGGGATTAGCTGGCGTGAAGATCAAAAATACTTTTCAAATCCCGATGAAGCTCTTATCGAAAAGATTGATGAGCTCCCCGTACCTGCTTGGGATTTATTTCCCATGGAGCATTATGTTTTAGATAAAGTGAATGCGGCCAAACATACAGACCGCTGTTTTCCCGTCCTGGCCAGTCGTGGCTGTCCTCAAAAATGTAACTTTTGCTATCGCATGTATGAAGGTTACCGTTTGCGTTCAGTTGAAAATGTGTTGCAAGAAATACGCGAACTCAAAGAGCGTTACGGCATTACCTATATCACCTTCGTTGATGAAAATCTTATGTCATCTCCCCAAAGGGCCCTCGCTTTTTGTGAGGGCTTTAAAAAAGCTCAACTCAACATACGTTGGGATTGCATGGGACGCCTCAATGTCGCCAAGAGGGAAGTATTGAAAGCGATGAAAGAGGCTGGCTGTACTTATATCAATTATGGTATAGAATCTGTAGATCAAACCTCTCTTGATCTCATGCAAAAAGATCTTCAAGTCAAAGAAATTTTTGAAGGAATTGATCAAACCATAGAAGCTGGAATCTATCCAGGACTTAACGTCATTTGGGGAAATATCGGCGATAACGAAGAAACCCTTGCGAAGGGAAGAGATTTTCTTATCCAATACAATACCCCTCTACAAATACGCACTGTAAAACCCGTCACTCCTTATCCTGGAACAAAGTTATTTGAAATAGCCAAAGAAAGAGGTCTGCTTAAAAATGCAGCTGATTTTTATGAGCGCTATCTCAATACAGACCGTTTCACTGTTAATTTCACCCAACTGACAGAAGAAAAATGCTACGAGCTTCTTTTTAAAGCGAATAAAGCCATCACCGAAGCTTACTATGAGCAATCGACCAAGCGTGCCGTCGAGGGCTTTAGAAAATGTTATTTTGAAAACGATACAAGTTTCAGAGGACCACGTCATACCTGAAATTTAAAATAGAAAGACATGAAGAAAAAAATAGCCCTAACCACTATCTCTATTATTGTCACACTGATTTGCTTAGAACTTTCTTTGCAGCTCGCTTCATGGATTTACACAAAGAAACTTAAAAACACTAATATCGCCCAACCTTCTCTGAGCAAAGAAGAAATTCGAATTCTTTGTGAAGGGGACTCCACGACGGCTTTTGGTTTTAATGATTCATGGCCTAAAAAACTTGAAGAATTATTACAGGCTCATTTTCCTCAAAGGAAAATTCATGTGATCAATGATGGAGTTCCTGCCTCTGTTATGCGAGAAACCCTGAGAGACCTTCCAGAGAAACTACAAAAATATCAACCACATTTTGTCATCACGCTTTTAGGCGTCAATGAGAAATTCGCCAACCTCATCGATGAAGAAAGTTCTAATAACTTCTTTTACCGCCTAAGGTTAGTAAAGTTCATTAATTCATTTAAATCGGTGACACGCCCTGCCCGCATAGAAAAAAAGTTTGTCCCTCACCCTCCGAATGACAACGTCTTTGAACCGATAGGCGAGCAAGAATTTCATTTTGCGTCAAAAACAAGAGCAGATCTTTTTCAAGAAGCTCTTAAACACCTCAGAAATCAGCGCTACAAAGATGCAGATAAAATCCTTGCCCAATTACGCGAACAATATACTGAAAAAGATGATCCCTACCTTTTTCTCTATTCAGGCATCTGCGCTTTACGCTTTAACGATATAAAAGCCGCTGATATATTCTTTGAAAAATACTTAAAAGTCGGTGGCAAAAATATCAATTTTCTTCTAAATGAATTAGGGTTTTGGGCCGAATTTACTGCCTTTAAAGATTTATCTGTTCCTCTTAAATACTCAACTCAGGCAAGAAATGATGATAGCAACAACCTCTTTGCTCTCAGAAGATCTATCATTCTTAAAGAGAGTTTTCTGCAAACTCATTTCAGTTCAATAAAGCCCAATGAAATAAAAAGACTAGAATCGGAAATCGAAAAAGAAGCGAAAGAATATCTTAAAAAAGGTGGTCAGGATCGTGATCCTCCTCTGATGCTCACTTATATGTTTCTTCGCCAAAAACGCTATCTGGATGCTTTGACTATACTCGAGCCTTTTATCGCCACTCATGATGATATACTCGAAGCCCACCAAAGCCTCATTAATATCTATTTCAATCTTAATCGACTCGAAGATGCTTACAGAGAACTCCTTAAGGCCAAAGGTCAATTTCCCACAAGTGATTCATGGATCACCCTTTATAATGACTACTGTCACAAACTCTCTGACAACTGTTCCAACCGGAAATACTTCGAAACTCAAAAAAATAATGAAGAAGAGGCTTTCCCTCTTTTGGCCCTTCGCAGCTCTCAAGAGCACTACCGTAAGATCGTTTATAAAATTCAAAAGGCGAATGCAGTCCCTGTTGTCATGCAATACCCTCGACACCCTATCTCTCAACTCAAAAATCTTCTTGATGATTTAAATCCTCTTTATATAAGCAATGAAGAACCCTTCGAAACTTATCTCAAAACTCACGCCTACGAAGATCTTTTTCACGATCGCCCAGGTGGGAACTTTGGTCACGGTACTCCTTTAACCAATCGTTTTATTGCTCAAAACGCTTTTGAAGTCATTAAAAAGTACTTAATCGAACAAGGTATTCCTTATGTGGACTAATCACCTCAAACGCCTATCTGTCCTGACAGTCACAATCCTTCTCAGTCTCGCCCTTGTTGAATTAAGCTTGAGGGTCCTTTCTCACATTAGACAAAACTATGATGTTGAGATGTGGCGCTATGCCAATGATTTAAAAATCCCTGTCGATGATGAACGTTCTCATATTCATGCTCAGGCAAAAAACGCTCACATCATGGGGAAAGAAGTTCAGCTCAATTCCCATGGACTTCGCGACAGAGAGTTTTCTTATGAAAAACCAAACAACACTTTTCGTATTATTTCTATTGGGGACTCTTATACCTTTGGTTTTGGAGCAGACCAAGATAAAACCTTTAGTAAGCTTATTGAAAAGAAACTCAATGAACAACACCCTGAAAAGAAATATGAAGTTCTTAATATGGGAGTAGGAAACTACAACGCTATTCAAGAATTAGCCGCTTTAAAAATACAAGGGCTCAAATATCATCCGGATCACATTTTATGGAATTTCTATATTAATGACGCAGAAGAAACTCAAAAACTCAAACCCAGCTTCCTTTCTACAAGTTTAATAAGTATGGTTTATCTCAAATCCTTCCTCTACAAGATGAAGGCCAGTCTTATTTCAAAATCAAATTATGTAGATTTTTATAAAAAGACCTTTCAAGGCGAAAGCGGTAAACACTTTTTCGAAGCCATGGATCAACTTGTCGACTTGAGTCAAAAGGCCAAAGTCCCTGTGACAGTTGTTCTTTTGCCAGATTTTCGCAAACTTCACAACTATCCCTTTGCTGAAGAGCATGCGCTTGTCGTAAACTATTTCAAGAGTAAAGGTATCAATGTTATCGACACAGTCGAAGCCTTTGATCCTCTACAAGAAAAAAAATACTGGGTAGCTCATGACGACCCCCATCCAAACAACGAAGCACATGAGATTATTGCCCAAAAAATTTTTCAAGGTTTCAAGCGATGAGTAAAAACAAATCTTTTGTCCAAGAAATTTTTCACTACCTTAAAAAAGAAAAAAAATACTGGCTCATCCCCATGATTGCTATTTTGGCAATTTTCGCAGGACTGGTCATTGTCGCAGAAACGCTCCCCATAGTATCACCCTTTATTTATACCCTCTTTTAATGAAACGTAAGGCCCTTGTCCTCTTTTCTGGAGGTTCCGATTCAACTCTTGCAGCTGCTCTCTATGCAGAACAGGGCTATGAAGTTCATTTAGTGACCCTCGATCGCTTTTCTTATGTTCGAGTGAAAAACTATACAGAGCATAACTATAAAAAACTGGTTGCGATCTATGGGGAAAAATGTTTTGTGCGATCAGTTCTCAATATTGAAAGATGGCACAAGCTTCTCAACTATGAAAACTATCTACACTATGCAAAGAAGTATGGTCTTGCTGTTGTGGCCTTAAATTTTTCAAAGCTCTCCCTACACTGGCGCGCCCTTGCCTACGCAATCGAAAATGGAATTGAAGTGATTGCTGATGGCGCCGTTCCTTACATGAAACTCTATCTCGATCAAAATCAAAAGATCTCTCTCGGAGGCTTCCAAGAACTTTATCAGCAATTCGGTATACGCCACGAAAGTCCTGTTTGGGATCTTGCTGAAGACGTCGAACAACTTCTTTATGACAGAGGAATCAATAAGCGACCTCAAGTTAGAGGAACAGATGACGACCGCCAAGTCTTTTACGCCGAGCAATTCGTTTTTGCTCTCTTTGCCAAATACTATTGCGCCAAATACGGTGAAGCGGCTTATGAAAAAAAGATGGCCGAATTATACTCAGATAAGTTTGAGTTTATAAAAACCGAAACCCTCGCTTGGAAAAATGGTCAGGGCAAGTATCTTCCGGAGCTCCTTTCATGAGTCAGAGTAAGGAAATACTTAAAAAAATTCATAATACTGATCCGTGGATAAAACATCTCCCAGAAGCAGTCATTGTCAAAATTGCTTTTGCCGTGACTATTCTTATGTTCTTTTCCAGTTACTGGCTTCGTATTTTTTTGGCCTTCTTTCTTAACCTTATTTTTAATTCCCCTAAAGTTTACGCTTCCGCATTTGGCGAATTTGTCGGCAAACGTATGAATGCCCTCATTCTTTCTATTTTTTATCTCACCTTCTTTGCCTTTTATGCTCTTCCCTTTAAATACTTAAGAAAAAAAACAAATCCCAGAAAACAAATCATCACCTTAGACGATGATTATCTTTATAGGCAATTTTAGATGAGAATCCTAGGCATCCATTTTAATGATCCCCATGCTTCGCTCTGCCTTGTAGAAGATGGAAGAATACTTTGTGCCATTAAAGAAGAAAGTATCAGCAGGAAACCAGATGACGAGAGTTTCCCAGAATTGGCTTTACAAGAAATCCAAAAGAAGTATCAAATATCTCTCGATGTGATTGATCATGTTGTAATCGCCTATAAACCCATACGCAAGATTGAAGATTTTATTACTGGAGAGATGCTTGCTTGGCCTTCGAAACTTCAAGGCTTTCCTAAACGACTCAATCAATGCCTTTTGCAACAATTCAATTTAAGCAAAGCCCTCAAAAAATACTTCGGCCCCCATAGAGATATCATTTTTCTTGATAGCTTTTTAAGCCTCGCTGCCTACGAGTATTACGCCAAACCGACTAGTTCTGGCGTTTCTCTCAAGCGCCACCGTCATACTTATCTTTATGAGTTTTTTGGAAATGAAATCAATATCAGTAAATCAGACGACTCAAAAGAGACAAATCAAACACCTCTTGAATATGCCTCAATAGGAGCAGCCCTACTCGTCGCCGCCCGCTATCACAAAATTGAACATAACATATACCCTGAAGGATTTCAGTTCGACTTGCTGGAAATCGAAAACTACCTCAAAAGACTAGGTTGTCCCTACAGCCCGCTAGAGTCTTTTGATCTTCAAGAAAAAATAGCTCAAGGTAAAAAGATCGCCCTATTTAAAGGTTCCTGCCCTTTCCATAACAAACTCAGCGACCAAAGAGTCATCATCCATCGTGACCAAAAAAGCCTTTTAAAACTTGATCATGAACCTCTAGCCTTTTTTCCTCAAGATGCTTGGCGGGTTTTCCGTATTTTAAACTTGGACTATCTTGTGCTTGAAAATTGGGTGATAGCCCAAAAAGACCTTCGAAAAAATTAATCTTTAGATTTTGCCGAAACAAAACAAAGAAATTTATGATATCTTTAGGATAAGACAAGGAGTCTTTATATGAAAATATCTTGGCATGAGTATTTCATCAATATCGCAAAAGAAGTGGCAAAAAAATCTAAGGATCCCTCCTCACAAGTGGGCTGCGTGATTGTCACAAATGATAATCGCCCTGTTTCTTTTGGCTACAATGGTTTTGTTTCTGGTTGTGACGAAGGACATATGACTTTTGAGCGCCCCCTTAAATACAATCTCATTATCCATGCTGAAATGAACGCTCTTTTATTTTCTCAAAAAGCACTTAAAGATTGTAAAGCTTATGTCACTCATGCCCCCTGCGATAATTGCCTTAAACATTTGATGCAAGCAGGGATTACTGAAATCTACTACAGCGACCCAGGGATTTTAAAAAATCGTGGAACACCAGAACAAAAAGAGGCCATACGCCGCCTCCTGACTTCTAAGAGTATGATTTGTCAAAATATCAATGGGACTCAATATCTTGATGAGATCTAATCAACAAATCCAGGCATTTATTTTTGATATGGATGGTGTGCTTTTCTCCACCCAAGAGGCAAATGATAAAGCCTATAGAAGTGCTCTTGAAGAGCACCAACTCATAGTGCCTTCAAATTTTTATAAGCGTCTTTATGGCAACAAATTTGAAAGAGTCATAAAAGAAGATCATCCAAACATTTCAGACGAGAAGATCTCAGCTATCAAAAAGTCTAAACACATCCACTACGCTAAAAGACTCCCTGAAATAAAAGAAAACAAATCTCTCATTGAGTTCATTCGATTTTACAGAGGGCAACTTCCCATTGGTCTTGCGACTTCTGCTGCAAAAAACAATGCTCAAATGATTCTCAAGCATTTTCATGCAGAAGAACTTTTTGATGCTATCGTCTATTTTGAAGACGTGAAAAATCCCAAACCCTCTCCGGAATGCTTTCTTCTCTGCGCAGAACGCCTAGGAGTTCACATACAAAATTGTTTGATCTGGGAAGATTCTCAAGAAGGAATTGAAGCGGCTCAAAAGGCAGGAGCCACTTTTATCAAAGTCACCTTTTAAATTAAGCAGCTTTTTTCTTTTCAAGTACTCCAATTTTACGTTGGGCTTCCTGAAGTTGATTTTGTATTGTCTGAAGATCTGTTTTCAGTTTTATTGCTTCTTTCTTTTTATCGGCCAATTCATCTTTCATCTTGCTAGAGGCTATATTGGCTTTTTCAAGTGCAACTTCTAATTGCTTTACTTTTGCTTCAGCAGCTTTGTTATGATCTGCATTGCTAGAACCTTTAGCTGAAGTTCCAGCAGACTTTTGGGCTTGGGCAAGTTGTTCTGTTAAAAGCTTCACTTTGAGCTCAAACTTTTTAACATTGATATCAGCTTGCTTGATTAACTGCTTTTGGGCCACATCTTCAGCCTTAAGCTCTTTAATCATCTTATCTTGATCTGAGTTACCATTGGCAACTTGTCCAGCCTGACTTAGCTTCACTTTATCAAATTCGTGCTGGAGCCGGTCTAGAGAGGCTTCTAGAGTACGACAACGCGCTTCCGCTTTTTGCTCACGATCTTGAGTTTGTCGCAATTGAGTCGTTAATTCCATTTTGCTTTCTGTTAACAACTTCAATTGCCCTGCAAGTTTATCATCACCATGTTTTTTTAATTTTTCATAAGTTTCTGACAGATTGGTGATCTTTTTATTGCTCAACTCAACAATAGAACTTAAATTTTGATTTTCGACTCTAAGTTTTTGCAACTCTTCCTGCTCATGAGCCGCAAGTGAATGAGTTTGAGCCTCACTGATTTCTTGAATACGATTTTGATACTCTTTTACAGTAATATCATTTTTCTCAAGAAGTTTTTGTTGAGCTTCTTTTAAACTTTGAATTTGTGCTTCTCTCTTAGCAAGTTCTTTATTTTTCAATTGAAGCTCAGTCTCTAACGATTTGGCAGTCAACTCCAAAGAGCGACGTTCTTCAGTTAAGAGCATTTTATCTTCTGAGATTTTAGCATTTTCATCCTTGAGATCTTCTGCTCCAGCCCCTTGTCCTTTCGCTTGGACAATTTCCAAGTTTTTCTTCGTATTATCAAGCTCACGTTTCATGGCATCCATGATACGTTTCATCTTGATTAATTGCTGGTCACGTTTCTTGACCTCATCAGAGTACTTTTTAATGATTTCATTTTTAGCAGCTTCAACTTGCCCTTTATCTTTATGTAATTGATCTTTTGCATCAATCAGCTTCTTTTGCATTTCTTTATGACCAGCTTCGGCTTGCATTTGTCCAAGTATTCCCTGTACAAAAATACGCGCTTCCTCTTTATATATCCCTAAATCAGAACTCACCCTATCAACAAAAGCAGCTTCAATAACTTCGAAAGTTTTTCCTTCATTACGAAGGACTCTTAGCATCTGTCCAAGCTCTCCTCTAATTTGTCTCCATTTTTCTTTATCAATTTTATCAGTAACTTCTTTAGGGATGGCCTTGACGATGTTAAATTGACCTTTTGTATCATCTTGTGATGATCCGCCACGAACGATAGTTATTTTGTTATCCTCTCGAGTCTTACTACCATGGATGATCGTCATTTCCTCTTTTTCTTGAGGACCACCACGAATAATCTCAGAAGCTTCTTTCTCCGCTTGAGATCCTTTGACTTGTGTTGCACTTTCATCAGACTCTTCAGAAAAATCCCAGTTTTCTAAATTCTCTAAAGTCTGATCCACTCCTAACATTTTATCTTTTTTGACATTTTGCCAAGTCGAAACAAGAAGACCCTTATCTAATTCATTGAGTTGCTTGAGTACTTCAGCCTCATCAAAATCTTGGAGATACTGATCCAAATTTTCCATTGTGAGAAGTTCGGCACTTCCCCCTTCACCCTGCATTTTTTTATTTAGATGGGCCAGAAGCTGATTTAAAACATCAGGTCTGTTGGCGAAGTAAGGGGCAAGCCCTTTTAGTCCTTCACCAGGCAAATCTTTATTTTGAAGTTCACCAAATGAAGAATTATTAACTCCTCCAGGCACATGTTCAACAGGAGGAATACTCTGAGCCCACTGTCTTTTTTCACTATGAAAGGATGGAATGTTATTTGTAAATAGAGAGGTAAAATCTTTATTTAAATTCCTATTCCAAAGACCACTTAGGACCAATTTACCAGAACTTTTAAGTTCATAAATATCCAAGAAGTCACTTTCTCCCTCACAAGAACTCAAAAGAGACTTAAGCGGATTTTTTTTCTCTGGATTCTGAAAAGCCTGTGCCAGATATTCAGAATACATAGGGGCTGCATTCGATGAGAATTGAAGAACAAAAGAATTTTCACTATACCCATACTGCACATCGATAGGATAATGAAGGATTTTAGCTTTTTCCAAATAGCTTAAGAAAGACAAAGCATTCACATAGAACGAACGTAAATTTACAATATCAAAATCATTTTCATAAGCTTTACTTGCAACAGCATCAAGATAAGCTCCGAGACTCAAATGAGTCATCAGTTTAAAGGAATAGACCTTTTTTAAAAGTGTATCGTAGGCATATTCAACATTTACAGCAGAGCTGACATAGAATAATCGCTGAACAACTTTACATAACAGTTCATCATCAAGTGACTTGATATCCAACACTGCACGGCCGTTAAATTTCCAAAACTCTGCTTTATTTTTAACTGGCGCAAGACTCACGACTTTAATTTCATTTTTGAGAATGCCGTATTTCTTGTCTAATTCTTCCCAAACCATTTCTTCATCGCTGACGATCATAAAAGAGACTGCTTCCGTCATTTCAGAAACAACGTTAAAGCCTCCCTCTTCAAGCATAAGCTTAAACTTAGGATGTAATTCCCCCACTAGATTAAGAATGTCTTTTTTTACATTCTCTTGGGTCATTAAGCTCCCTTCGCCATAGGTTCTAAATCCTCACTGTCAAATACGGAATGAAGAAGTCCTTGCAAACGTCTAATAGGCAAAGAGCTCAACTCCACATTTGATTCAGATGAAGTTAAATCTTTTAAAAATCCCACTCCATCCCCTTCCAAAAAATCTCTTTCTTCGTAGGAAAGAATTTGATTGAGAGAAATCATTATATTTTCTAAATCCGAAACTTCTGCTTCCGTTATTTTTTTTGGCCAACCAGCACCAGTTGTCTTCTCATGGTGATTGAGAATAAGACTCAGCACTGTTTTATCATTCAAAAACTGAGCACACTGCACACTGGCTTTTTCAAAACTAAGTTGAGGGTGTGATAAATATATATGCTTTTCACCATCAACCAGCCCAAGCTTTGCGGGAGGAGTGTCTTGCCTTTCTTTCTCACAAGCCTGAGAAATCAAATAACTAAAATTCTCTTGATCAAAAGAACAATCAATCAAGAAAGTAGTATGACAAACATCACTCAAAAATTTAAAATCGGTATATCCACTGGCCAAAACGAGTGGCGTCACTAAACTTGAAAGTAAAACAGAACGCTTAAAAAGCATTGTGCTGCAATTCCAATAGTTCTCAATAAAACGACGATCAAAACGCCAGAAAACTTTTTCATGAACATGAATAAGATCAAGCAGGCTGGCCCTTTCTTTTCCTTGCCAAAATACTTTTGAAAACCATCTGAGAATTTCAACTCGTGATTTTTTTCTTTCTTCTTCGCTCTCGGACATTTCGAGAGCTTTCCAAAGAGCAATCCCCTCTTCGATATATTCAGGATGTGTGAGAGGGATATAGCGGAAATGACTATGTTTTGCTTTTTTAATTTTATCAAACTGGAGTGCGTCGATAAGATCTCCGGCCTTCAATAATTTCAAATTTGGCATAGCCTTTCGTTCGACAAAAAAGTCGCCGAGGGCCAATAGACTTTTTTCAAGATCAGCAATCTTGAAAGAAGACTGAGAATTGTTCTTTTTGTCTAGAACAGTCATAGACACATCCTTAGTCTTCTTTTCGGAATGAAATGATAATTAATAAAGAAAACAACTCATAAAAGTGTTTTGCTCGGGAGTTTGCCCGAGTATTTCTCTCGGCTATTGTTCGCAAGTATTCAGAGTCAGATCAATTTCAACAGGCTTACGCCCTTCTACTCGATGCCGTGAATCGTGCATCTGCATTTTCAAACGAGCATAAAAACCCTTCTGGCCTTCTTGCGCCTCTAAGAGGAATTTTTCAGAGTTAGGCTCAGAGCTTAAAGGAAATTCCAAAAGAAAAGAGGCTTTTTCAAACTTCCACTGAATTTCTTGGTCAGAAAAAAAGCATTTTCCTGTCGAACACTTAACACGATCTTCTAAGACAGCTTTTCTAAAGAGAAGAAAACGACCAACGGCCTTCAAGTAAGAATCCAAAACTTCAAGATGATATTGGCTTTGCTTTTCTTTTTGAGCGGCTTTACGAAGACGCTCATAAAAATTTCCCTGCCCTAGGACAGTTCCATTGGAAGCATTCTTATAATGAAGTTTAAAAATTTCTTGTCCAAGAATAGGGACTTCTAATCCCAAAGACCAAGTGTAATTTTCATTTTCTAAAAGTGATTCATAAGAGAAACTCTGACGCTCGGAAAGAAAGATAACTCGTCCCTTTCCTTCTCCAGAGAAGCAAAGTTGATTCATTGCAGATTTAAAGTCTTGGGGACTTTTTTGAGGCAACTCCTCCTTGCTCTTAAAAAGAGCGCAAGAACTTAGCAATACTGAAAAAGCAATAACAGTAGCTACTTTTCGGCAGAAGCGGGAAGTCTCACTTTTTCTAAATGTTCCATGGACCTTAAGACGTCGGCCCGTTCTGATTCGATTCTGCAATTTTTAAGTGCCTCCACAAAGTACTTCTTAGCTTCCTCGTAGTTTTTCATATCTTGATGAATGATGGCCAGATGTTTTGTAATAACCACATCACTCTTTGTAAGCTCCCAAGCTTTTTTCATTTCGACAAGGGCACTTTTGAGATCGCCAGTTTTATAGTAGTACCATCCTAAGGAATCCCTGATATATCCATCTTCTGGTTTCAATGCGACAGCACGAGAAATATACTCATAGGCTTCTTTTAAATTCTCGCCCGCTTCCAAATAAGAATAACCTAAAAAGTTTAGAGCGTTGGCATTGTTAGGGTTTTTCTTAAGAATCTCATTAACAATTCCTCTTGCTTTTAACTGTTCCTTATTCTTTTCATATAGGGACGCCAAATAATAATCATGATTTTCTTCATAGCCCTTTTGCCCCTTCAACTGGTTCACAAGAGCAATGGCATCTGAAAAATTATCTTTAGCTTCGTGATAATTGCTCATGATGATAAAGAGATCAAATTTTAAATCTTGGCTAGCCCCGACTCTTTCTCGGACGAAGTTTTTCAAACTTGCAAAATGATTTATACGCTCTTCTTCACTTTCATCTGGCTTTTTCCCATTTAAGGCCATGTTGTAATAAATTTTAGCAATTTGCACAGAACTGTCGTGATAAAGTGGACTCTCTTTTCCAACCTTAGCAAAATACTCTTGAGCAATCTCCCAATCACCAGTGAGTTCATTTAGAGATCCAAGATAATATAAAACCTTATCTGAATCAGGAACGGCCACTAAGATTTCTTTAAATAAACTCTTGGCTTCGTCGTAACGTTTATCCTCTGAATAAAGCACTCCTAAACGAAGCTTCAAATTTAAATCGGAGGGATCATAGGTCGCAAGTTTCTCAGCGTAAGGAATCACCGTTTTGTAATCTTCCATCACAAAAAGGATTTGCACCAAACGACTTACAATAGGATAGCTCTCAGGATTTTGATCAAGAAAACTCTTGTAAACTTTTGCAGCACTTTTCCAGTCTTCTTTTTCCTCTGAAAGCATACCAAGGGCCATCGCAGCTTGATAATATGTAGGATCAATTTTTAAAGACTGGTGAAAAGCTTTAATAGCTTCTGTAAAGCGGTTTTGCTCGAGAAGGAATTTGCCTTTGTAATAACTAAAAATGCCATTTTTCTTAATCGTTTTCTCACAAGATTCTAAAGTGCTCATCGCTTCAGAAGCTTTCTTTTGCATGAAGTAACTCTTAGCTAAAAGAACACAAGCCTCATCACTCTGCTTATCATTTTTTACAAGCTGCTCATAAATGTCCTGAGCCTTTTTGTTCTCATTAAGTGCAGTATAAATGCCCCCAAGAACGAGTCCCACCGAATCATCTTTTTTAGCTTTAAAAACTTGAGCCAAAACACGCTCAGCCTCATTCAAGCGGCCAAAACGAATCAACTCTGCTGCGTATTTTTTCTTTAAGAAATAATCTTCAGTTTTAAGAGCGAGAAGATGTTTGAAATGAATGACAGAAAGTTCGTTTTCACCTCTGAGAGAAGCATCCGAAGCTTTAAGATAAAGTTCACTTGCTAGAAACTCAATTGCATCCTTACCTTTTATTTGTGCATCTTGAACACGCTCACTTAGACGCTTATCGATTTCACGTGGAGATAATTCGAAACTTCCCTCACCTAGTTTAAAAGCATTTCTATCTGCTTCCATACTTTGCTGCTTAACACTTGAGCAGGCCACAAGGGTGATCGTAAGCAAAATCGTTCCAAGAAAATGTTTTAGCTTCACAAATTGTCCTAAAACTTTGGAAATGAAAAAGAATCGTGAAGGACTCCAAAATAATCCTTCGCTTCTTCTTTTCGACAAAATGCCCTTAAGACTTAAAGACTTAGTCATATTTAAAGGAGAGAAAGAAATTCCTCTGGTCTTTAAAATAATAATTATTTAATAACAATTACTCTTTATAAAAAGCGTCAAATACAGTTCAAAAACTTCTTTAAAGAGGGTCTTTAACGCCCGACGCCAAAGTCCCTAAAAGCACATTGTCGAACAATTTTTTTTGTTTGTTTTAAATGAGTAACTTATCGATTTTTAAAGACTCTATATTTTTTGCTCAGTGAAGCAATTAAAGGCATGAAATTTATACACATGATGTTACCAAGCTGCAAAATTAGGGTATAAAGCAGGTGAACAAATTCAATATTGCTATTTAACAACTATAAAGAGATTCAATACTCAAAGCTTAGGGGAAAGAAAATGAACGACGTAAGAATCATCAAGCGTTATCAGAACAGAAAGCTCTACGACACCCATCAGAGCTGCTACGTGACTCTTGAGGAAATTGCTCAAATTATCCGCGAGGGCCATGAAATCCAGGTCATCGATAATAAGACCAAAAACGACATCACCTACATCACTCAAATTCAGCTTCTTTTCGATCAAGAAAGAAAGAGCACAAAAGCTGGTGACGTAGAATTACTTAAGAGAGTAATTCGTTCTGAAGAAGGTACCTTCACTGGTTACATCAGAACTCTCGAAGGCAAAGGTGAAGAGTTCAAGCCTTTCATGGTGAACAACGCTTCTCAAGAGACTTCAGTTACTTTGAACTAATTTCCTTTTGATAGAAGGTTAGAGGTTTTTCGATGTTGTGCGGACACTTTTCGAGGAATTTGGTTCTCCTTTTGACAGCTGGTCTTGTTCTTTCAACAGTTGCTGTTGCTAAAGATGAGACAGTAAAGCCATCAATTAAGGAGATGACATCCCAAAAGGCCTCAGAGGAAGTAGCCGCACAGATTCCTGACTCTGGCTCTTTTTCTGACGTAAATACTCACGCCGTTGGTTTGGGTATAGGCCAGACGAAAATCGATGGTGATTTTTCCAATCATGGGGATGACAAAATCAGCCCCAGTCTCTTTTATAGCTATAATGCAAGTCACTCGTTTGATCTGTTAGTTGAATTTCACACAAGCAAACACAAATACAATGGTGAGTCAGTCAGATTGACTGGCTTCCCCATTGGTGTGAAAGCTAAGATCATGCATTTTGATGCCTTTACTCCTTTCGTTCTCGGCGGTCTTGGTTTTTATTATCCAACTGAGCGCCGCAACATCAATGGCCAAATGGTCGATTCTCAAAGTAAAGCAACTCTTGGTATCCATGTTGGTGGTGGCGCAGATCTCCGTCTCAACCGTCACTATTCAATTGGTGTCCTCGGTGCCTACTATGATCCTTTCGATGTCAAGCAAGATAGAGCTGCTGCAGTAAGTGGCCGCTACTACAAGCTTCTCATCACAGGTTTTTATCACTTCTAAAAAAAGTTCTCCCCGTTTATTCATTCTGACTGGCAAAGGCGGGACAGGCAAAACCACGCTTGCACAGGCCCTTACTCTCGCTCTTCAAAATAAAAAGAAAAAAATTTTTTATGTCGCTTTTGATCAAACGACAGATACAAAGACTTGTCGCGATTTAAAAATTCCATTTTTTGTTCAAGTTCAAAAAGATATAACTCTCGAATATGTCACTGATAAACTAGGCTCAAGAATCGTCGCCAATTGGATTTTAGAAACTGCTTTTTTTAAAGCCCTCTATCAAATGCTTCCTGGGATCATCTATCTCATTTTGATCAGCGATATTTTGAAACGTCTGGAAGAAGATCAGAATCTCCATATCGTTTTAGACCTCCCCTCTTCAGGACATGCCCTCACTCTTTTTGAAGCCCCTCACAATTTCAAGGCCCTTTTTGAAAGAGGTCCCCTCTTTGAAGATTTAAAGCGTATTCAAAGAGATCTATTAAATCCCAAAGAGACCAAACTTTATATTTGCTCCCTGGCCACCGAACTTTCTTATAATGAAGCTCAAGAACTCAAAGAACAGCTCATTGAACTTGAAGTGAGTGAACCAGAAATTATTTTTAACAACAGTTTGGCTGCCCTTGATCTTGATGAAAAGAAACTGCCTCCTATCCTTAAGAAAAAAGTTAAACAAGAAAACAAAGTGCTCACAATGGGAAAAGATGAAGGGATAAAAACTGTTTTCCCTTTTATTGCTCAGGCAAGAAATAAAGATCGAATTGAAGCCCTCACGCAAGAATGGAGTGAACAGTGAAAAAGACTCCCTTCTTGGAGATTTTTTGTGGAACTGGTGGAGTAGGTAAATCCACCCTTGCAGCCTCACGCGCTCTCTTTTGGGCCAAGCAAAATAAAAAAATTCTGCTTATTACGATTGATCCCGCCAAACGCTTACGAGAAATCTTCGGTCTCAAATTAAGAGAGAGCGGCGAAGTTAAAGAAGTTTCTCTTGAAGATTTTTTTGAAGATCAAAAAGGTACTCTTGATGTCCTTCTTCTTCACCCCCACGCCACTCTCAAACGTATGGCTCAAGACGAAGCAGAAAACAGACTTCTTAAAATTTTAACCAAACCTCATGGCGGCACCAATGAAATTATGGCCGTACTTGAACTCCATCATCACTTCCAAAGCGGCAAGCACGACGTGATTATTTTAGATACAGCTCCAGGAAAACATTTTATCGATTTTCTTGAGGCTGCCGATAAAATTAAAACTTTTTTCGATCAAAGTTTTGTCGAAATCTTTTTGGCCCTTGAAAAAAAGATGAAAGGACAAAAAGAAATCAAGCAAGGCTGGGGGATTTTTTCTAATCTCATGGGTCAAGGAATCAAAAAACTTCTTGATGCCTTTGGGCAAGTGACTGGGGCAACCTTTATAGATGAGTTTGTCGAAGCCATAAATGTTCTTTATAGGAATAAAGAGACTTTCCTTGACGCGCTACAATTACAAGAAAGATTAAAAAAAGATAAAAATTGTTGTTGGTATCTGGTTGCTTGTGCCGAACAAGATAAAATTCGTGAAGCTTTGGAATTAGAACAGAGTGCCAAAAGCTTTTTACACCACCAAAACACTCTTATATTGAACAAATGCCTTAAATCTCATCTTGAATCTTGGTCTCCAGAGGACGAAAATCTGAAACAAATGAAGCGGGCCATACACTTAAAAGAAGAGGCCCTTCTTGAGGTCGTCCAAAAACAGTTCGCAGACATTCTTGAATTCCCTCAAACAATTGAGGATTCCATCAAGAAACAGGTAGTGTCATTAAGCGAACATTGGAAAGAGTAGGTTCAAATGAATTACAAGATTAACACCAAAAGCGAATTAGAAAAATTCGCTTTAAGAAATTGGAATACCATCAATCAGTATCTAGAAGAGTGGCAAAATGAAGTTCCTTTCCCCTTCTACTCCAGCGTCGATATTAGAGAGAGCGCCGGAAAACTAGCGGCCATCGATCACAATATTTATCCAGCAGGCTTTAACAATATATGTTCACTTGATTTAGAAAACTCTTCATTGGTTTTCAAAAAGACGATTGAAAGTCTAAATCCCGGAACAAAAACGGTGGCCATCATTCCTGAAAGCCACACAAAAAATACTTTCTATCTTGATCACCTTTCTTCTCTTAAAGAAGTCTTAGAGCGAGCTGAGTACAAAGTTTTCTTTACAACCTTCGATGAAACGCTTTTTCCTATGGGGGAAAGTCGCATCGATTTAACTTCTCATTCAGGGCACGCCTTAAGTTTTTATAGAAGTTCTATCAAAAATGGGCTTATTGCCTTAGAAGAACTCTCCAGCGAAAAAATCGACTTGGCCATTTTAAACAATGACCAATCCCTCCCTCTTCCTGTTCCTTGGACTGAATTAAAAATCCCTGTATTCCCCTCTCCTGGCATGGGATGGTATCGCAGACAAAAGAACATCTACTTTCGTCACTATGAACAGGTTTGCCAAAAATTTGCGGAATATTTTGAAATTAATCCTGATCTCCTCTACGCAAAATACCGCGCCGTTGATGGAGTTGATTTTTCAAGCAAAGAAGGATTTGAGCATCTCGCCAATGAAGTTGAAACACTTAAAAAAGAACTCTCTCC
>JACCEE010450894.1_pt1 | contig 51111 bp, 45 predicted proteins | sample 7449931 | NCBI WGS metagenome assembly JACCEE01 (sample SAMN15323457, study PRJNA562643) | freshwater metagenome | isolation source: river surface water | place: USA:Blue River Watershed | collected 2017-08-19 | reverse complement strand
GTGCTCGAATTTTCTAAAGTTGCCTCACCACTGCAAAAACCGTATGACGTGTATTCATTTAAGGTACTGCCTTGGTTAGGTCAAAAAATAGCGAATGACGCAGACAGTTATCGCTATCTGGCGGAATCAATACGCATGCATCCTGATCAGGAAACATTAAAAGGCATGATGCAAGAAGTAGGTTTCGATCAGGTTGACTATTTCAATTTAACTGCGGGTGTCGCAGCGCTTCACGTAGGTGTGAAACTTTAAAATTCCGTGCTGTGTGCAAAGTGTTTATCGCAACCATGCGGTAGACCACAACGATAATAAGAATTGTCATGACAAGCTTGGAAAGTCCCATCATCGCCGTTATTAATCATCTGCTGTCACGCCAGCCGGTGTTGAGCGAGAAGTTGCGCGCACATGCAGGTGAGGTGGCATGTCTTGACGTAGGTATTCAATTGACGTTAGCGGTGGCTGCTGATGGATTATTTCAGCTTGCAGGTAATGCGAAACCGAATGTCACGATACGCATCAAGCCAGCGGATTTGCCGCAGGTGTTGGTGAATATGGAAAAAGCATTTTCGTATGTCACTATCAGTGGTGATGCAGATTTTGCGCGAACCATTTCTGAGATAGCTAATGAATTGCACTGGGAGCCAGAAGAAGATCTCGCTCCTTTTTTAGGTGATATCGCTGCCGTACGTATTACGCAAGCAGCGCGCACGACGCTTTCACACGCTAAATCGGGTGGCCGCAAATTTTTCGAAAACATGGCTGAATATCTGCTGGAAGAAAATCCAACACTGCTGTATCGCCAAGCGGGTGAGAAATTTGCTTCAGATGTCGCAGTAATTCGTGATGATGTAGAACGACTCGCTAAACGCATTGCCTCGCTTGAAAAGCATAGTATGGGTGGTCAAGCATGAATCGCCTGTCACGTGTGTTCAAGATTGTTCAAGTCGCGCTGCGCTACGGCTTGGATGAAATCATATTAGTTGGGGCCAAGCTTCCGCCGCACTGGCGATTTTTGTCTGCTTTGTTTTTCTGGCGAGATATCAGCGCTCCACGCGGTGAGCGTTTGCGTCGCGCGCTAGAAGAATTAGGCCCTATCTTTGTAAAATTCGGCCAGGTGTTATCAACGCGGCGCGATCTCATGCCCGCAGATATTGCCGATCAGTTGGCGCTATTGCAGGATCGTGTGCCCCCGTTTTCTTCTGATCTGGCGATTGATGAAATTATCCGTTCGCTCGGCGAACATCCGGATCAATTATTTGCCAGTTTCACCCGCGAACCCGTAGCTTCTGCCTCAGTGGCGCAAGTGCATTTTGCCACCTTGAAAAATGGCGCTGAGGTAGCGGTCAAAGTGTTGCGGCCGGGTGTGCATAAAGCAATTGAAAATGACATCGCATTAATGCACATCGTCGCAGGTTGGGTAGAGCGTTGGTCGATAGATGGGCGTCGATTGAAGCCGCGTGAAGTGGTGGCTGAATTTGATAAGCATCTGCATGATGAGTTAGATCTCATGCGTGAGGCGGCTAATGGTAGTCAACTAAGAAGAAATTTCGCTAACTCAAATTTATTGCTCGTTCCTGAAATGCATTGGGACTATTGTTCCCAATCGGTGATTGTTATGGAGCGCATGCATGGCATACCGATTTCACAAACTCAAAAACTCATTGAAGCGGGTGTCGATTTAAAAAAGCTGTCGCGTGAAGGAGTGGAGATTTTTTTCACTCAAGTTTTTCGCGATGGCTTCTTCCATGCGGATATGCACCCCGGGAATATTCTTGTGTCGATCGCGCCTGAGAGTTTTGGCCGTTACATTGCCCTCGATTTTGGTATCGTCGGCACCTTAACGGATTACGACAAAGATTATTTGTCGCAAAATTTTATTGCCTTTTTCCGTCGCGATTACAAGCGGGTCGCTCAAGCGCACATAGAATCAGGCTGGGCGCCTAAAGATACGCGAGTCGATGAACTAGAAGCGGCTGTGCGCGCTTGCTGCGAACCTATCTTTGATCGGCCATTGGCAGAAATCTCGTTTGGCCAAGTGTTGTTACGATTATTTCAAACGTCGCGTCGTTTCAATATTGAAGTACAACCTCAATTGGTGTTGCTACAAAAAACGCTACTTAATATTGAAGGTCTCGGTCGACAGCTCGATCCAGAACTTGACCTCTGGTCGACCGCGAAGCCTGCATTAGAAAAGTGGATCAATGAGCAAGTAGGTTGGCGTGGGCTGATGGATAGACTCAAGCTCGAGGCGCCACACTACGCACAAATTTTTCCGCAGCTGCCGCGCTTACTGCAGCAAGCCTTGCTAGCTAAGGCGGAGCCCCAAGAGACTGATACGCATCGCTTACTTCAAGGGCTGATTGCAGAACAAAGACGTACGAATCGTTTATTGAGCCTTGCTATGTACTTTAGCGGCGGCCTGATAGCGGGCATCATCGTTGTACAAATTTTTCTGCGTTGGCATGGTGGTTTTTAATCTATCTAAAAGCTAACGTAAGCGTAGCTTTATTCTCATTGCTATCATAAGCCCTGCAGAAGCTAGTCCTAAACCCATTCAGTTATCAAGCATCGACTCATATTGACCAATTCCCATGAACGTTTTGCTGATCTTTGTCGGAATGTATTTACTCGTTTCGGTCGGCTTAGGGCTGTATGCCTCTACCCGAGTAAAAAACTCATCTGACTACGCGAATGCCGGCCGATCATTGCCGTTGCCAGTGGTGATTGCCACTGTGTTTGCGACCTGGTTTGGTTCTGAAACAGTGCTCGGTATACCGGCGCGATTTGCAGAACATGGATTAGGTGGCACGGTAGAAGATCCTTTCGGAGCGTCGCTATGTTTAATTTTTGTAGGCTTGTTTTTTGCCCGCAAACTGTATCGACTCAACCTCTTAACTATTGGTGACTATTTCAAGCAGCGCTATAACCGACCAGTAGAAGTCATTGCCTCATTGTGCATAGTGATTTCATATCTGGGCTGGGTATCAGCGCAAATTACTGCGCTAGGATTAGTGTTTAGTGTGTTGACCAACGGCGCTATATCAATGTCAACGGGGATGATTGCTGGCGCAGCGATTGTCTTGGTTTACACGCTATTCGGTGGCATGTGGTCGGTGGCGTTGACGGATGCATTTCAAATGTCTCTGATTGTGGTTGGTATGGTGTACATCGCGTGGGATATTGCTGGTGACGCGGGAGGTGCGCAGGTCGTAATTCAGCACGCCAGCGATGCGGGTAAGTTACGCTTCTTTCCCGAGCCTACGCTTGCCGCATGGCTGGGTTTTGTGGGTATGGGCGTGACTATCATGCTGGGTTCTATACCGCAGCAAGACGTGTTTCAGCGAGTGATGTCGGCTAGCTCTGAAAATGTAGCGGTAGCGGGTGCTGTGATAGGCGGCACGCTATATTTTTTTCTGGCTTTCATACCTATGTTTCTGGTGTATGCGGCGCAGATTATTGATCCGGCGATGTTCACGGCGCTCATTGGCGAGGATTCTCAGCTGATTTTGCCGCGACTCATACTCGGCCACACGCCGATTCTGGCGCAAATCTTATTTTTTGGTGCGTTGTTGTCCGCGATTATGTCGACCGCGAGTGGCACCTTGCTTGCGCCCAGCATCACACTGACCGAAAACATCATCCGCGAGATGTTTCCCATGAATGATCAGCAGCTATTGCTAACAACACGGATTGTGGTCGTATGTTTCACTATTTTTGTGACAACGTTTGCCTTATTTTCGCAAGGCATGCCCATTTATGAAATGGTGGGCAATTCCTATAAAGTGCCGTTGGTTGGAGCGTTCATACCCTTGGTAATGGGTATGTATTGGAAACGCGCCACCACCCAGGGTGCGCTGACCTCGGTCATTGGTGGGTTGGCATGTTGGTTACTAATGGAAGTGTTTGGCGGTGATTCTATCTGGCCGCCGCAATTCGTCGGTCTGTTGGCTGCATTTTTTGGCATGATTGCTGGCTCGCTGCTGCCGCAGGTTGGGCGACTCTCTTCAGGCGAATGACGGGCCTTACGTGGGCCTGATTGGCTGCGGGATTTATTTGAAAACCCTTTATAATTCAAGGTTTTCAAAATTTTCGCTGGAAGAGAGTCACGATGCCTATCTATGCTTATCGATGTGAAGCCTGCGGATACGCTCGGGATGTGCTGCAAAAAATCTCGGATGCTCCGCTTACGGAATGTGAATCGTGCGGCAAGCCTGAATTTAAAAAACAACTGACCGCGGCGGGCTTTCAGCTCAAAGGTAGCGGCTGGTATGTGACCGATTTCCGTAATGGTCCGGGTGATGGCAAGGCAAAGTCCGAGAAGTCTGAAGGCGGGACGGCTACCAGCGACACAAGCACGACCGCGTCGACTGGCGGCAAGGCTGATTCAGCATCCGCATCGACTACGACGACAACGACAAGCACTGACACCAAACCCTCATCACCGACGGCTACCTGATGATTGCACTCATGCGTAAATATTTTATTACCGGCTTGTTAGTGCTGGTACCTCTGGCTATTACGCTGTGGGTGCTGAATCTCATCATAGGCACGCTCGATCAATCGCTGCTGCTGTTGCCACCTTCGCTTAGACCCGAATCATTATTCGGTTTTAATTTGCCAGGTATCGGCACGATGCTGACGCTGGTGATTATCTTTGTCACGGGCTTGGTAACGCAAAACTTCATTGGTACGCGATTACTTAATTTGTGGGAATGGCTGTTGCAACGCATCCCAGTAGTTAATTCTATTTACTCAAGTGTTAAGCAAGTATCCGATACCTTGCTTTCATCGTCGGGTAATGCGTTTCGAAAAGCGGTACTAATCCAATACCCTCGTGAAGGTTCGTGGACGATCGCATTTCAGACCGGTGTGCCGGGTGGTGATGTTAAAAACCACCTGATGGGTGATTACATCAGCGTGTATGTACCCACCACGCCTAATCCAACCTCAGGGTTTTTTCTCATGCTTAAGCGCGAAGATTCAATCGAGCTTTCTATGAGCGTGGATGAAGCACTGAAATATATTGTGTCTATGGGCGTTGTCGCTCCAGGTGCCAACAAAAAGCCGGATCAAACCATTACACCCGCCAAGCCCTCCGAACACTGAGCTGTCGCGAGATTTATTAATTCTAGTAACAACGAAACTGAGACTGAACATTATGTCAATGCGTACAAATTACTGCGGCCTAACGACTGAGGCGCAAATGGGGCAAACGGTAAGCCTGTGTGGTTGGGTGCACCGTCGTCGTGATCATGGTGGAGTGATTTTTATCGATTTGCGCGATCGCGAAGGTTTGGTGCAAGTGGTGTGTGATCCTGATCGTGCAGAGATGTTTAAAAGTGCTGAGTCAGTTCGAAATGAATTCTGTCTGCGTATAACGGGTTTGGTGCGTGCGCGTCCAGCGGGCACAGAAAATACCGGCCTGACTTCTGGAAAAATTGAAGTCTTGTGTCATGAGCTTGAAGTGCTAAATCCTTCGGTGACACCACCGTTTCAGTTAGATGATGACAATCTGTCAGAGACCACACGTTTAACGCATCGTGTATTAGATTTGCGTCGACCACAGATGCAGCACAACTTAAAGTTGCGTTACAAAGTCTCGATGGAAGTACGTAAGTTTTTAGATGAAAATGGCTTCATCGATATTGAAACACCGATGCTTACCAAATCAACGCCTGAAGGTGCGCGCGATTATCTGGTGCCGTCACGAGTTAATGCGGGTCACTTCTTTGCATTGCCACAATCGCCGCAGCTATTTAAGCAATTACTGATGGTGGCCAATTTTGATCGCTACTATCAAATCACCAAATGCTTCCGCGATGAAGATTTGCGTGCGGATCGTCAGCCTGAATTTACCCAGATTGATTGCGAAACATCGTTCATGACGGAGCAAGAAATCCGCGATCTGTTCGAAGGCATGATTCGTAAGGTATTTAAAAATACCTTGAATGTGGAATTGCCAAATCCTTTCCCAGTCATGAATTTTGCAACGGCGATGGCTATGTATGGCTCAGATAAGCCCGACATGCGTGTCAAACTTGAATTCACTGAATTGACTGACGTAATGAAAGACGTTGAGTTCAAAGTCTTTTCAGGTGCAGCAACGATGGAAGGTGGTCGTGTGGTTGGACTGCGTGTACCCGGCGGAGCAAATGAGCAGGGTGGCATGCCACGTTCAGAGATTGATGCGTATACCCAATTCGTGGCGATTTACGGCGCTAAAGGTCTTGCCTACATTAAGGTCAATGACAAATCGAAAGGCCGCGACGGCCTGCAATCCCCGATTGTTAAAAACATTCACGATGCTGCACTCGCGCAGATTCTTGAGCGTACCGGCGCTGAAAATGGCGATCTGATTTTCTTTGGTGCTGATAAAGCTAAAGTAGTTAACGATGCTATCGGTGCATTGCGCGTAAAAATTGGTCACAGTGAATTTGGCCGTAAAAATGGTTTGTTCGATGAAGATTGGCGTCCATTGTGGGTAGTTGATTTCCCGATGTTTGAATTTGATGAAGACGCGAATCGTTGGAATGCTTTGCATCACCCCTTCACTGCGCCGAAAGCAGGCCATGAAGATTTCATCAGTACCGCACCGGGTAAAGCGATTGCGCAAGCCTACGACATGGTGTTGAATGGCTGGGAGTTAGGTGGTGGTTCGGTGCGTATTCATCGTGCCGATGTTCAAAGCAAGGTGTTCACCGCACTTAACATCGGTGAAGAAGAAGCGCAAATGAAGTTCGGCTTCTTGCTCGATGCTTTGCAATATGGCGCGCCACCGCATGGTGGTCTAGCTTTTGGTTTGGATCGTATTGTTACCATGATGACTGGTGCGGAATCGATTCGCGATGTGATTGCTTTCCCCAAGACGCAACGTGCGCAGTGCTTGTTAACTCAAGCGCCGAGCGAAGTCGACGAAAAGCAGTTGCGCGAATTACATATTCGCCTGCGCAGCGTGGAGCCTGCAGTCAAGAGCTAATGTTAGGTGGTACCCAACCGGTTTGGGTGTCACGCTTTATGGTCTCTAGGACTGCGCGTGCTAAGCAGGGCATAATTGCTGTGTCACTTTTGCGCGCACACTGACATGCCTGACCATAAAATTCCCGAATCCGTATTGGTTGTTATTTTTTCAGTCGACCTCCAAGTCTTACTGCTAGAGCGGGCTGATAAGCCGGGTTTCTGGCAATCGGTGACGGGCTCTAAAGACGCCATTGATGAACCCTTGCGCGAAACCGCGATTCGCGAAGTCTTCGAAGAAACCGGTCTGCAGATCGGTAGTCCGGCCATACCTGAGTCGGCACTCATCGACTGGAACCTTTCCAATGTTTATGAGATCTATCCCGTCTGGCGACATCGTTATGCGCCAGGCGTTACGCATAACACTGAGCATGTATTTGGTTTGCAAGTGCCGAGTAACATGGCTATCACGCTGGCCGAGCGCGAGCATTTGAACCACCAATGGCTACCTTGGCGGGCAGCAGCAGACCGCTGTTTTTCTCCCTCCAATGCGGAAGCGATTCTTCAATTACCGCAGTATCTGAATACAGGTCCCGCCACTCAAACATGAAGCTTCGCATCGTTACCTACAATATTCACAAGGGTGTGAGTACCTTAGGCGCGCGGCCGCGTATTCACGCAATCAAACAAGCGCTTACGGGCTTGTCTGCTGATCTGGTTTTTTTGCAGGAAGTGCAGGGTCGGCATGATCTGCTGGCCTTGCGTCATTCGGCGAATTGGCCGCATCAAGGGCAACATGAGTTTTTAGCCGACGATCATCAGCACAGTGCGTATGGCATGAATGCGGTGTATGACCATGGCCATCATGGTAATGCTTTGTTATCGAGTTTTCCAATCACGTCAGCACGTAATCATGATGTGTCTGATCACGCATTCGAGTCGCGCGGTATTTTGCATTGTGTATTGCAAATTGAAAAAACAAAGGTGCATTGTTACGTGGTGCATCTGGGATTGTTTGCAGGTAGCCGCTTGCGTCAGATGCAAGCATTGATTGATGCTGTTATTAGTACGGCGCCGGCTGACGCCCCCTTGTTGATTGCGGGAGACTTCAACGATTGGACCAATGCCCTGAGCGACAGCTTACGTAAACGCTTAAACGTGACCGAAGTGTTTGATCATCAAATCACAGCACGTAGCTTTGGCGCATATTTACGTCGTTTGTCTGGCCGTGGTCCGCGCAAGGCTCCGGCAAGAACCTTCCCCGCAGCGATGCCGGTGCTGCAATTAGATCGTATTTATATGCGTGGTTTTACCGTTGAAGCTGCCAAAGTTTTACATGGAGCTGGTTGGGCCAGACTCTCAGATCATGCGCCCATCATCGCAGACTTGCGGCTGCTAACGCCAGCGGACGATACTGATCTGGCGACCTACGATGTGGCCGAAAATTCACATGCAAGTAACTAGCTACAGTCACAATAATCGTTTATCACTTCTACACCGCGGAGAAGAATTTTTTCCAGCACTGGTGCTGGCTATAGATAGCGCGCATAGTGAAATCTATCTCGAGACCTACATCTTTTCTCTTGATGTCACCGGTCATCATGTCAAAGCAGCACTCATGCGTGCAGCAGCGCGTGGCGTGAATGTGCATGTAATGGTCGACTGGTTGGGTACCGGTGAGATGGCTACGTTGGAGTTGCGCAAAGATCTTGAGGCTGCCGGTATTCGTTTTGCCTGTTTCAATCCGTGGTTTGCGCGCGGGCTGGCGCGACTGCATAGAAAAATCGTCGTTATCGATAGGCACTTAGCCTTTCTTGGCGGCTTAAATATTAATGATGATTTGGTCTCCGATGATCTTCACCATGAGATCTTGCCAGCGCCGCGTTGGGATTTTGCGATTAGTATTTCCGGACCATTGGTGGATGCCTTGCATGCCGAAGTTTCTGGTCTGTGGGCACGACAGCAACCTCAAGGTTTGCGCCGTCGATTACAAAATCTTCGAGAGCAGTATTCGACTCGCTTAAAGCCTTTGCAGGAAGTCGCACAAGCGGCATTAGTGATTAGAGATAATCTTCGGAATCGACACGCTATACAGCGCGCATTTCTTCAAGCATTAGGCCAAGCTCATCATGAGGCTTGGCTGGTGACGCCTTATTTTGCGCCAGGTCGTAAATTGCGTAAGGCATTAATGCATGCTGCTGAGCGCGGCGTATCTGTCACTCTATTGATTGGGGTTGGGCAGTTTCGTTTGCAAGATGCGGTTGCGCAGTCATTTTATCCGCGCCTTTTGAATGCAGGTGTTCGTATCATTGAATATCGTAAAACACAGCTACATGCAAAAGTGGCGGTTATTGATGCACTTTGGTCGACCGTAGGATCAAGTAATTTTGATGGTCTATCTTTATTTGTGAACCACGAAGCTAACATCATTGTGCGTGATGAAGAATTTGCGAGCATCTTGCGCGATGCTATTGGTCAGGGCGTGCATGAAGGCGTACCGGTGATGCTGGAGGAAGTAAAGAAATATTCATGGGCTCGTCGCGTATTTAATCGATTTGCTTACCTAATATATAAAAGTGTTTTCCAAATTGTTAGCGCGGGTAGGTATACCAAATGATAGGTATGTCTTCAGATTCATTTTTGTTTATCGTTGAACTGAGTGTTAGCCATGAGTGAGCAAGTACGAATTGATAAATGGCTGTGGGCAGCGCGTTTTTTTAAAACCCGCTCACTGGCCGCTGAGGCGATTGATCGGGGTCGCATAAAAATTAATGATGAGCGCTGCAAGACTTCTCGCCAGGTGCATCTGAATGATTTGATCGACATTGATAATGGCAGCGCTGAGTGGCAAGTGCGAGTGCTTGGCGTGTCATCTCAGCGCGGCTCAGCGACCATTGCGCGAGAGCTGTATGCCGAAACGGATGAAAGTATTCAACGGCGCGAACAGCAAGCCGAACAGCGCCGGCTTTATATTGAGCCGGCCGAGGCCCTGCGCGGCCGACCGACCAAGCGCGACCGACGACAACTCGATCGATCAAAGTAGGCGCTGAAATTCATAATCAGTGCATAATAGGACGCTCGTTCTATTTTCTGCAAAGTTCTATCTCCGGGAGTCCGCATGACCGAAACCATTCAGAAACCTCTGCGAAAAGGGGAGCAGACCCGTGCTGCGATCTTGGGCGCCGCACTCGAAATGGCCAGTCGCGAAGGTTTGGAGGGCCTCACGATTGGTGTTTTGGCCGAACGTATGGATATGAGCAAGTCCGGTGTATTCGCACACTTTGGCTCTCGTGAAGATTTGCAGATTGATGTGCTCAGACTCTACAACCATCAATTCGAGCAAGAAGTTTTTTATCCCAGTATTCGCGAGCCACGGGGTTTGCCACGTTTGCAAAGTCTTTTCAGGCGTTGGGTCGATAGAGTCAGTTTGGAGATTGCCTCCGGTTGTATTTACATCAGTGGCGCTGTTGAGTATGACGACAGGCCGGGCCCGATTCGTGATCACTTGGTCGATATGGTCGATAGCTGGCAACGTGCTTTACACAGGGCTGCTCAACAAGCGATTGATGAGCAGCATTTGAAATCCGATACCGATCCCAAGCAATTGGTCTTTGAAATGTATGGGTTGGTACTAGCCTTACATCATGATGCGCGTTTCATTCGTAGCCCCGGTAGTGTGAAGCGCGCGCACGCAGGTTTTGAGCGCCTGATTGCCAGCGTCCAGACCGCAAAAAACTAGTCTAGCGCATCGCTTGTACAACGCTCTGCCAGAAAACTCCCTTTGATATGAGTAAAGTCAGTACGCTGATCACCCCTATTTAGTCGAATTCCGAAACACGTAACAAACACCAGGAGAACCCCATGCCAAATTATCAGGCGCCGCTGCGCGATATGCATTTTGTGCTGCATGAATTACTCAACGTTGAGCATGAGCTTCGTTCCTTGCCGGCCCATGCTGATATGGATGCAGACACTATCAATCAAGTGCTAGAAGAAGGCGGTAAATTTGCCTCCGATATTGTTTTTCCGCTGAATCATTCAGGCGACCGCGAGGGTTGTCATTACGATGCCGCTACGCGTTCCGTCACTGCTCCTGCCGGATTCAAACAGGCGTATCAACAGTACGTAGCGGCGGGTTGGCCTGCCTTATCGTGCGATCCGGCTTATGGTGGGCAGGGCTTGCCAATTGTTTTGAACAACGGTTTTTATGAAATGCTCAATTCAGCGAATCAGGCGTGGACCATGTATCCCGGCTTGTCGCATGGTGCGTATGAGTGCTTGCATGCACATGGTAGTGAAGAGCAAAAAAAATTATATTTACCAAAGTTAATATCAGGCGAATGGACTGGCACCATGTGCCTGACGGAGTCTCATTGCGGAACCGATTTAGGTTTGCTAAAAACACGAGCGCAGCCACAGGCAGATGGAAGTTACCACCTCACGGGTAGCAAAATTTTTATCTCTGCTGGCGAACATGATCTGTCGTCCAACATCGTGCATTTAGTGTTGGCTCGTTTACCCGATGCACCACCAGGTACGAAAGGGATCTCTTTATTTGTCGTTCCAAAATTTTTACCCGATGCGAGTGGTAATCCGGGTGAGCGCAATCCTATTTTTTGTGGTGCTATCGAACACAAAATGGGTATTCATGGCAATGCGACTTGCCAAATCAATCTTGATAATGCGACGGGTTGGTTGATTGGTGAGCCCAATCGCGGATTGAACGCAATGTTCGTGATGATGAATGCAGCGCGCCTCGGTGTGGGTATGCAGTCGCTGGGTCTGACAGAAGTGGCGTACCAAAATGCAGTGAGTTATGCGCGCGAGCGCACTCAAGGTCGTAGCTTGACAGGAGCGAAAGCAGAATCACAAGCCGCTGATCCTATTATTGTCCATCCCGATGTGCGTCGCATGTTACTTACAGCGCGTGCCTATGCAGAAGGCGGCCGTGCTTTTACTTCATATATTGCCTTGATGATTGATCGTGAACTGAATCATCCCGATGAAGAAGTTCGCAAGCTAGCGGCTGATGAAGTCGCGCTACTGACGCCCGTGGTGAAAGCCTTCCTGACTGATAACGCATGGATAGCGACATCCGAGGCCATGCAAGTGTATGGTGGGCACGGTTACATTGCTGAATGGGGAATGGAGCAATATGTGCGCGATGCGCGCATCAATATGATTTATGAAGGCACTAACACCATACAGTCACTCGATTTGCTAGGACGCAAAGTGCTGATGGATAACGGTGAGAAGCTACGCAAGTTTGGTGAAAAAATAAAAAACTTTGTAGAAGAAAACGGTACCGATGAAGCTATGTCTGAATTTATTACGCCACTCGCTGATATCGGCGACAAAATCACTAAGCTCAGCATGGAAATTGGTATGAAAGCGTTTATGAATCGTGATGAGGTTGGAGCAGCAGCAGTACCTTATATGCGCGTTGTGGGGCATTTAGTGTTTTCTTGGTTCTTTGCGCGTATGGCTAAGCTAGCGCTAGAAAAACAAAACAGTGGCGATGATTTTTATCAAGCGAAGTTAGCTGTTGCTCGTTTTTATTTTGCGCGCCTGCTACCTGAAACGGCGATGTTGATACGACAGGCACGTTCTGGTTCAGATAATCTGATGGCGCTAGATGCTGGCTTATTTTAATCAGCATTAATCGAAAAGGACGTATCGATGTCTAAGGTCATGATTAAGAAAGTCGCGATTCTTGGTGCGGGTGTGATGGGTGCACAAATTGCAGCGCATTGTATTAATGCTCGAGTGCCTGTCATTTTGTTTGATTTACCGGGTAAGCCTAATCAACCGCGTAATGCATTGGCCGAGCGCGCACTGGAGCATCTGAAAAAAATCAATCCTGCTCCGCTAGCGCAAAGTCAACAGGCCGAATTGATTGAGGTGGCGAATTTTGACGATGATCTGCAAAAACTAGCTTCCGTCGATCTGATCATTGAAGCCATAGCTGAGCGCATGGATTGGAAGCATGCGCTGTACGAGAAAATTGCTGCGCATGTTCCATCGCACACGATTTTTGCGACTAATACTTCAGGCTTATCAATTACCGATCTATCGACTGGTCTAGCGGATGATTTGCGTTCACGTTTTTGTGGCGTACATTTTTTTAATCCGCCACGCTATATGCATTTGGTAGAACTGATTCCTACCGTAGCAACTCAGCCTTCGATACTCGATCAATTAGAGAGCTTTCTTGTTACCACATTAGGTAAGGGCGTAGTGCGTGCGATTGATACACCTAACTTTATTGCCAATCGTGTGGGTGTGTTCGGCATGCTTGCGATCATGCATGAAGCAGAAAAATTCGGTCTTTCGTATGACGTGGTTGATGATTTAACCGGCGCAAAATTAGGCCGTGCTAAATCAGGCACATTCCGTACCGCCGATGTGGTTGGCTTGGATACTTTGGGTCATGTGATTCGCACCATGCAAGACAAATTACCTGACGATCCTTTTCATTCAGTGTATGCAACACCAGCCGTACTTGAACGACTCGTCGGTGGTGGAAATCTGGGGCAGAAAAGTGGCGCTGGTTTTTATAAAAAAGTAGGCAAGGATATTTTGCGCTACGACGCCGCTAAACAAGACTATGTCGCTTCGGGCACTAAAATTGATGACTTAATCGGCCGAATTTTAAAAGAAAAAGATCCTGCTAAACGCCTGAAATCACTACGTGAATCAACCAACCCGCAAGCTCAATTTTTGTGGGCGATTTTCCGCGATTCATTTCATTACATTGCTGTGCATCTTGAGTCTGTAGCCGAGACAGCGCGTGATATTGATTTTGCGCTGCGCTGGGGTTTTGGTTGGAAGCAAGGCCCTTTTGAATTGTGGCAACAAGCGGGTTGGCAGCAAGTAGCGCAATGGGTAAAGCAGGATATTGACGAAGGCCATGCGTTATCCAATGCGCCGTTGCCCGCTTGGGTATTTGATGGGCGCACAGCCGTGCATACAGAGCATGGATCCTGGTCGCCTAAACAGAAATCGTATATAGCCAGATCCGCATTACCCGTCTATCAACGACAACTATTCCGCGCATCATTAGTCGGTGAATCGTTAGCTACCGGCGCAACAGCCGGTGTGACTTTGCACGAAGATGCCTCCGTACGATTGTGGCATCAAGACGATGATGTATTGGTGTTGTCGTTTAAAACCAAGTTACATGTGATGGGCCCAGAAGTTATCGCTGGTATAGAGCGCGCTGTCACCGAAGCCGAACAACATTTCGGTTCACTCGTTATCTGGCAGGCCGATTCGGCAGAAGGCGGTGCGTTTTCCGCGGGTGCTGATTTGCAGGCTATGTTGCCTGTCTTTATGTCGGGTGGTTTGAAAGCGATCGATCAAGTCGTGGCAAATTTTCAACGCGCGATGATGCGGGTTAAATATGCCAACGTGCCAGTCGTTGCAGCGGTCGGTGGTATCGCTTTGGGTGGCGGTTGCGAATTATTAATGCATGCCAGTCGTCGAGTCGCGTTGTTGGAATCGTATATCGGTTTAGTCGAAGTAGGCGTTGGCTTGATGCCAGCGGGCGGTGGCTTAAAAGAGATCGCTTTACGCTCTGCACGCGAAGCCAAAGGGAATGACATTCTTCAGTTTTTAAAAAATCGTTTTACAGCAGCAGCCACAGCAGCAGTATCTAAGTCGGCACCCGAAGCTAAAAAAATGGGCTATCTCTCGCGTGGTGATGTGATTGTGCTCAATCCGTATGAATTACTACATGTCGCTAAAGCGCAAGCGGTAGCATTAGCTCAAGCGGGTTATCGTCCTCCTTTGTCCTCACTGATTCCAGTAACAGGCCGCTATGGCATCGCTACTATTCGGGCACAACTCATCAATATGCGTGATGGTGGTTTTATTTCTGCGCATGATGAACATATCGCGACACTCATCGCCGATACGGTGTGTGGTGGCGATATAGATCCTGGTAGTCAGGTGAGTGAGCAATGGTTATTGGATAAAGAGCGCAAAGGTTTTATGGCATTGCTAGCGCATCCAAAAACACAAGAGCGCATCATGGGCATGCTGCAGACCGGTAAACCCGTACGAAATTAAAGCCGAGCTATTGCTGATTCATTACACAGGAATTCATCATGACTAAACAACTTCAGGATGCCTATATCGTTTCTGCCGTGCGAACTCCCATAGGCAAAGCGCCGCGTGGTGTGTTTCGTCATATGCGCCCTGATGATTTGCTGGTTCACGCATTGCAAGCTGCTTTAGCGCAGGTGCCAACGCTTGATCCTAAGCTGATTGAAGATGCGATTGTTGGTTGCGCATTCCCTGAAGCCGAGCAAGGTTTGAATGTTGCACGTATGTCTGTACTGCTGGCAGGTTTACCCAAGACCGTAGGCGGCGTCACCGTCAATCGGTATTGCGCTTCCGGTTTATCTGCCGTAGCGATGGCAGCTGATCGCATACGCGTTGGTGAAGCGGATGTCATGATCGCCGCCGGTGTTGAGTCCATGTCCGTGGTGCCTATGATGGGTTATCACCCATCGATCAATATGAGTGTGTTCAGCGATGAAAATATTGGCATGGCCTATGGTATGGGTTTGACCGCAGAAAAAGTAGCAGCGCAGTGGAAAATTTCACGTCAGGCTCAAGATGAATTCGCGCTTGAATCCCATCGTAGAGCGCATGCAGCACAATTAAGTGGCGAACGTGCTGGCGAAATTATTCCTATTGATGTCATTCAGCGACTACCCAATCTAAGCAGCGGTCAGATCGATACACATACACAAACGATTACCGATGATGAAGGCGTTCGCCCTGATACCACACTGGAAGCGCTAGGAAAACTCAAGCCGGTATTTGCCGCTAAGGGTTCGGTAACTGCTGGGAATAGCTCGCAGACATCGGATGGGGCAGGTGTACTGATTATCGTTAGCGAAAAAATTCTGAAGCAGTTCAACCTCGTTCCACTAGCGCGCTTTGTTTCGTTTGCAGTGCGTGGCGTGCCACCAGAAATTATGGGTATCGGTCCTAAGGAAGCGATTCCAGCGGCATTAGCCTCTGCCGGCTTGACGCTAAATCATCTCGATTGGATAGAACTAAACGAAGCTTTTGCTGCGCAAGCACTCGCGGTCAGTCATGACTTGGGTCTCGATATGAGCAAAGTGAATCCTTTAGGTGGTGCGATAGCATTGGGTCACCCTTTGGGTGCGACGGGTGCTATTCGTTCAGCCACCGTCATACACGGACTGCGTAAACGTAAACTCAAATACGGCATGGTGACGATGTGTGTGGGTACGGGTATGGGTGCCGCCGGTATTTTTGAAAATCTGTCATAGCGACGGGTTTTACTAAGAGAAAACAATATCAGCGAAAAATTCCATCCCATGGGCCAGGTATTAGCGTTGCTGTAGTGCCGTTATTCGCTACTTCAGGTCGGTTTAAGGTAAACATGGTTTCCGCAGTAACGAATGAGTAATCCATATAACCGAGTCGCGCTAGCGGCTGTGCTGCCGCCACATCGAAAATTCCATCGTTGATGTAGTTATCATCGATATACACTCCAACCACCTCTCCAAATACAAGCCAATACGCTAATTCGGGATGACCTTCCGGAGCAGGCAACGGCAAAGTTTTCCAGTAGCGACATTCGAGCGCTGCGGGTGCTTCTGCGACTCGAGGTGGTTTGACATAAAAAGAGTCTGCTGGTGTCACGCCAGCTAACTTGAATTCATTGATGTCATGATTAACCGCAGCAGAGGACATATTCATCGCATCGCGTAGTTCTTGGCTGACGATTGAGCAAACAAATTCACCCGTTTCTTCAATGTTGATGAGCGTATCTTTTCGGCCGATGGATGAAAACATAACCATCGGCGGTCTGTCGCTGACCGCATTAAAGAAACTATACGGAGCTAAGTTAAGTACACCCGTTTTACTTAAGGTTGATATCCAACCAATGGGTCTGGGTGTAACAAGCGCTTTGAAAGGATTGTATTTCAGCCCGTGATTATTGAGCTTAGTATCGTATTGCATAGTAGATCCTGACTATTTGGTCTTATAAGGTTAAGCGAAAGCTATGCAAGAACTCTTTAAGAGATATTGTAATGTCCTCTAAGTTATACCCTGATTTTAGGCAGCCATTTAAATCTGAGCATCTATCTATTGGACGGTAATGACAGCTAGATCCGAAATTCTCAGCACAGACCGATTCCGCCCTAGACCACCAAATAAGCAATGCCTTTGTTAGCAATAACTGGCGCTGTGGACATTTTGTGAGTGTTAGGCTATTTTCGTATTTAAATCGTATCAGTGCATATACAAAGGGATGGGGGGATCCATGCTTCAACTACGACCTAACTGCGAGTGCTGCAATAAAGATCTCCCGCCAGAGGCCATTGATGCTCGTATCTGCTCATTCGAATGCACTTTTTGCGCATCATGCGCTGATACTACGCTGAGAGGCTATTGTCCTAATTGTGGTGGAGAACTTGTCGCTCGCCCTCGACGACCCGCGGATAAGCTCGCAAGATATCCCGCCTCCACTGATCGCGTCTTAAAGCAAGAAGGTTGTGTCAAAGCTTCTTAAAATTATTCAGCAAGGTCTTCCGTAACTGGACATTAATTAAAGCAAGATCAGCCTTCTCCAGCTCGACTTTTAGAGAGCTAACTACCAACCTGTCGTTGCGAATTGCATCGATTCGTTATCTCGTCGAAGTGTTACTTCGTGCAGAGATACAGCTAAATACCAAGTTTGTCGTTTATCGTTTGGCTTTAATTTAGCGAAGCCTGCCGGCGTCAGTAGTGCCAGACACATTGACGGTTGTGGATCTCGAACTGAGCGATACAAGATGCCGCCGATGTTGGCCTCTCGCGCAACACGAGCAAATTGCTGCGTCTGTTCGTACTCTGTAGGGTGTTGCCAGATAGTGGCATGTTGATCGAACGGAGGGCGCTGTAGATCAATTACTGACGTTGCTACCTCTGCTTGAAAGGCGGTGTGTGCTACGGGTTCAATGCGTTCAAGATCAATCGCATCTTGTAGAAATTTCCAGCGCCAATAACCCAGTTCTGCTCCAGCAGTTCGAACGGATTCCGCACCATAGAAAACGCCGGGGTCGGTCACTGCTCGAAAGCGGGAGCCGCCGCGCTTAGGGTTATACCGAAAGGGCGTGGCGAACAAATAATCCAGATCAGTGGAGTCATCGGGGCGGGTGGGCTTGCTGGATTCAATTAACGACTCCAGCAGATCTTGCTCGTCGCGATTGTCGACCAGCTTCATGGTGGCCGCAATGTGTTGCGACTCCACCATACGCCAGACCTGGCCGCGCCAGGTAAAGGCCTCAGACGAGACCGCGGGAGGCGTCCAGGTAGTGAACGACACGGACCAACCCTTCTGTTTGACGAATCAGATCGACCGGGCGACCATTCAGCCCCCGGTTCTCGCTGTTGAGCCATTTCCGAGCAGTCTGCTCGTTACCCACGATGGAATCTAGCGAGCGGAAAACGCGCACAAATAGCAAGGCAAATTCCCATTCTTTGCGACGTTCATCGAGCTTGTATTCACCGCTATAGAGGCGAGTTACCGTGGGTGGGCTCACGCCTAGGATCTTGGCAAGCAAAGCGCGAGAGATGTCTAAGCGCTCAGCTGCGCGGGCCACGGCTTTGGTCAGTACCGAGGATGGATCGGGCTTTGCCGCAGGTTCGCCCCTAGAAGCAATCATGGTCAATATCCTTTCTAAGGAAATAATATAACACTAAAATTTCTGTGGAAGCTAATATTTACCCAATCTAACAAATCCCTTTCACTCAAACGGCGGATGCAAGGATGTATAAGGGTTCTTTTTAGTGAGCAGTGGCATGGATGCTGTCGATATAAAAACCTTTCTTAGCGATGCTCTCAGTCTCAGCTAGAATCGCGATGTGAAGCAGACTAGGCAGTCGCTGGCAGTCGCGTAATGGTGATAGCGAGAGGAAGGTCCGGACTCCACAGAGCAGGGTGACGGTTAACGACCGTCCGTCGTGAGACGAGGAATAGGGCCACAGAGACGAGTCTTTGCAGCGCAAGCTGCAAAGGGTGAAACGCGGTAACCTCCACTCGGAGCAATTCCAAATAGGCATGCGTTGACGTTGCTCGCTGAGCATGCGGGTAGGAAGCTTGAGCGTTGGAGTAATCCTGCGCCTAGAGGAATGACTGTCCGGGCAGCGCAAGCTGCTATACAGAATCCGGCCTATCGGTCTGCTTCACTTTATTTCTGGTGGGATAGCTTTCTGCGATCGCCACTCCCAATTAGGCTCAGACAATTTCTAAAGCAATTTCATTTTTGAAATTGCTTTTAAATAAATAAACTTGCAATCGCACAAAACACATGTGTATTGCTGAAGTTTTACTTTCATTAACTTCCCTAAGTCCTTCATTTTCAACGCCTATTCTAGGTACGTTCAGCTTCAACAGTTGACGCTAAGTCATTGACTTCATTGAAAAAAACTACATTTCTCTCCTCGATATTCCTTGACCGACAATTCTCGATCTACTAAAGTGGGCGCCAGTGTGAAAAAGTGTCTTTTTGTGGGGCAAAGATTTTTCTTTCTCCTAACATTTGACGACTTGCTGTTGTGCTTATGTTCACTAAATTTTAACGATAAGGGAGATAACCAAGGTGTATCAGGGCGCGTCCGCGTTGAGTCTGGATGCAAAAGGCCGAATGTCCATTCCGGCCCGGCATCGTGACGCACTGTCTTTGCAGTGCGAAGGACGCATTACGCTGACCAAACACCCGCACGGTTGTCTTCTTTTATTCCCTCGCCCGGTTTGGGAAATTCATCGCGAACAAATTTCAGGTTGGCCGATGTCGGCGCGCGCCTGGCAACGAATTTTCCTCGGTAATGCATCTGACGTTGAGATGGATAGCGCGGGTCGAATATTAATTTCTCCTGAATTAAGAACGGCTGGATTGCTGACACGCGATGTGATGTTGCTCGGTATGGGTAGTCATTTTGAAATTTGGGATGCGGCAAGGTTGGAAGAAAGTGAATCGCAGGCAATCGCGAATGGCATGCCTGACGTGTTGAACAATTTTTCTTTCTGACCGTCGCTTATGAGTCACGCAGCGGTGCCCGAGTATTTGCACCGAACGGTATTACTGGATGAAGCAGTTGACGCGCTTTCGATAGTGGGTGCGCGTTGCGATGGAATTTTTGTTGATGGCACCTTTGGTCGTGGTGGTCACAGCCGCCGCATTCTCGAGCGACTGTCGACAAAAGGTCGTTTGATTGCGTTTGATAAAGATCCGCAAGCTGTAGCGGAGGCGCAAAAGTTAGCGCAAGACGATAGTCGTTTTGTGATTATGCATGACAGTTTTGCGACGCTGGACGTGCAGCTTGCTGCATTGAAGATCGAAAAAATTGATGGAGTGTTACTCGATCTGGGTGTGTCTTCACCTCAGGTTGATGAAGCAGAGCGTGGTTTTAGTTTTCGTGCTGATGGTCCACTCGACATGCGCATGGATACCACGCGTGGCATGGCGGCGTCTGAATGGCTGGCAACAGCGACTCAGGAAAACCTGGAGAAAGTGATTCGCGACTATGGGGAAGAACGGTTTGCTTTTCAGATTGCAAAGGCGATTGTTGCTCGCCGGGCAGTCGAGCCACTCGTCAGCACGAGAGACTTTGCAGCACTCGTGGCTAGCGCCGTCAAGACCCGTGAAAAAGGGAAAGACCCGGCCACCCGGACTTTTCAGGCTGTACGGATATTCATCAATCAGGAACTTGAAGAACTGGAAGCAGGTTTGAATCAGGCATACGAACGTCTCGCACCGTTCGGGAGATTGGTGGTGATAAGTTTTCATTCACTTGAAGATCGTATCGTTAAACGGTTCATGGCGGACAAAGCCAACGTACCGCAGCCTCATCGTCGCTTGCCAGTTCGTGCCGTTGATTTGCCATCACCGCTTATGAAATTACTCGGCCGTGTCAAACCTTCAGAAGAAGAAATTACCGCCAATCCCCGATCACGTTCAGCCGTCATGCGTTGCGCTATGCGTTTAGCACCTGGGGGTGCTCATGAGTAATCGTACGATTTTATCCTTAGTCAGTTTGTTGATGATTTGCGCGCTCTTATTAGTGAACTCGCAGTTTCAGGCGCGCCGATTATTTATTGAGCTCGAACGCTCACAGTTACGTCAGAAAGAATTAGAGACCGAATGGTCGCAGCTGCAGTTAGATCAATCCATGCTCGCCAAACATGCGCGTGTAGATACCTTAGCGCGTACATCGCTCGGTATGTCTTCACCTGGCGCCGGTAAAACTCAATACCTGACCGCGGGAGCTAAATAGTGCGAGCGCCCAGCAGAAAAGCAGCTGCTCGAGGCGTCGCATTTGCGGCTAGTCCTGTACTGGCTGTACGTTTACCTGCTTGGCGTTCACGCGTTGCGCTGTTTTTGTTGTTCGCTGCATTTGTGGCGCTGGCTGCCCGCGCATTTTGGTTGCAAGCCGTGTCGACTGAGTTTTTGCAGAAAAAAGGTGCATCGCGATACGCACGTACACTCGATTTACCTGCAGTACGCGGAAAAATTCTCGATCGAAATGGCGAAGTGATGGCGACCTCGCTTCCAGTCAAAGCGATTTGGGCAGTGCCAGACAGCGTTAATGCATCGCCTGAAAAATTACAAAAATTAGCGCAGCTACTCGACATTAGTTCGCAAGAACTCAAGAAAAAACTTGAATCCGATTCCAATTTTGTTTATCTAAAACGGCAAGTAGAAATTGAAGCAGTTGATCAAGTACTCGCACTCGATATTCCAGGGATACATACCAAACCAGAATACAAACGCTTTTATCCCGCCGGTCAAGTTGCGGCGCACGTACTCGGTTTTACTAGTGTCGAAGATAAAGGCCAGGAAGGTATGGAGCTGGCTCAACAATCGACGTTGGGTGGCATTACGGGGAGTCGTCGTGTCATTCGCGACAATCTGGGCCGAGTTGTCGATGACATAGCGTTGTTACGTGAGCCTCAAGATGGACGTGATCTCACCTTATCCATTGACAGCAAAATCCAATACATCGCTTTTACTCATTTGCAGCAAGCGATTGAAAAAAATAAAGCTAAAGCAGGTGGCATCGTTGTTATAGATGTTAAGACTGGCGAAGTGCTCGCTTTGGCGAATATGCCTACCTACAACCCTAACAGCCGCGTTGGATTGACAGGTGCGCAATTGCGTAATCGTGTATTTACCGATACGTATGAACCGGGTTCAACACTCAAACCTTTCACGGTCGCACTTGCATTAGAAAAAGGTCTGGTTACCCCCAGCACAATTTTAGACACGCCAGGAAAATTAACGATAGGCCCCTCGACGATTGGTGATTCGCATCAGCACGCAGCCTCATTGTCGGTGTCGCAAATTATTCAGCAATCATCGAATGTAGGTACAGTTCGAATGGCGCAAAAGCTCGAGCCGCGTCAGATGTGGGACATGTTTAGTGCTGTCGGCTTTGGGCAGCCACCGCGGGTTGGTTTCCCCGGGGCTGTTGCGGGTCGTATGCGGCCCTACAAAACGTGGCGCCCGATTGAGCAAGCGACCATGAGCTACGGACATGGTATTTCGGTATCACTGATTCAAGTAGCGCGTTCGTACATGATTTTTGCGCGCAATGGAGAGATGATTCCTTTGTCGTTTCAAAAAGTGTCGCAGTTACCAGCTCCTCAGCGCGTTATCAGCGATAAAACGGCGCATCAAATGCGCGACATGATGGAATTAGTTGTAGGCCCCGGCGGCACTGCGCCACTAGCGCAAGTACGAGGTTATCGTGTGGCAGGTAAGACAGGCACTGCGCACAAATTAGAAAACGGTCATTACGTTAACAAGTACGTAGCTTCGTTCGTTGGCCTGGCGCCAGCGTCAAATCCGCGCATCATCATTGCCGTCATGATTGATGAGCCGGGTGCGGGTAAGCATTTCGGTGGTTTGGTCGCAGCGCCTTTGTTTTCAAGCGTTGCAGCGAGTACGTTGTCATCCCTAAATGTGCCACCTGACGCGAGTGTGAGTAATGTGATCATGCCAGCTGAACCTATCGCGGAGAGTATGTGATGACGAACGCCGTAATCGACGTCATCGATGTGACGCGCTGGCTGCATGAGATTGCACCAGATGCGAACTTGTCACTCGATTCACGTCGGATTACGCGCGGCGATATTTTCCTTGCGTGTCGTGGTGAGTCAGGTGATGGTCGTCAGCATATTCAGCAAGCGATTGAATCAGGCGCTAAAGCCATACTGTTCGAAGTGAGTGATGAGTTTCATTGGAATCCTGAGTGGACTATCGCGCATTGTGGTGTACCAGAGCTGGCAAAAATGGCAGGACGTATCGCACACGAATGGTATCGCCAGCCTGATGCAGATATGTTCAGTGTTGCTGTGACAGGTACCAATGGAAAAACGTCATGTACACAGTGGCTTGGCCAAGCGTTGTCGCGTGAAGGAATGCCAACAGCAGTGATCGGTACGTTGGGTATTTCGCAGTGTCGCAATGGTGAGATCGATAAATTCGAAGTAACAGGATTGACGACGCCCGACCCAGTGCAATTGTTTAGACATTTGTCACAGCAAAAGCAGCGTGGATCAAAAGCGCTGGCAATTGAAGCCTCATCAATAGGTTTGGCTCAAGGACGACTCGATGAATTGCATGTCGATGTCGCTGTATTTACTAATTTCACACGCGATCATTTAGATTTTCACGGCAGCATGGCTGCGTATGAGGCGGCGAAAGCAGCCTTGTTTGATTGGCCCGGTTTAAAACATGCCATCATTAATTTAGATGATCCTATGGGCGTGCGTCTATTAACGAAGTTACGGCGCAATCATTCTGACGTCAATGTTATTGGGTATAGCGTTGAAGGTGTGCGGCACGATCAACTATCTGTACTTTCTGCTAGCGATATTCGGGTTAGCCAGCACGGAACGAATTTTCAATTGTCCTCACCCTTTGGGTCGAGTGCAGTGCGAACTCAATTAATAGGCCTTTTTAACGTAAGTAATGTGTTGGCGATTGCTGGTGTATTGCTTGCTCGTGGTTTGTCATGGAATAGCGTCGTGCGTCAGATGGAATCCTTGACTGCTGTACCTGGCCGAATGGAGCAGTTGGGTGGGCAAGAGGGGCCGTTGGCAGTAATCGATTATGCGCATACTCCAGATGCGCTCGAAAAAGCGCTACAAACATTACGCCAAGTCGCCGATGCGCGTCACGGACAGTTGTGGTGTGTGTTTGGTTGTGGCGGTGATCGTGATCCGGGTAAGCGACCACACATGACAGAAGCCGCTTTAACTGCGGATCATCTTGTTATTACGAGTGACAATCCGCGCAGCGAAAATCCGACAGACATCATTGAACAAATGATTCGTGGTTGTGGAAGTTTGCCTGCTGAAAAAATTCAGGTGATTGAAGATCGCGCTCAGGCGATTTTGTCGGCTATACGCCATGCAGGAAAAAATGATGTCGTACTCGTCGCCGGTAAAGGTCACGAAGATTATCAAGATATCAAAGGTAAGAAACTCGCTTTTCGTGATGCCGATCATGCTGCGTTGGCACTGGCCACTCGCGCTACACGTTTCGGAGGGCATTGATGCACGCTAGCCTTTCTGAATTAGTGAGCTTGATTTCTGGTGCGCGCATAACAGCACCAGCTTCGTTCGTTGGTGTGTCGACCAATAGCAAGAAGGTTGGTCAAGGCAATTTATTTGTTGCGCTGCGCGGTGAGCGATTTGATGCGCATGACTTTCTGCACGAAGTGAGTGCGCAAGGTGCAGCCGCTGTGGTTGTTGAGCGTATTCCTGAAGGATTGAATTTACCGGCACTCGTGGTATCCGATACGCGTTATGCATTAGGTCAGATTGCTAATGGCTGGCGACAGAAATTTTCTATTCCTGTGATTGGTGTCACTGGCAGTAATGGCAAGACCACCGTTAAAGAAATGATTGCGTCGATTTTGGCCGCAGCATTTGGTGAAAATAATTATCTTGCAACTCAAGGCAATTTAAATAATGAAATCGGTGTGCCACTCACCTTGTTTAGGCTAGAGAGTGCGCATCGTGCTGCAGTCATAGAAATGGGAATGAATCATCCCGGTGAAATTGCACGACTTGCAGAGATCGCTCAGCCCACGGTAGGCCTAGTCAACAATGCTCAGCGTGAGCATCAAGAATTTATGGAAAGCGTTGAAGCAGTTGCCAAAGAAAATGGCGCAGTAATCACTGCTTTATCAGGTAATGGCTGTGCGGTCTTTCCTGCCGATGATGACTATGCGGCGTTATGGCAATCGTATGCTGATAAAAAACAAACCATCACTTTTGGATTAGATCAGCGCGCTGCATTGTGGTGCCAATGGACGCCGAAAGTATTTGGCAGCGATTTGCAAATTCAAGTGAATGGCCAATCTGTACACGTATCGCTCGCCGCAGCAGGTGAGCACAACGTACGCAATGCCTTAGCGGCTTTTGCCGCAACACGTGCTGTCGGCATTGATGTTGACAGCATCGTACGTGGCTTACAGGCCTTCGTTCCTGTTGCGGGGCGCTTGCAACGCAAGAATGCGGCGAACGGTGCACTAGTCATCGACGATACCTACAACGCCAATCCCGATTCAGTACGTGCCGCGATTGATGTGTTGGCCATGTCGCCATCACCGCGCACATTGATATTGGGTGATATGGGCGAAGTGGGTTCTGAAGGCGTAGCGTTTCACGAAGAAATTGGTTCGTATGCACGCACGCGTCACATTGATCAGCTATTTACGTTGGGTACCTTGGCGCGTCATGCCAGTCTTGCTTTTGGTAGCGCAGGACGTCATTTTGATGACGTCGATACATTGAATAACGAGCTAGGCCATACCTCGTCTAATGCGAGCATTCTGATCAAAGGATCACGCTTCATGAAAATGGAACGCGTTGTAGAACGCCTGACAGGCACTTCGGTAGGAGGTCATTGAGATGCTGCTCTGGCTAGCACAACATTTTCAAGATCAGCTCGGAGCATTGAGGGTATTTAACTTCATAACCTTCCGCGCTGTCTTTGCCACGCTCACGTCGTTGATGATTGGCTTATTGTTTGGACCGGTTGTGATTCGCTTGCTCACTACGTTAAAGGTGGGGCAGGCAGTTCGAACCGATGGACCGCAAACACATCTAGTGAAATCCGGAACGCCAACCATGGGTGGCGTATTGATATTAATAGGTATCGGCGTTTCAACGTTGCTGTGGATTGATTGGACCAATCGATTTGTCTGGCCCGTTTTGATTGTGACCTTGGGATTCGGTGTGATTGGTTGGGTCGATGATTACCGCAAGGTAGTCTACAAAGATCCAAATGGTATGCGCTCACGCGAAAAATATATGTGGCAGTCCTTAATTGGATTGCTTGCTGCTTTTTATTTGGCGTTTTCTGTTTCGGGCCCAACGAATACAGCTGTTCTTGAATTATTTATGTCGTGGGTGCAGTCGGGCTTTTCAATGGAATTGCCGCCCACAGCAGATTTGATCGTTCCGTTTTTTAAGACCGTCAGCTATCCATTAGGTGTGTGGGGTTTTATTGCGCTCACCTATTTCGTTATTGTTGGTACTAGTAATGCAGTCAATCTAACGGATGGTTTGGACGGTTTGGCCATCATGCCAACCGTGATGGTGGGCTCCGCACTCGGCATCTTTGCGTATTTGACGGGTAGTGCGACCTACGCAAAATATTTATTAATTCCTCATATACCCGGTGCAGGTGAGTTATTAATTTTCTGCGGCGCGATGGCAGGTGCAGGCTTGGCTTTCTTGTGGTTTAACGCGTATCCCGCGCAAGTCTTTATGGGTGATGTTGGTGCATTGGCCTTGGGTGGTGCATTAGGCACGATTGCTGTCATCGTTCGTCAAGAGATTGTGTTGTTCATCATGGGTGGAGTTTTCGTCGTCGAGACTTTGTCAGTCATGTTGCAGGTTGCGTATTTCAAATACACCAAAATGAAAACCGGCGTGGGCAAACGTGTCTTATTGATGGCGCCATTGCATCATCACTATGAACAAAAAGGTTGGAAAGAAACGCAAGTGGTAGTTCGCTTCTGGATTATCACCATGATGCTGGTGTTGTTTGGATTATCGACGTTAAAGCTACGCTAACTCGTAAAAAATAAAACGAACATATAAAAATGAACTACGCAGGTAAACACGCATTAGTGCTGGGACTCGGTGAATCGGGTCTAGCAATCGCACATTGGCTAGCCGATGCTGGTGTGCGCCTGCGCGTAGCCGACACGCGTGCATTTCCAGATCGTTTAGCAACACTGCGTGAAAACATTCCTACAGCAGAATTTACTGCTGGTGAGTTTACGTCCGCCTTATTAGACGATATTAATTTCATCATTCTTAGCCCGGGCTTGTCGCCTCTAAATGAGCTGGCAGCGATATTGGCTGCTGCTCAGGAAAAAAATATTCCTGTTTGGGGCGAAATTGAATTGTTCGCTCAAGCACTCGCCGCACTTAAAGAGCGACGTGCTTATCATCCAAAAATAATTGCGATTACCGGCACCAACGGTAAAACAACTGTCACACGTCTAACAGGCGAACTGTGTCGTTCTGCGGGCCTGTCCGTCAAAGTCGCTGGCAATATCAGTCCCGCTGCACTCGATGTATTACGCGAGGCAGTTACTACAGATACCTTGCCTGATGTTTGGGTACTTGAGTTATCCAGCTTTCAGCTTTACAGCACCTACACTTTGCGCGCAGATGCAGCTACGGTACTAAACATCTCGCAAGATCATTTGGATTGGCATGGCGACATGAACGAGTACGCCAAAGCCAAAGAGCGCATTTTTGGTCCAGAAACTATTCGCGTGTTGAATCGTGATGATGCGCGTGTAATGAAAATGATCGTGCGCGATGCTCCCTGTACGACCTTTGGTATCGACGCGCCGACAGAAGCTGATGCGTTTGGACTAGTCGAAGAGCATGGCATGCGCTGGTTGGTGCAAGGTATTAGTACCGACGATGACGGTGAAAAGAAAAAACGCGGTAAGCATAAAGAGCCGGCTGAGATTTTTATTAATCGACTGATGCCAGCAGACGCACTAAAGATACGCGGCCTACACAATGCCAGCAATGTATTAGCTGCTTTGGCGTTATGTCGTTCTATTGATCTGCCGTTGGCTCCGCTATTACACGCTGCTCGACAGTATCAAGGTGAGCCCCACCGTGTGGAAGCGATTTCTACCATTCGTGGTGTCGACTATATCGACGATAGCAAAGGTACCAATGTGGGTGCGACAATAGCTGCTCTCAATGGATTAGGGTCCGACGCTAAATCGAATTTAATTTTGATAGCCGGTGGTGATGGTAAAGGCCAAGACTTTGCACCTTTGGCCAAGCCGGTTGCACGTTATGTGCGTGCCGTTATGTTGATCGGTAAAGATGGTCCAACAATACGCGCTGCATTAGCGGATACAGGCATTGATCTCGTCGATTGCTGGACGTTAGAGCAAGCAGTCGAGCGCGCTGCTGAAATAGCGGTTGAAGGTGACGTAGTTTTACTTTCACCCGCATGTGCCAGCTTCGATATGTTTACCAACTACGCGCATCGCGCTCAAGTATTTAGTGATGCTGTGCGTGATATCGGTCTCTCGCATGGGGAGATCAGCGCATGAGGCTAACGCTTCCATGGAATAGTAATGCTGATGCTGGCAGCGATAGTCCATTGGGGCAGCGCTCTAGCATGCTTGAATACGATCAGGCCTTAGTCTGGGTCGTACTGCTTTTGTTACTGACGGGCGTAGTGATGGTGTACTCGGCTTCGATAGGATTGCCAGATTCGCCTAAATACGCGAACTATAAAAATCATCATTTTTTAATGCGGCAAACGATGTTTGTCATCATAGGACTGATTGCAGGCCTATTTGCTTTCCGCGTAAAAATCGAGCAATGGCAAAGCGCTGCACCCTTCCTATTTATGTTGGCTCTCGTGCTGATGATTATGGTATTGATCCCCGGCGTCGGAAAAGGCGTCAATGGTGCGCGGCGTTGGATAGGCTTTGGTGGATTTAGTCTGCAGCCTTCAGAAATATTAAAACTGATGATGGTTTTTTACGCCGCTGATTTCACCGTGCGTAAACAACAATACATGCACAAACTCACCAAAGGTTTTTTGCCGATGGCGATTGCTGCAGGTTTGTGTGGTGGCTTGCTGATGTTGCAGCCTGATTTAGGTGCATTCGGCGTGGTGGTCTGTATCGCTATGGGTATCCTGTTCTTAGGTGGGTTCAATATCATTTGGTTTGGTGGAATCATCAGCGTTTTAGCGGCTGTATTTTTTGCCATCATTTTGATTTCACCTTGGCGCTACGAGCGTATGGTCGCCTATCTCAATCCATGGACGGAAGAAAACGCATTAGGAAAAGCATTCCAGTTGACGCATTCATTGATTGCGTTTGGTCGCGGTGAATTGTTTGGCGTGGGTTTAGGTGCCAGCGTAGAAAAACTGCATTACCTGCCTGAAGCACATACCGATTTTCTGTTAGCGGTGATTGGTGAAGAACTGGGATTGGCTGGGGTCTTGCTCGTGACCTTCGCTTTTTATTGGATAGTGCGACGTGCATTTGATATCGGACGTCAATCGATCGCTGTTGATAACGTATTTGCAGGTTTGGTTGCCAAAGGCATAGGCCTGTGGATAGGCGTGCAAGCTTTCATCAATATGGGCGTTAATCTCGGTTTGCTGCCGACTAAAGGTTTAACTTTGCCATTGATGAGTTACGGCGGATCCGGTGTGGTGATTAATTGCATAGGATTAGCCGTATTGCTACGTATCGATTACGAAAATCGAGTACTGATGCGCGGAGGTCGCGCATGAGTCATCTTCTTATCATGGCTGCGGGTACAGGCGGGCATATTTTCCCTGGCTTAGCGATTGCCGACACCATGCGCGCACGCGGCTGGCAAATATCCTGGCTAGGTACAACGCACGGTATGGAAGCTGACATCGTGCCGCGTCATGGTGTGGATTTCGACGCCATCAATTTCAGCGGTTTGCGGGGTAAGGGTTGGTTGCACAGTGCGATGGGCGTGATTAAGTTATTGAACAGTTTTGTTCAATGCTTTGCCATCATGCGTCGACGTAAACCCGATGTAGTTCTTGGCATGGGTGGTTATGTCACCGTACCCGGCGGTGTGATGGCCAAACTATGTGGTGTGCCGCTGGCTCTGGTAAATGCCGATGCTGCGCTGCTCATGTCTAACAAAGCCTTATTACCGTTTGCGAAAAAAATATTGTTTGGATTCGCGACTAAAAATAGCGAATCAGACACCCGTATCCAAGTTACCGGTAATCCCGTGCGTCGCGAAATCAGCGCGCTGCCAGCGCCTAAAGCTCGCTATGCCGAGCATACGGGTCCGTTGACTATTTTGGTGCTCGGCGGAAGTTTGGGTGCGCAAATTTTGAATCAGACGATCCCTGCTGCATTGGCATTGATCGCTAGTGGCGATCGACCACGCGTAGTTCATCAATCTGGTCGTCAGCACATCGCCGCATTAGAGCAGGCTTATCAACAACATGGTGTGCAAGCCGAGCTGGTCGATTTTATTGACGATATGGCCACACGTTATGCGCAAGCAGATCTAGTGATTTGTCGCGCCGGTGCGATTACGGTGTCTGAATTATGTGCGGCTGGTGTAGCAAGTATTTTGGTGCCGTTTATCGCATCGACTACATCGCATCAGCGAGACAACGCAGAGTGGATGGCTCAGATAGGGGCTGCATTTCATCAGCCACAAAAAGAATTAAATACCGAAGCTTTGGCCTCATTAATTAAAACGATTACGCGCGAGCGTTGTCTACAGATGGCCGAAGCAGCGTATGCAAACGGTAAGCGAGAGGCGAATGAATCAATCGCCCAGATTATTGAGAAATTAGGAAGCAAATGAAGCACAAAGTTAAACGCATACACTTTGTAGGCATTGGCGGTTCCGGTATGAGCGGCATAGCGGAGGTATTGCTTAACCTCGGCTACACCGTATCGGGCTCTGATCTATCTAGCAACCCTGCTAGCCGTCGCCTTGCCGAGCTAGGTGCGTCTATTCGTATTGGTCATGCACCTGAAAATGTGGATGGTGCGGATGCGATTGTGACATCGACAGCAGTGCAAGCGAATAATCCTGAAGTGATTGCAGCGCGTGCGCGCCATGTTCCGATTGTGCCGCGTGCGGTGATGTTGGCTGAGTTGATGCGTTTGAAGCGCGGTATTGCTATCGCCGGAACGCATGGCAAAACAACCACGACGAGTTTGGTTGCCAGTATTTTGGCTGAAGGTGGTCTTGATCCTACGTTTGTTATTGGAGGTCGTCTTAACAGCGCGGGTGCCAACGCTAAATTAGGGTCGGGCGATTTCATTGTGGCTGAAGCCGATGAGTCTGATGCGTCGTTTCTTAATTTGTCTCCGGTGATTGAAGTAGTCACCAATATCGATGCTGATCACATGGAGACCTACGATCATAGCTTTGCCAAACTCAAGCAAGCCTTTATTGAATTTACTCAGCGCTTGCCTTTTTATGGCGTCGCTATTTTGTGTCTTGATGATAAAAACGTACGTGAAATCATGCCGTTCATCTCCAAGATGGTGATGACTTATGGATTTCATGAAGAAGCTAACGTGCGTGCGGTTGATGCTCATGCGGTGAATGGTCATATGGAATTCACTGTTTTACAAAAAGACTATGAGCCTCTGCTGATTCATCTGAATCAGCCGGGGATGCATAACGTACAAAACGCTTGTGCTGCGATTGCAGTTGCGCGCGAATTAGACGTCGCTGATAAAGATATACAAAAGGCACTTCGCGAATTCAAAGGCGTGGGACGTCGTTTTACCAAGCATGGACAGCTACCATTGACTACGGGTGGAACATTTGCATTAGTCGACGACTATGGTCATCACCCGGTAGAAACAGCAGCCACGATCGCTGCTGCGCGTGGTGCGTTTCCTGGGCGTCGACTAGTGCTTGCATTTCAGCCGCACCGATACACACGTACCCGTGATTTATTTGAAGACTTTGTCAAAGTACTCTCAACCGTCGATGTATTGGTGTTGGCCGATGTGTATCCCGCAGGTGAGCAGCCTATACCTGCTGCCGATGGTAGATCACTGGCGCACGCATTACGGGTAGTTGGAAAGACAGAATTGATTTTTGTAGAAGATATTACAGAGATGCCTGAAATACTTTTGAAAGTCGTCAAGCCCGATGATGTCGTGATGACCATGGGCGCTGGTTCAATTTCGAATGTGCCCGCCGCTTTGCAACAGCTGACTACACAGGTGAATGCATGAGTACAGCGATGAGAGAAGAATTCGGCAAAGTCGGTGTGTTGTTTGGCGGTCGTTCAGCAGAGCGCGATATCTCGTTGATGTCGGGCACAGGTGTTTTGAAAGCGCTGCAAGATCAGGCGATTGATGCGCATGCTTTCGATCCTGCTGAGCGTTCGCTGGCGGAATTAGCAGCAGAAAAATTTGATCGCGTTTTCATCGCATTGCACGGCCGTTATGGAGAAGATGGCACCTTACAAGGTGCGCTTGAACAGTTGGGTATTCCGTATACCGGTCCGGGCGTGTTGGCTTCGGCGATTGCTATGGACAAAGCGATGACTAAACGTGTCTGGCTACACAGCGGTTTGTCGACGCCTGATTTTGTTATGTTGAATGCCGATAGCGATTGGAAAGCGATTGCCACTCGCTTGGGTTTGCCTTTGATTGTTAAGCCTGCACACGAAGGCTCAACGCTGGGACTCACCAAAGTGAAGTCGGCGGATGAGTTACCAGCGGCGTATGCCTTGGCAGCGAAATTCGATAAGGCCGTCATGGCTGAGCAGTTCATCAGCGGTATGGAATTAACGTGTCCAGTAATGGGCTATGCCGACGCAGCGCGTGCATTACCGGTTGTCCGTATCGTTGCGCCGGATGCCAACTACGACTATCAAAACAAATATTTTTCAGATGAGACGCAGTATCTCTGCCCCAGCGGACTACCACCCGCACAAGAAAAGCAGATACAAGAACTCGTATTACAAAGTTACAGAACCTTAGGTTGTCGTGGGTGGGCACGAGCCGATGTGATGGTGCGTGAGTCCGACAATCAGCCATTTTTATTAGAGATAAACACCTCGCCGGGTATGACCAGTCATTCCTTGGTGCCGATGTCGGCAGCAGCAGCAGGTGTACCGTATGAAAAATTATGTGTAGAGATTTTGCGTATGGCGGCACTTGATCTGAGGGAATCGAAGGATTGGAAGCCGGCTGTTTAATGCAATCGAAGAAAATAAGAAATAGGAACTAATGAATCATGTGGCATGACATCAGCACTATGAATAGAATCACTCGCGCTTTGTTTGGCGTGTTGGTTTTGTGCGTGCTGTATGCAGGCTACAAATGGGTGGCGCGTCAGCCTATGTTTGAGTTGCGCGTAGTGAAGGTACAAGGCGCGAACGAGGGGCCGTTACGGTATGTCGATGCGGCCACGGTACGTAGTGCAGCTTTGCCTCGGATACGTGGAAATTTTTTCACTGCTGATTTAGCAGCAGTTCGTAATGCGTTTGAAATGGTTCCTTGGGTGCAGCGCGCATCAGTGCGTCGTGAGTGGCCGAATAAACTGATTGTGTCGGTAGATGAGTATCAAGTGCTAGGCGCATGGGGTGAACAAGATGGACGATTGTTATCCGTAGATGGTTATTTGTTTACGGCTAATTTAGATGAGGCCGAAGCTGAAGGGCGTCTACCTCAATTAGAAGGGCCTGATGGCAGTGCGCATGAAGTCGCTGAGCGCTTAGCAGATTTGCGTGATTGGCTCGCTCCGCTGAAATTGGCGCCGAGAGAATTACAACTCTCTAAGCGCTATGCGTGGACAGCAAAACTTAACAACGGCGTCACGCTGAAGTTAGGTCGTTTGCATGAGCGAGATGCGTTTAGAGTTCGCGTAGCGAGATTTGTGACCGCGTATCCGCGTTTATCAGCGCAGATGGCTGGGCGTATAGAGAGTGTGGATATGCGCTATCCGAATGGATTGGCCTATCGCATGCGTGGGCAACCAGGTTCAAGTCATTCGGAAACGTTGCAACCGGACGCCGTATAGATAGTGGAATCAAACTTTAAATAATTATGACAAAAGACGCAAAAAATCTCATTGTCGGTCTCGATATCGGTACCTCGAAAGTCGTTGCTGTAGTGGCCGAGGTGCTGCCTAACGGCCGGCATGAAGTCATTGGACTCGGGCAGCATGATTCCAAAGGATTAAAAAAAGGCGTTGTAGTGAACATTGAAGCGACGGTGGAGTCCATACAACGTGCGCTTGAAGAAGCGGAGTTGATGGCGGACTGCCAGATACGCAATGTATGGACAGGCATCGCAGGTAGTCATATCCGTAGTTTTAATTCGAGTGGCATGGTTGCCATCAAAGACAAGGAAGTGACTGCTACTGACGTGGCGCGCGTGATTGAAACGGCTAAGGCCGTCAATATTCCTACTGATCAGCAGCTGCTGCACACCGTTCCGCAAGAGTTCATGGTCGACAACCAAGAAGGTGTGCGCGAGCCGATAGGTATGAGCGGCATACGTCTGGAAGTGAAAGTGCATATCGTCACCGGTGCGGTATCGGCGGTGCAAAACATTGTGAAGTGCATACGTCGTTGCGGACTCGAAGTCACCGACTTGATATTGCAGCCTATGGCTTCGGCCGATGCAGTGCTGACTGATGATGAAAAAGAATTGGGTGTGGTGTTGGTTGATATTGGTGGTGGCACCACGGACATCGCGATTTTTACTGAAGGTGCGATACGTCATACCGCTGTGATACCGATTGCAGGCGATCAGATCACGAATGACATTGCGATGGCCTTACGTACACCGACCGGTGAAGCAGAGGAAATCAAAGTCCGTTATGGCATCGCCAAACAAGTGTTGGCGGATCCGACAGATGTATTTGACGTGCCCGGTTTAGGTGATCGCGGAGCGCGCACCTTGTCGCGGCAAGCCTTATCAGCAGTAATTGAGCCACGCGTAGAAGAACTGTTCTCGCTGGTACATCAAGTCGTGCGTGAATCAGGATTTGAAGAAGTACTGTCCTCCGGAATAGTTTTAACCGGTGGTACTGCGCAGTTACCAGGCATTGCGGAATTAGCTGAGGATATTTTTCTCAAGCCCGCACGTATAGGTATGCCTGATTACAGCGGGCAGTTGGCTGATGTGGTTCGTAGTCCGCGTTATTCGACAGTCTTGGGTTTGCTGATTGAAGCCAAGCGTCAGTATTTGAGAGGGCAGGTCGTCGTGCGTCAAGGTGGTTCGGCAACGGCAGTATGGCAACGAATGAAAGAGTGGTTTCTTGGTAATTTTTGAGTTTGAATGTGTAACGTAGAAGTTTTTGTATCAATCTGCAGTTGTTAGTTGCTAGCCGTCACGCTACGTGATGGTTAACGACTAAAAACTGCATCATCTGAGGAGTAAAACATGGAAATCGATATGCTAGAAAACACGAAGGGGACCATTATTAAGGTGGTCGGTGTCGGTGGTGCCGGCGGCAACGCTGTGCAGCATATGATCAACAAAGGCGTCTCTGGTGTCGAATTCATCGTCGCCAATACCGACGCTCAGGCGTTAACGCTTTCAAAAGCGCATAACGTCATTCAGATCGGCGAATCAGGATTAGGTGCAGGGATGAAACCTGCGCTGGGTCGTCAGTTAGCTGAAGAAACGCGTGAGCGTATCGAAGATGCTTTGCGTGGCGCACACATGGTGTTTATCGCTGCAGGTATGGGCGGTGGCACGGGTACTGGTGCAGCCCCGATCGTTGCGCAAGTAGCGAAAGAATTGGGTGCGCTGACTGTTGCGGTCGTGTCCAAGCCATTCACTTATGAAGGCAAAAAATGTATGGATATTGCGAATGAGGGTCTGGATGAACTCAGCAAGCATGTCGATTCATTGATCGTCATTCTGAATGAAAAGCTGGAAGAGATTTACGAAGACGACAGCATGGCGGATTGGTTACAACACGCTGATGATGTATTGAACAATGCCGTCGCAGGTATTGCCGAGATCATTAACGTACCTGGCCATATCAACGTTGACTTCAACGACGTTAAAACCATCATGGCCGAGCAAGGTAAAGCAATGATGGGCACGGCAGTCGCTTCGGGTGTTGATCGTGCACGTATCGCAGCAGAGCAAGCAATTGCTTCACCACTGTTGGATGGTATTGATCTCTCCGGTGCGCGTGGGGTGTTGGTGAACGTTACCGGTAGTCGCTCGCTCAAAGGTAAAGAAATCAAAGATGTCATGGCAACGGTCCGTGCATTTGCCGCCGATGATGCCTCGATTGCGCAAGGTATTGCATATGACGAAAGTATGGGCGATGAATTGCGCGTTACGGTGGTGGCAACAGGCTTGGGTCGCGCACGTCGCGCACCAGTATTAGTGCCTAATCCCGTCGCAGTGCAGCGTACCGGTACGTACAACGAGCCCGTCTCGACTGCGGACGCTTCACCTGGCGCTAACCAGCAGTTCGATGCGATTCGCACACCGGCCGTATGGCGTCGTGAATCCGCTTCGGAGACTGTCCGTGCGATGGAGCGAAATGGTACTGAAACCTATGATATTCCGGCATTCTTACGGCGTCAGGCGGACTGATTCTGCAAGAAATCGGCCAAAAGTGCATACTTCGCCGAGGCAGTATTAGCTAACCGCGTCCGATGGCAACATTCGGGCGCGGTTTTATTTCCACCGGGCCCTGTGTGCCGTTTTTCATTCATAGAAAAGGAAACATCATGACAATCAAAGTCGGAGATCATCTCCCTGAAGGTAAGCTTGCTGAATTCATCGAAACCGAAACAGCGGGCTGCTCGCTCGGACCGAATACGTTCAATGTATCGGACTTAGTTAAGGGCAAGACGATTGCGATATTTGCATTGCCTGGTGCTTTCACACCAACCTGTTCAGCGCAACATGTCCCTGGTTACGTTAAGCATGCCAAAGAATTGCACGCCAAAGGTGTAGACGAAATCTGGTGTATCTCCGTGAATGATGCGTTTGTAATGGGTGCTTGGGGTCGCGAGCAAAAATCTACTGGCATCGTTCGGATGATGGCCGATGGTAACGCTGACTTTTCTAAAGCCGTTGGCTTGTCGGCTGACTTCAGTCAGTTCGGTATGGGCGTGCGTTCACAACGCTACTCCATGCTAATCAAAGATGGCGTGGTTCAAAAACTTAACGTTGAAGCAGCCGGCAAATTTGAAGTCTCGAATGCTGAGACTATGCTAGGTCAGCTGTAACTCATACGGTAACCTGAGAGTATTCCAGCGTGATTAGACAGCGCACCATCAATCAGATCGTCACTACGACAGGTGTCGGTCTGCATTGCGGAACGCGCGTCGAACTCACGCTGCGACCCGCACCTATCGACACCGGTATTGTTTTTCGTCGAGTGGATATTCATCCTCCGGTGGAGTTACCTGCGAATGCTATGGGTGTAGGTGATACACGTATGGCCTCGGTACTTGAAAAAGATGGCGTACGTGTTTCTACGGTTGAGCATTTAATGTCTGCCTGCGCAGGTTTAGGCATTGATAATTTGCTGGTTGATTTAACCGCTGAAGAAATTCCCATCATGGACGGGTCCGCTGCGTCGTTTGTTTTTCTTTTGCAGCAAGCGGGTCGTTGTGAGCAAGATGCGCCGAAAAAATTTATACGCGTCTGCAAGCCAGTCGAAGTGCGCGAGGGCGAAGGTACGAATGAAAAATGGGCGCGCCTTGAACCCTGCCACGGATTTCGTTTGAAGTTTTTTATCGAGTTCAATCACCCGGCTATTGACGGTAGCGGCCAGACCGCTGAAGTTGATTTGAGCTTCGAGTCCTACATTCAAGAAATTGCCCGAGCGCGCACCTTTGGATTTATGCAAGATGTTGAGACCTTGCGCGGCATGGGACTTGCGCGCGGCGGCTCGTTAGAGAATGCGATTGTGATGGATGAGTTTCGTATTTTGAATAGCGGTGGTTTACGTTATCGAAATGAATTTGTCAGACATAAAATTCTTGATGCGATGGGTGATTTGTATCTAATCGGTCACCCCTTGCTAGCTAGTTACACAGCCCACAAATCAGGCCACGGCTTGAATAACAAATTGTTGCGAGCGTTATTGGCTGATACTACTGCCTATGAAACGGTAACGTTCAACACAACGGCTTCTGCGCCAGCAGCGTATTCCACCCAACTCGAACAAGAGTGGGCGGCTGTTTGATTCAGTACGCTTGTAAAGCTTAAAATTTTACTCTGGCAAGAGCGACAATTCAGGAAGATGTAACGGCATAATTTTGCGCGATCGGTTTTTTTCCCAAACCACCAAATCATTTGAAGATAGGGGCTTGCTGAACAAGTAACCTTGAAAATGATTACATCCCATATGTAATAAGCGTGAAAAGACGCTAATCGTTTCTATCCCCTCCGCGACCAGTTCCATACCTAATTTGTGCCCCAATGCGATTACCGTTTCAGTAATCGCCATAGAGCGGGATTCAATTTCCATGAGACGAACAAAAGAACGGTCGATTTTTAATTTATCGATAGGTAGGCGCGCCAATAAGCTAAGGCTAGAGTAGCCTGTTCCAAAATCATCTAGCGAGACGCTGAATCCCTTTTCTTTAAGCGTAGAGAGTATTTTTTCAGCTTCGTCGATTCGGCTCATCACCGTTGATTCGGTGACTTCTAATTCCAGCCATTCATGCCCCATCGTTGAGCTCTCTATTAAGCCTAAAAGATTGTCTATGAAATTGGGCGATCTAAATTGAGATGCGGAGATATTGATAGCTACTTTGACTGGCTGCATGCCTAGCGCGATTCGCTCTTCAAATTCTTTGCAGGCTCGTTTTACTACCCATTCGCCCATCATGATGATCAGCCCGCTCGATTCAGAGGCGCTAATAAATTCATTCGGCATGCGAACAGTGCCATCAATTCTAGGCCAGCGTATTAAGGCTTCAATGGCTGATAAATTACCTGTTTTTCCTTCAACGATGGGTTGGTAGGCTAATTGGAATAAATCCTCTTCGAGTGCTGTACGCATTTCTTGTTCAAGTATAAAAATTCGTGCTCTATTTTTTACTATGGCAGCAGAAAAAAATTCATACTGGTTACGTCCAGCATTTTTTGCATGCCGCATGGCGGCGTCTGCACACTGAATCAATTTGTCGATGTCTTCCCCATCTTCAGGGTACTGACTGATGCCTATGCTGGGTGACATGCGTATTTCTAACCCATCAAGCAAATACGGCTCACGCAGGCGCGAGATAAACATCGATGCTGCTGATTCAATAATGTCTCTAGAGCGAATATTCGCGATGAAGGCAATAAACTCATCACTACCTAAGCGCCCAACGATATCTCCATCGCGTGATGTTTCCACAAGGCGTTTGGATACTTCCTTGAGCAGTTGATCTCCTACATCTCGACCGTAAGTATCGTTAATAGGTTTAAAGCGATCGAGATCAAAAAATAGCAAAGCCATTTTGGATTTATTATCACGAGCGTTAGTGATTAACTGGCCACCCATATCGTAAATCAACACCCGATTCGGCAAGCCAGTCAGTAAATCATGTTTCGCAGCCATTAACAGTTGCCGTTCTGCGTCACGCAACTCGGTAATATCGGTCGCAAAACCGCCTATGCCGAAGGTCTCTTTGGTATCTAGATAATCAAGAGGAAATTTAATGAATTTAAAGTTACGCCAACTGCCTGTATGGTCGGGCATGTCAAATTCAAATTCCACTGGGGACCGAGTCGCAAGTACCGTTAAATCAGCCTCAATAGATTTAGAGGCGACATAATCGGGCAACGTATCTTTGATCATCTTTCCAGTCAAACTCGAATCATGCGGAGAAAACGTCGCGATATAACTTCGGTTTGCTAGTAGTAATCGACCCTCAAGGTCTTGCATTGAAATTAATACGGGACTGTAATTCACTAAATTTTGTAGCTCTGATTGTTGGCGGATCAATGCAGCTTCGATAGATTTTTTGTCTGTAATGTCTGAGATAAAACTCACCCCTATCGGTCCAAAGGGTGTTTCGGAAATGCCTATGCTCGTTTGTACTGGAAACACCGAGCCATCTATACGTCGACCATTCAGAGGAATGTCGCTTAAGATTTTTGCTTTGGGCTTAGAAAAAAATTCTCGTCGATGTAGTCGATACTGATGTTGTAAGGCATCCTCCATCAGGATATCGATATATTTTCCTATCAGTTCTTGCGGCGCATAGCCAAACATCTGGTGTGTGCAGTCATTGGCTATTTTTATTTTTCCATCGCCATCGACGGCAATTACGCCTTGTGCAGAGGCTTCAAGTAAGGCGCGATTCGTTAATTCACTTTGTTGGAGTTCACCATTGCGAGTCTGTAGTTCTAAGAGCAAGGACTCGGATTGAATTTTTTCTCGCAGGATTAATTCACCCAATACGCTCAACAAGGTACCAATAACCCCAAATAGAAGCAGTCCCGTTGCCATGTCAGCGGCGACAGGTTGCACAGCAATAGTGGCGCGATTAAACAGTAACCAGGCGGAAGCCATCGATAAGGCGGTAGCTAGCAGTCCAGGCCCTAACCCACCGTAAAGGGCACTGATTGTGACCGCCGCCGTCAATACAAGGAAAGGAGCCGCACCATGGAAGGCGAGTTCCAAAAAGAAACGCATCGTGGCCGCGATAGCAACCACCACCAACGCAAAAAGATAGGGATTTTTCCCCTCAAGCCCCAATTTTGATAACAGTGTTGTTTTCTGCATGCGCTCCCTCCGACTTCAGGGAGATCACATGTTGTGCACCAAGTTCAGCGATTAGGAGAGATTGTCGACCTGGCTCAAGCAAATCAGCTGAACAGGGTGGAGAGGCCTAGGTGGATGCGTGATTTGAGTTAGCGGCGGCGCTTACTAACCAGTTTATTTAGGGCATTCAGTAAGTCAGCATTGCGTGGTGTGACCTCTAGCGTATGCGCAAGTGCTGCAAACGATTGCACCGCTGTATCGGGTAAAGGAGGTGGAGCTTGGTAAGTGCGCAGTGTTGAAGCGGGTGCCGACACTGTTTTGACGTTCACCTTAATACTGTCGATTGGCCAGCCCCGCTCTCTAAGCGATGTCGTTAAACCGGGCAGGGAGTGGCGCAGACGGGTAGCGACTGCCGCATTTGGTACGGCGAGTTGCAAAATATTTTCATGCAGCTTGAGCACTTTGCAGCTAGATAAAGCCGGTGGTAACAGACGCTCACAGTCCGCTTGCAGCCGCGTTAGCGTTTCTATAATCGGCAGTAACGAGGCTAGGCCGTCTGTCGAATCAAGGAAGTCCGCGGCCCCACGTGCGTTGGCCCGTTGTTGGGGGCGTCGGGCAGGGGTGAAATTGGGTGTGCGGGAGGACATACGGGGACAGTAGCACATTCTCATTTTGCCAAGCGAGGTAAGGCGGCAGGATGATGCCAGCATGCTAAAATCCCGCCTTTGCTCGTTTCAGCTTCCGCCCACCCGTTGGCCCTCTTGCGGTCGCTGCGACGCCCGTCCCTCTTGACTATCCGAGCATGTCCTTACTCACCAAAATTTTCGGCAGCCGCAATCAGCGCTTGCTCAAGACCTTACAGAAAACCGTACGCGATATCAACGCACTTGAATCCGCGTTGGAACAACTGTCCGACGATGCTTTGAAAGCAAAAACGCCCGAGCTAAAAGCGCGTCTTGCTGCGGGTGCGACGGTTGACTCTATCCTGCCCGAGGCATTTGCGGTTTGTCGCGAAGCGAGTAAGCGTGTTCTTAAAATGCGCCACTTTGATGTGCAGCTAATCGGTGGCATGGTTCTGCATCAGGGCAAGATCGCTGAAATGGGTACAGGTGAGGGTAAGACCTTGATGGCGACCTTACCCGCTTATTTAAATGCGTTAACGGGTAAAGGCGTTCACATCGTCACCGTCAATGATTACTTGGCGCAGCGTGATGCCGATTGGATGGGGCGTTTGTATGGTTGGCTAGGTTTAACCACTGGCGTCAATCTTTCGCAAGCCTCGCATGATGTTAAGCAAGCAGCCTACGCAGCTGACATCACCTACGGCACGAATAATGAATTTGGTTTTGATTATTTGCGCGACAACATGGTGTACGAGTTGGGCGATCGCGTGCAACGTAGCTTGTCATTTGCAATTGTCGATGAAGTCGATTCGATTTTGATCGATGAGGCGCGTACACCGCTAATCATTTCAGGTCAGGCAGAAGATCACACCGAGCTGTATCGCAAGATCAATGCACTGCCGCCATTGCTGACACTTCAAGTTGGAGAAGAAACGCCGGACGGTAAGGGCGTGGTTGAAGTGCCGGGCGATTACACTAAAGACGAAAAAGCAAACACTGTCTTGCTTACTGAAGCTGGACATGAAAAAGCCGAGCGCATACTCACTGAGATGGGTTTGTTGCCTGTGGGCGCATCCCTTTATGACGCAGCTAACATCACACTGATTCATCATTTGTATGCAGCATTGCGTGCGCATACGCTGTTCCATAAAGATCAGCAGTACGTGGTGCAAAACGACGAAGTCGTCATCGTCGATGAATTTACGGGTCGATTGATGTCGGGCCGCCGTTGGTCTGATGGCCTGCATCAGGCTGTTGAGGCCAAAGAAGGTGTGCGGATTCAAAACGAGAATCAAACGCTGGCGTCAATTACCTTCCAAAATTATTTCCGCATGTACGGCAAGCTCTCCGGTATGACGGGAACAGCGGATACTGAAGCCTACGAATTTCAGGAAATCTACAATCTTGAAACGGTGGTGATTCCGCCGAATCGTCCTAGCCAGCGCAAGGATAAGCAAGATCAGGTGTTCAAGAATGCACCGGGTAGATATCGCGCAGTTATCGCTGATATCCGCGATTGCTACGAGCGCGGACAGCCAGTGCTGGTGGGTACGACATCAATTGAAAATTCTGAATTGCTGTCAACTATGCTGACGCAAGAGAATTTGCCGCATAACGTGTTGAATGCAAAACAGCATGCACGTGAAGCAGAAATCATCGCTCAGGCAGGCCGCCCTAAGATGATCACTATTGCGACCAATATGGCCGGTCGCGGTACCGATATTGTGTTGGGTGGTAATGTCGACAAACAAGTCCAGTTGATCGATGCCGATAGCTCACTGACGCAAGCCGACAAAGATCAGCGCGCGCAAACACTACGTGATGAATGGCAGTCTTTGCATGAACAAGTCGTCGCAGCGGGTGGCTTGCATATTATTGGTACCGAGCGCCATGAGTCACGCCGTATCGATAACCAGTTGCGTGGTCGTTCTGGTCGTCAGGGTGATCCAGGCTCGTCGCGTTTCTATCTCTCTTTAGATGATCCTTTGTTGCGTATCTTCGCCGGTGATCGCGTACGCGCGGTGATGGAACGTCTCAATATGCCTGAAGATGAGCCGATTGAAGCTGGCATTGTGTCGCGCTCCATCGAATCAGCGCAGCGCAAAGTAGAAGCACGCAATTTCGACATTCGTAAACAATTGCTTGAATATGATGATGTCGCTAACGACCAGCGCAAAGTCATTTATACCCAACGTAATGAACTGCTCGAAGCTCAGGATACGTCTGAGATCAGTCGGTCTTTACGTCATGGCGTGTTTACCGAATTGTTTCAGATTTACGTTCCTCCTGAGTCGATGGAAGAGCAGTGGGACCTCCCAGGTTTAGAAGCGGCACTCGCGGGTGAATGGCAGATGCCTATGTCGCTAACGGAGATGCTGAAGGCTGAGCCGGATTTGATTGATGAAGATTTACTCGAGCGTGTTCTGCAGGCTGCTGATGCCGTGCATAACGCAAAAGTTGATTTAGTTACGCAAGAATCGTTTAGTGGTTTTGAACGGAATGTGATGTTGCAAAGTGTCGATTCGCACTGGCGTGAGCATCTGGCTGCATTAGATCATCTGCGTCAAGGTATTCATCTGCGTGGTTACGCACAAAAAAATCCTAAGCAAGAGTACAAGCGCGAAGCGTTTGAGCTGTTTTCACAGATGCTGGATTTAATTCGTAATGATGTAGTGCGTTTAATCATGACAGTGCGTGTGCAATCGCAGGAAGAAATTGCCGCTGCTGAAGAGCAGTTATCGCATTCACATCTAGAGAACGTGAATTACCAGCACGCGGATTTCAATCCTAATTTGGCACCAGAAGAATTATTGGCGCCAACCGCGATTGATGAGCGTTCTAACGCGCCCCTGAGTAACGAGCTTCACAAGGCCGGTCGGAACGATCCTTGCCCCTGCGGCAGCGGTAAGAAATTTAAGCAGTGCCACGGCAAATTGGCGTGAACGTAATCGTTTACTGATAGTCAGGCGGTTGCGCCATCTAGGGCCCCGGCAATTACTGGGGCCTTAGTTTTTTAGACTCTACCATTCTATTTTTATACTGAAGATAACGGATCATGGCTGTTAATTCACCTCTCCCTATTCGCGCCCAACTCACACCTGTTCCAGGTTTGCAGCTGGGTTATGCGCAGGCTGGCATTAAAAAACCAGGGCGCAAAGATGTGCTGGTTTTAAAACTCGCTGCCGGTGCAACCGTGGCGGGCGTATTCACGACAAATCGGTTTTGTGCCGCACCGGTGCAGGTGTCAAAAGATCATCTCGCAGGCACACAGTCTATCGTTGCCTTAGTCGTTAATACCGGCAATGCGAATGCAGGTACTGGTGAAGCCGGTTTAGCAAATGCGCATGCTACGTGTGCTGCGCTGGCTAAGCTACTCGGTTGCGAAGCGAATCAGATCTTGCCATTTTCAACGGGCGTAATTCTTGAGCCACTGCCCCTAGAAAAATTAGTAGCAGGCTTGCCTTCGGCCATAGCGAATTTAAACGAAGACAGTTGGTTTGATGCTGCCGAAGCCATCATGACCACCGATACCCAACCTAAGGCAGCGTCGCGCGTCGTGATGATTGCGGGTAAGCGCGTCACGATGACGGGTATCTCTAAAGGTGCGGGCATGATCAAACCGAACATGGCGACCATGCTGGGCTTTATGGCCTGTGATGCAAAAATTTCTCAGCCAGTTTTACAAACATTAGTTAAACAAGCAGCGGATGCATCATTTAATTGCATCACGATTGATGGTGATACTTCAACCAATGATTCGTTTATGTTGATGGCAACCGGTGCAGGTGAACTTGAAATTACAGATGCCACGAGTGCTGAATATCATGCATTAGCCGAAGCAGTGATCGGTTTATCGCAAGAGCTGGCGCAGATGATAGTGCGTGACGGTGAAGGCGCGACAAAATTTATTACTGTGCGAGTTGAGCAAGGGCGAAACGTGGAAGAATGCCGCAAGATTGCGTATGCAATCGGACATTCACCCTTAGTCAAAACAGCGTTCTTCGCTTCTGATCCTAACTTGGGCCGCATACTCGCAGCGATTGGATATGCGGGTATCAATGATCTGGACGTGAATCAAATCAATTTATATCTGGATGATGTGTGGGTGGCCAAGCAAGGTGGCCGTAATCCTGACTATCAAGAACAGGATGGTCAGCGAGTGATGAAGCAAAGTGAAATTACTGTAAGAGTGACACTCGCGCGAGGCGAGGCTGCAGCCACTATCTGGACGTGTGATCTTTCACATGACTACGTATCTATTAACGCTGACTACCGTTCCTGATTATGAAAGAACTAGAACAATTTTTACAGCGGGCCGAATCCGTATTGGCGCGCGTTGAGGCCATGCTGCCGGCGCGTGCCCCTGAGGTTGATTGGTCTGCCACGGCATTTCGTTGGCGTGTGGGTCGCGATCAGCGCGGACATTTAAGCGCCGTTGCGCATCCTTCGCGTATTCGTTTAGATGATTTGCACAACATCGCGCCACAAAAGCAGCAGATTGAACAAAACACACGGCAATTCATTAGCGGCCTGCCGGCTAATAATGTGCTGTTAACCGGTGCGCGCGGCACGGGTAAATCATCGTTGATCAAAGCCTGTCTGGTGCAATTTGCTGATCAAGGTTTGCGGTTGATTGAAGTCGATAAAGAACATTTGGTCGACTTACCCGATATCGTTGATTTGGTGGCTGCGCGTCCAGAACGTTTCATTATTTTTTGTGATGACTTATCGTTTGAAGAAGGCGAGAGTGGTTACAAGGCGCTCAAGGTTGCGCTTGATGGCAGTATTTCTGCGCAATCCGATAATGTGCTGATTTACGCCACCTCCAATCGGCGTCATTTGCTGCCTGAGCGCATGTCAGATAACGAAGGTTATCGTCATGTTGATGATGGCGATTTGCATCCCGGCGAAACAGTCGAAGAAAAAATTTCTTTATCTGAGCGGTTTGGTTTGTGGCTATCGTTTTATCCTTTCCGTCAGGATGATTACCTCGATATTGTGCGTCATTGGTTACATCACTTTAATGTGGCCAATTCGCAGTTTGCCGAGGCTGAGCCCGAAGCTTTGCGTTGGGCATTGCAACGCGGTTCGCGTTCGGGCCGTATTGCTTGGCAATTCGCGCGCGATTGGGCGGGTAAGCACGCGAAGTAGATGACCAGCACTCACTCAGCCTCTGATCAGGCTTCAACACATAAGCCTGCGCCCGTCGATGTCGCGGTGGGCATATTGATGAAGCCGAATGGTGAAGTGTTGTTAGCGTGCCGCCCCGAGGGCAAGCCTTACGCGGGTTATTGGGAATTCCCTGGCGGTAAAGTCGAGTCAGGCGAAACGATATTCAATGCATTGAAACGCGAATTCGCCGAAGAAATTGCTGTCGACATTCAATCAGCCGAGCCGTGGTGTGGTGTTGAGCATGTTTACCCCCATGCACATGTGCGACTGCATTTTTTTATTAGCCGCGACTGGCGAGGTGAGCCGCGTGCTCTAGAGGGACAGCAACTCGCATGGCAAGGTGAAGTGGCTCTTACACCCTTACTGCCAGCCACCATACCGCTGATTGAATGGTTGGATCAACGTCGCTTTACTGATCGAACTTAGGGCTTTTAGCGAGATTTTATTTGCGCTGCGCAGGCAAAATTGCTAAAGCTAAATTCAGCTAACGTCAGTGAATGTTATCGGGGTCCAGATCAAGATCATCTGTGGGGGCAGCGCCGGGAATGATGTATTTTTCTTCTGCCCAAGCACCGAGATCAATTTGTTTGCAGCGTTCGGAGCAAAAGGGACGCCAGCGATTAGATTCTTTCCATTCAACCTTGGCCGCACAGGTCGGGCAATCAACGACAGTAACCATTGCGATGGGTCAGAAATTGCAGAGCGTTAGCTCGAAGGGGACATCGCCTTCGTAAGCTTTTGGCTTCATGTCGCCACCCTGGCTGGTGAAGCGTATCCAGAGCACGTATTTATTTGCTGAAATTTCAGGAATGGCACGCAGATCTTTATCAATGTTCACGCGCAGCAGTTGATAGGTGCGGCCTTGAAGCATTTGCTGGAAGCTGCCGGCAACTGCCACGATATTTGTGGCGCGCCCTGATTCGCGCAGTAAGCGCAAAATAATATTGATCGCTGCGAACAGTGGCTCAAGTGGTGCGAACCACTGATTGATATCCGCGCGACGCTGTTCGGTAGATTGCTGCTGCCACGCATGGTAGGAGGGTAAATCGAATTCGCAAGCGCCGCCAGGAATGATGGTGCGGCCGCGTATGCTCATCAACCATTCATTTTCGCGGATGTGTTGACCGGTTTTGCCTTGGATCGCGATTAAGGCAGCGCTGGTTCTTTCTATGTCCGACAAAATGTCGTTGAGCCGACTGCTTTCAACATTCGGATTGGACTTGAAGCCCATCAGTGTTTGCTTCTGACGTTCTAATTCTTGCAACAAATCTGACTTAAGGTCTGCCCGACCCGCAACTTCGAGCATTTCATAGATAGTCGCTAGCGCCACATGATGTTGCAGTGGATTGTCTTGCACGACAAAGAACTTGAACTTGACGTACAAGTCTTCAAGGCGCAACAGCGTGCGAATACGCTCATTGAATGGGTATTCGTAGACGATCAAGGCAGCGTTCCTCGCGAGCAGTTCATAAGTGAATAATGTGATTCTGACCGAAGCGCTCCGAAAATACAAACATCCTGCTGCTTATTATTACGATTTTTGTTACTCAGGCTGCGATTGTTTTTCATTGGCCAGCCCCAGATAGCGCTGATGAAGCTGTTCAACCTCTGCGCGCAGCGCTTCCAGTGACGTTTCGTTGACCACGACATCGTTTGCTGCCGCCAGTCGTTGAGTGCGACTAACCTGAGTGGCCATGATGGCTTGCACTTGAGCGGCTGGAAGATTATTGCGGCGCATTACCCGTTCAATCTGCAGTTGTTCGCTGCAGTCGACCACCAAAATACGATCGACGCGGTCCTTCCAGCGGCCTGATTCGACCAGTAAAGGCACGACAAAAATCAAATACAGGCCACTAACTTGGTTAGCTTCGGCTAATGTTTTTTGTGCAATCAAGGGGTGCAGTACCGATTCCAGCTGACGCCTTGCTGCCGGATCTGAAAACACCCGTTCTCGCATTGCAGTGCGATCTAAGGCGCCATCAGTTGTTAAATATTTACTACCAAAAAGCGACTCGATGGCGGGCATCGCATCCCCACCGGCTGTAGTGAGTGAGTGCGAAATGGCATCGGTATCAATGATGCCGGCCCCAAGCTCACCGAATAACGTCGCTACGGCAGATTTGCCGCTGCCAATACCGCCGGTCAGCCCAACGGAAAATTTTTTAAATTGTTCAGTCATCGTGGCCGTATTGTGGGGCGAACGTTCAGAACGGCGCAAGCCAACTGTTGACGATCGGTTGGCCTATCAACAGGGTGATCAAGCCCGCCATGGCTAAAAAAGGCCCGAAGGGGATAGGGCGATCACGCTGATGACGCTTAAGTGCAATCATCAATACGCCAAATGTCGCCCCAACCACCGAGGACAACAGCACAATCAGAGGCAGCATCATCCAACCCATCCAAGCACCTAAAGCGGCCAGCAGCTTAAAGTCGCCGTAGCCTATGCCTTCTTTGCCTGTCGCTGCAAGAAACATCCAATACACCAGCCATAAAAAAAGATAACCCGCTGCAGCGCCAATTACCGCGTCGCGCAGTGGCACGAAGGTGCCATCAAGGTTGATTAACAAACCCAGCCACATCAGGGGTAGTGTTAATTCATCAGGCAATAATTGCGTATCCAAATCGATAAAGCTCATGGCAATTAGCATCCACAGCAAAATCAACCCGCTAAGTCCTGCTATACCGCTTCCCAAGTGCCAAATCACCAGAGCAGACAAAGCTGCTGTTAGTAACTCAACGCTAGGGTAGCGCCACGATATGCTGGCTTTGCAATAACGGCAGCGAGCTTTGAGCCAAGCAAAGCTCAGAACAGGAAGGTTGTCTGCTAGCGATAGCTTATGAGCACACTGCGGACACGCTGATCTTGGGGTGATTAAGTTATAGCGCTCTGTATGTGTTGGAGGTTGATCGTTTTCCAGCGCTAGATAATTTTCTGACTCACGCTGCATCATGATGGGAATGCGATAAATCACCACATTCAGAAAGCTGCCTATCATCAGTCCAATAACAGACCAGCATAGTGTGGCAGTGATGTTGGCCGGAGGTGTCACCAAAAAGCTGAGAAATGATTCAATCATTATTTGTATACCCCTCGTTACACCACAGAGCCCAGCTTGAAGATGGGAAGATACATGGCGATCACCAGTCCGCCTATCAATCCGCCCAGTACGACCATGATGATAGGCTCCATTAAGGAAGAAAGTGAGGCGACTGCTACATCAACTTCATCTTCGTAAAACTCAGCCACTTTACTCAACATCTGGTCGAGTGCACCCGATTCTTCACCGATAGCCACCATTTGCGTCACCATCGATGGAAAAATCTGCGTGTTTTGCATGGCCATAGTCAGACTAGTGCCGCTTTTAACAGAGGCACTGATGCGTCGCGTTGCCTCGACATACACCACATTACCCGACGCTCCACCCACCGATTCGAGTGATTCTACCAAGGGCACTCCGGCAGAAAACATCGTTGAGAGCGTTCTCGTCCAACGTGCAATCACAGCTTTACGCACGATTTCACCAAACAGAGGTAAACGAAGAATTAGTTTGTCGGTACTGGCGCGCATCGATGCAGATCGTTTCCAGGTCCGGACTAACACCATCGAGCCTAGCGATAGGCTACCCATGATCAGATACCAATACTGTACGAAACGATCAGAGAGCCAAATAACCATTTGCGTAGGCAAGGGTAGCTCAGCACCAAAACTTTCAAATACATTTTTAAATGCTGGCACCACCCAAATCATAATCGCAGCAGTCACAATAAACGCCACTGCTAAAATCGCTGCTGGATAAAACATTGCTGCGCGAATTTTTCCTTTGATTGCTACAGTTTTTTCTTTATAGGTAGCTAGGCGCGATAAAACTTCCTCCAAAATGCCCGCCTGTTCACCAGCTGCCACTAGATTACAAAACAGCGCATCAAAATACGCGGGATAGCGGCGCAGTGATTGCGATAAACTCGAGCCCGTTTCCACTTGTGCACGCACATCCCAAAGTAAGCGTGATACAGCTGGGTTGCCATGGCCACGTGCCACGATATCAAATGCTTGTAACAGCGGCACACCGGCTCTCAACATAGTAGCGAGTTGACGCGCAAAAATAGCGATATCTTTCTCGGTAATTTTTCGTTGTCGTAGTGAGGCTTTTTTCTTAACGCTGATATCTGTTAAGCCTTGACGGCGCAGCATTAAATTCACTCGCTCAGCACCTGTAGCGCGCATTTCACCTTGAACCATCCGACCGGCTTTATCTTTGCCTTCCCATATAAAAACTAATTCATTCGTGTTACTGGTTTGAGCGGAACTAGATGGCGTCATCAGAATCTCCCGAGTTGGTGATGCCTCTTGCAGAAAGCAAGGCGATCAATGATTAGTACAGCTGATAATTTCTTCGAGGGTGGTGTAGCCTTGCTTCACTTTTAAAAGACCGGCTTCTCTCAGCGTGCGCACTCCTTCACGCCGCGCCTGGGCTTCGATTTCTAGTGCTGTGCCATGCGCCAGAATGATGCTTTCTATCGCCTCAGTAATGGGCATTACTTGATACACACCCAGTCGACCCTTATAGCCGCTGCCACCACAAAGATCAC
>JACCEE010035309.1_pt1 | contig 51307 bp, 40 predicted proteins | sample 7449931 | NCBI WGS metagenome assembly JACCEE01 (sample SAMN15323457, study PRJNA562643) | freshwater metagenome | isolation source: river surface water | place: USA:Blue River Watershed | collected 2017-08-19 | reverse complement strand
GGAGTTACGATGACGGGAGTTACGATGAAGGGGTTGTAGAAGGAGATGATGTTGCTCCAACAGGAGGAGACCCCGAACTGACATCCTGAGATGACGATGATGTATTAACATCACACTTCTTTGTTGTATCATTCCATATTGTCTTCACTCCATCACAACATCCAGGCCCATAACATGACGCAGAAAGACTATCTATACCAAGGTTCACTTTTCCATTCTGTGGAAGTTTGCTGCTATCAATCGTATCAGGGTCAAACTCCCAGTTAAACTTATCAAAGTCATAGTCAGTTCTCCTCAACATATCATACATCCTCTTTCCAAGATTAATACCTCCAACCGAGAGAATAATAATAGTTAAAAATGTATTAAGACTGTCTAAAATAAGACCTCTCTTCTTTAAAAACGCTAAAATAAGAAGCGGTATAGATACATAGATGATAATCTTCATAATGTCTGTGCTTGCTTCATAATATTTACTATAATATGTGTTAATCTGTGACATGCGAAGCTTGTTATTCTTATCGCTTTCCAAAATCTCCTTATTCTTCTTCGCTTTATCAAGTTCGGCCTCAATAAGTTTGATTGCGTTTTGTTGTGCTTTAAACACATCGGAATTATTAATCGTATTTGCATTCGTCTGCATAATAATATACATGTCATTCAGGTTTCGGTATAATTCAGCGCGTGTCTTATTCAAGCTCTTGATGTCGCGAATAATTTCCGCTTGACGCGTTCTATCCGGACTCGATGCATTCGAAACAGTCTCTAACTGTGAATAGAGAGAATCCTCGACGCGTTTTAATTCATTTAATGTATTAATTATATTTTGGGTTCTGTCAACTGATTCCGATGATGTCGACATATTATATAATACGTGGCGATGTTATGTACGTAGTTATATAATACTAAGATAATATTCAATGATGCTCTCCAGAGTAAAAGCAACTCATGTATGACTTTTCAACCTTCAATCTAGATTATCCGTCTCTCGGTCTCTTCTTCTTTCATCCTCTATATCACCATTCTCTCCTCTCTCACTCTGCAATGTTGTATCAAGTCTCGATCTACTTCTCTCGTCCCCTGATTTATTCTCGTCATTTTCAGAAGAAGATAGTCCCATTGCAGCTCCAATACCTCCAAGTCCAAGTCCGATGTCGCTAGACTTTATTGAAGAAGATGATTCACCTGACGCAGATCCGTCCCCATCTATAAACTTCTCTTTTAACTTAATGATACCAATGACAATAACGATTGCTAAAATCGCCCATAGGATATACCGATACGTCTCATTCATAAGAACAAGTTTTGATTCCGACATGAGAGCATCAGTGGTAGAACGTGTCTTATTCATGTCTGCAATATTATTGCATATATCGACGTATTTCTTGTTATATTCATCTGCCTTCTTATTATACGACTCAAACTCGGTCATACTACTTCCAACTTTTTTTTGCAGGTTTTCAATCTTGCTTTTGAAATAAGTAAACCACTCCCCGCTCAAACTTGGCGCACGTGTATCAACCATCTTGCTCACCTCTCCATATAAACTACACTTATCATCAGCCGTCATTTTTTCCGGGTTCAATGAATAATACTGATACGACAAAGTATCTATCTCGCTTATATTCGGATTCCTACATGTAGTATCTACATTTTCAGTCAATACTGGCTTACGAATGTATAAATCGGTATTTACTAACGGCTGTCGCTGCGCTTGAGGATATGTATTTTTATTCTTAAGTGTACATTCGCCGTTTCCATTTCCCGTTTCCCTGAATGTAAACCCGCCACATTGTTCATTACTATTGCAATCTCTCTTACATTGATCGAGAGTTTTTGTTCGATTGCTGCCAACATATCCCAAGTCATTCGAATTGGATGTATAATTGCTTATCTTTGTGTATTCATTCCCCATCTGATAGAGAGATGAGGGATAGTCACGGCGTTGTCCATTTCGTGTAATATATGCTACCTTTCCAATAAAGTCGCCGCCATTTTTGTCGACACCGGAAGGACCATCTCCTTTGAGAGTATAGAGAGAAAATCCCTGTTTATATGTCCATGTAGTATCAACCCGACGACACTTCTTGTTAATACAGCGGTGTCCTGCCGCACAGTTCGTATTCGCACCACCTGAATCGCATATGCATCTGCCGTCATCATGTCTGCCTTGTGCATTTAATGCGCATCCCTGATAACATACGCCACCATATTGCCACCATCCAGAAGGACATGGCGGAGTTGGCCGGTTACTCATATCAATATCTTCCTTGTTTTCCCATTGGAACTTACCAATTTGTCGTGGAAGTTGATCGTGTGTATACTTTTTCATGAAGTTGTCTTCGTCATTCTGTTGATTTGATAGTCGACCACATTCATCCGGCGATACTTCGAATACATTATTCAAGTTAAGAGGAGTTGCACCAGTATTCACAAAACAAAGCCCAGTATTTGTATCGCCATTTTTATATGACATCATAAATTGGGTTTTGCCAAGGTCTTCTGTTCGTCTTTTACAGGCGGCAATTGTACTGTATCCAAGATCTGTTTGATACCCCACATTTGGTAAGTCATTCCATCCCTTTCCACTCTTAAACTTGAAACATCCGGTTTTAAACTCAGCGCCGGTATTCAACTCTATATCGGCGGCTGGACGAGAGGATGCCCATACATTTCGTCCTTCATTTCCACATGAATATAATCCATCTTCTTTTAATGATGTCTTTACATCGCGAACCTGGGTATTTATCATGTAAAAGAGAGGTGTTGGTGGCGTGGCATTGTTATATATGATTTCATACGGTTTTACATCGATCCATCTCTTCTGAATCGTTAGTTCTCTCATTCCACTTGTGGAAGATGGGCATCCGAGAACACCTGTATTCTTTGCAGTTGGATCACTTGCCAGCCAGTTTGATGGTTGGTTTCGAACATCATTCGGCATAAACCATACCTCGAATACACCTGCATTGGAGATGTATCCATACTTTGACACACCGGATGGGTCAGTCACTTTTGTCCATTTTCCTTTATTTTCATTTACAGTAGTTGAACTTTCGAGTTTCATAAACTCGTCGATTTTGTCAATGACATTGTTTTTGGTGCTTACTTCATTGCTCACATCCTCCAGAAACCGATTTGAACTAGCATCACCGTTAAATCCTTCGATGATTGAAAACCCATTTCGGTTGATGGTTTGCTTTCCATTTATATAGTTGAGTTCTTGGCTACTTACAAATCGAGAAGCACCGTCCTCTGTACTAAGTGTGTGTGGATAATGATGCAATGAATACATACTTGAATCATCAATAATCTGCGAAATGGGACGTTGTATTGTAGAAATGTTGGAACTCATTGTGGAATGTTCAGGTAGAAATGCGGCAATATATGGAGCATTCTTTTTACTCTGAAGAAGTTTCGATACACTTGATAAGTTTGTTTCTGTTCCATCTCTCTCTAAAATAGCATTCTTAACTAAATCATTCGAACTTTGGAAAAACTCCATCTCTTGTTAAGTACTGTTATATTCTAGTTATATTATAGTTTTATATGTTGAAGATTATATCCTGGCTACATGTAGGATAGAATCTTTTTATTATCATGCATAATATTCTAGGGTACGTGTATATATGGTACTAATTCGATGCTGGTTGTTCTGTGGGAGGAGAAATAATACTACCGACCTTTCCACCATATTGGGTATAAAAGAGATAAATCATATATAATACCACAAGACCTGACACCCCAATCCACCATTTATCGCCCAACCAGTACGTCGGATTTGTTATTACTCGAATTACATTTTTAATTGCCTCTCTTGCGTCCCATCCAACTGTTCCAATCAATACTGCTGCGATGGTAATAACAATTACCCACCATGCACTCCACCACTGCCCTTTTAAAAACCCGCCAAACTTTTCTTTCATCTCGTCCCATGTTAAGTCGGATGTATAAAACATGAGACCAAATATAAAGAATATCGCAATAACTGCATAAAGAACATATACGAACTTACGACTGTTTAGTCCGACTTGTGTGTTAGTCTCATCATACACGTTAATATTATCAGTTTGTGACTGGTTTTCATCACGAACATTTTTTAATTCAGTATACCCACCCTTTCCAGGACCAAAGAGTTTGTCTGATAAAAACTTGGTTTGGTGATTCATCGCGAATACTGGGTTTACATTTGAGCTTGGGTCACTCATTGACGAGAGATAAAGAGAGGTATTACCAAAAATACGTTTCATCAAGTTGGAAACTTCGAGGTTTTTCGCGTCTATTTTCGCCTTCAGTTCATTCAGTTTTCGTATCTTTTCAATTTGAGCGGCAGTCTTGGTCGAGTTGCCGGAAGGATCATGTACACCTAGTTTGGTGTATCCATATGGAGGAATCGATGTAGTATAGTCGAGATTTCCGGTTGACGTATTATAGCTTGTTCCGCCAACGGTATTTCCATAACATGATTTATGCCACCCATCTCTCCCGGGCGTGTTATCATTAATATATACGATTTTGGTAAATATACCGGAATTATCAATGGCTGCCTTCTGACAATCTGAGAGGTTATTATGTTTTCCAAGGAAAATCCAGTCAGTTCCAATATTCGTTCCAGGTGTTCCAATCGGAGGTGTAGTAGTTGATATAGCATTTGTGTTGCGTTTATTCTCCCACATTGGCTTTTCATATCCATGATACTCTCTTGTGGGTTCATTGGGAGGACGAGAGATATTGCGACGAACAATGTTTGGCCATCCCCAATACCATTCGTATCCAGTCGATCCCCATATACGCCGATGCATCTCTCCTGCAGTAAGTGCGCCAACATTCGCAGGAGCGTTTGCAATCTCTGCGTTGCATTGCGACATATTTGATCTCCACCGACAGTTTCTACCATCTTCATGCAACATACATTCTGCGTCATTATTCTTATTCACGCGCATCGGAGAGGTGAGTCCAGCGATACATTGCCAGTCGGTTGGCTTATCGTTTGATTCGGGTGCATCTGAGCCATCTTCTAAACGTGTATTCGGGTTTGATTTATATAATTTACACTCATATGGATTTGTATTATTTGAATAAAGTGCAAATCCACACTCAGGGTTTAATTTGCATCGTGTGAAGCATTTTTCCTTTGTATTATTTGGATAAGTGAATGGGTTTGGATGAGTAATCAGGTCGGTCGATGCTTGCCCGCGAATACGTACAGGATACCGAATATTCCATTGTTGACTTATGTTACCTGATACATCTCTTAAATAGGTATGTAATCTCGTATTATAGTCAGTAAGCAACGCATCAAGTTCTGCCTGTTTTGTTTTTAGGTCTGTTAAATCTTGGCTCTCGGTTGTTGTTGTTGTTGTTGTTGTTGTTGTTGTTGTCGTCGTCGCCGGTGTATTAGGTTGATTTGTGTTTGTATTTGTGTTGGGGGTGTTTGATGCCATTATTTTATTGTATAATGTTACACTACTGATATATAGGGGATATTATATTATACGTTGATTACTTTCCAGTGACAACATATGTTGTTTTAGCATTGAGCTTTGTTAAATAATATAAAATGAAGATGAATAAAAGTGAAACAAGTACAACTCCGATTAAACTTCCTCCAGTATTCACGCTCTCTTCATCGCCACCATTACCTCCGGTTGCAGCTGAAAAAACGAATCTAAATACGATAATTAATCCAATAAAAATGAAAACTGCCCAAAACAAATAAACAAACATTCGTTTCTGGTCATCTCCAAATATGGATGAGGATGCGGATGCTGATGCGGATGCTGATGAAGAAGGGGGTATGACGTTGCTTTGTTGTTGATACTCCTTCTCTCGCGTATACCGATCTCCTTCAAGTTGAACGGATGCATCCGCAATGTTCTTTGTTTCTTGTGATATACTTAATGCGACCTTATTTATTCGTCCATTTAGTTCGATAAGACGTTGATACAGTGATGCATCTATGTTCATTTTATAGCAAACAGAACTCGCAGACATTGGGTTCGCGTTATCAGTTGGAATTGCGTCGAACTTCGTCGCATGAAGAACAATCGGATCACCAACATTCTCTCGTTTGCATGAACTATCGCGCCTATCCGGCCAAATGCCCTCTTGGTACAAATGCTTATATCCTTTGGTATCGACCCATGCATACTGCTGCGTCCCTTCTTTTTGAATATTTACTGCGGCTAAACATGGTTGTTCAGGGTTCATAGATGGCCCCACGTAATCTTTGAATGTATTTAGACCACGAACATTCAGTACAAGCGCGTCATTTACAGTGGCAGGGTTCCCTGTTTTCGGGATAGCGGGGCAACCAGATGCATCATTCTGGTCGATACTCGCCTTGTTGTACTTATGTGTATATCCGAACTTGTTAATATAATAGTATGCTCCACTTGGATCACTTGACGAAATATCTTTTACAAACTTATTCAAGTATTCGGCATTCGATTGAAGAAATTGGTTACGTGTCATGATATCACTCGTGTAAATATTGTATAGGTTGGTATATTCGGCGGTGAGAGAATTGAGTTCTTTTTCTAAACTCTGGATGGCGAGGGACTTCATACCGATATATTGTCTCGGTGTTACTGTTGCATTGGAAACATCGGAGGGATTATATACCGGAGGTTGATGCGTAGTTGTTGATGAGTATCTACGATCATAATCTGTTAATGCTTCGACAATCGATACAGGAGCTGGATTTGAATCACTGCTCTCAAATAGCTTGTCAAGAGAAAAGGGAAATACACTATTCTCATCCTCTCGTCGAAGCGAATCAATATTATTTAAGAGATTGCCCTGTAACAAGTTAATGTTTACTCCTGTTCCTGTTAAGTCGGTTCCCACAAGTTGCGCGGATTCACTTCCAGGGATGGCCTTACGCTTTATATCATCGGTATGTGATAATGATTCCGAGAGAAATGTCATTGGTACTTTACTAGATGATTGTGCATTATCGATCTGGTTTGACCCCAGTAAATAGTCGGCAAACATTTTATTATATATACCTTTGAAGATATAAAATGTCGAAAATGCAAAACAGTATACATAATAGGAATAAAAATAAAAAACAAGAACAAATGGTTGTTATATATTTTCTATAACATACGAAATAGAAAATGTATTTACTACATCATTTGTGAGGGGTGATGGGGTGTATGTTATCCCATCTTTTTGTAAAATGAGTTGTTATCAAAGAACGAACTAGATGATGCTCGTTTAAAAGATGGACCGCTATTTACTCGCTGTTTTTCATATGATATTTTGTTTCCAAATATGGAGGATGACGAGGATGATGATGATGCAGAAGAATTGATAGATGATGTGATAGAAGATGCCTTCATAAATAAGGTATCAATAATCATAAAAAATATGTCATTCCCATCATCAATTATTTCGCCTCTCGAATATAAATACATTAGTCGTGCAACTGCTCCAACACCCACAAACATTCCAATAACGTAGACTAGCTTTTCAATATAGTGCTGCTTCTCAACATGATGAAGTGCGGCAGAAGTATCATCCGTTGACGTGTTTTGTTGTATTTTATCTTTGAACGTGTTCAGTTCTAGTATGTTTGTAGCACTAGACCCGCTTGTAGAATCAAGCTGAGTATTCACTTTATTACTAACCTCTCCCTTAAGTGTGTTTACCGCGGAAATATTGTTTCGAATGGATGATACATGTGTACTATATGTATTCATTGCTGTATTTGTTCCGCCTCCAGTGTATGTGTGTGCTGCGATATATTTCTCTCGAAATGTTGAAAATAAGGTATCCGTGGTATCCTTGTAACACTCGAGTTTTGATTTGTACTTACAAACATCTTCTGAGTTCTTATAATCATTATCTGTTTTCCATTTTGTTGCACATGCATTAATGTTGCTGCATGTATCCGTCATGTTAAAAAAGTGTGTAAATGATGGATGGATATTTCGTTGTGTTTTATAACTATGTGATCTGGGTATATATCCCGACGCGTATGTTATTATATGTAAATATATAATTCTATACACAACAATACCTATAAAATGTGCTATTAATTGCGGTTTTACTAGACCGTGTTATCTTACACACTTGGCCTGGACGCATTCCAATTGCAACTGCAACTGGGTCATACCTAGATATGCTAGGTAACTGTTTCACGTCCATAATATTATATCTCTTCATCATTTCCTCCGTCTCTGTATCAGATAGAATCGTATGTTTTGGTACGAAAGTATGTTCAAGAATATTATACTGTAGTCTATCAAGAGTCATAATAGCAATAAATATTCCGTCTTGGTCCCATATTTGATTCAGGATGTTTATAAGTGTCTCGTTAACCTCTTGCTTCATGATAATAACTAATGTGTCGCCTTTGTTCAGGACTTGTTCTAAATGAAAGAGATCATCAATATAGTTATTAATGTTATCACGGCGAAGGGTTCTTGCTAAATGATACTTCACATACACTTTTCTAGAAGGACCCGATGCATGTTTATCACTAGTAAGAAGCATGTCGAGTTGGTCATTCATATACATGGTTTGTATCTCATTTACACCATATCCCGTGTATTCATCGATGTCGTATCCCTGTGCCTTAAGTAGTTGAAGAAGATTATTTCGTGATTTAAAGAGGGTTGATATTGTTCCACTAGTAATTAATTGTGAATTGTTTCCGGCCATTCTGAGGGGTTGTTGTTGTCGTAGTCGTTCAAGATAATACTAATATACCATATTATTTTTAACTTGTTTCAATTTTACACTTATTTCATACAATATCGGTTTATGTAATTGTAATAGACCTCGTTCCATTTTCAGAAGTGGTTACGTTGGGAGTGTTATTTGAATTAGAAGAAGGAGAAGGAGAGGAAGCAGGAGGAGCCGGAGGAGCAGGAGGAACAGGAGGAGCAGTCACTGGTATGTTTCCACCTAGCATGGGAGCAAGTGTAGTCATTGGCATAGTTGCAACGAGAGGAATGTTCATTTGAGGGGCTTGTATATTTCCTCCAAACTGAGAGAACATGTTTTGTTGCGGCTGTTGCTGTTGCTGTTGCTGCATCGGAAGTCTTGATGTAGGTAATCCTATACTTCCTCCAGAAACCGGCGTTGTAGGCTGGTACTCTGGCACTTCTGGATTATTATTCCTTGATAAATAGTCTTGTAGGTTATAATTATATTCCTCTAGCCTATTCTGTTCTTCAGGACTATATTCTTGCACATAGTTTGAATGTATCATCGGCGAAGAAACTGGTGTACTCGGTTGGTATTCTGGAGTAACAATATCCGATGACCATTGCTTATTTTTATCCTTAATTTCATTATATTCAGTATTCAACCTCTCAATCTGAATACGAATACGCTCTTCTTCCTGTACATTTCCTTCACGTTTCGCACGATCCATTGCATCCATTGCATCATGTATTTCTTTGAGTTTTTCTGTCTCTGGATCTCTCGCTGGAGATGGTTGTCCCGGTTTCTTATAATTCGATGAAACAATATATCCCAACGCAGTAAGCCAGTTACCAGGTTCATTGTTTTTCTTAAGCTGTTCAACCATTACTTCCGGAGAGATCGGCGTTTTATCTGAATACATAAGCATGTTAGAGTTCCAACCATCTGGATATCTCGACGGAAACTCACCGTTCCATGAAGGTCCGCTAACTACCCATTCTTCTGTAGGGTCTCCATTTCCATTCAATATAACCGAAACTAGAACAATTCTCGGTTGCGACTGTGTAGCTGATGCAGGTACAACTTTGAATACCCAGCCAAACGCCTCCACCTCTCTCTGTGTAACATCACTGATTCCATTGTCAATTAACATCTCACGACTTGGAATCGTTGAAAATCGATTTGTTATCTTTTTCACTTGATTATCAGCAACATCCGACCTTGAAATAACCTTCTTTTCCGGAATAACCCCCAACTTCTGCGTTGTTTTAATAATGGTTGCATCAATATTACTACTAATTTCATCCATTGATGCAGAAGGAGAAACATCTTCATGTAGAAGTTTATATATGTTATTCGAGTATGACATACTTGGAAGTTGATCAATATTATCTTCGGTTATTAATCTCATTTGTACATTCATTACCTGAAGTTCTTGAATCAAAAGTTTGAGAGAATATGGAATGCGAACAATACTAAATGACCTGCCAAACTTGGTCACATTCTGTATTTTCATGTTTTCGGAAATCTCTCCACTATATTTAATCGGACCATCTACAGCCGGGCTAACAAATATATTCTGGTTCGGGTTATAAATTGCAATTGTTCCTGTCTTATTACATACCGCCATATAATACTGATCACCACGAACCATGAGAGATTCATTCAAGAAATGAGCCGCACCATGTGCAATAATACCATCTCTCTCCATCTCTCCAATACGAAGACCACCATCATTTGCACGCCCCTGAACCGTTTGACGAGTAAGCATGGTTCGAGGTCCTTGTGCGCGATAGTTTACTTTATCCTTTACCATTTGCTTCAAACGCATATAATACGTTGGTCCAATAAATATATCACTATGTATTTCCTCTCCAGTCATTCCATTATACAATACCTGTGTTCCAGATGAATGAAATCCATACTGTGTTAATATTTGCCCATATGTTTCGTGCTTTGGCCCATTCGTCATAAATGCCGTGCATTCCCCAAACCCGCCATGTAATACACATGCCTTCCCCATTAAACATTCGATAAACTGACCAATCGTCATACGACTAGGTATTGCATGCGGGTTAATAATAATATCAGGACGAACCCCATCTGCAGTGAACGGCATATCTTCTTCAGGAATGATGAGACCACATGTTCCTTTTTGACCGCATCGAGAACAGAATTTGTCGCCAATATTAGGCATTCTCTCTTCGCGACACCTTACTTTTGCGATGCGAAATCCGGCCTCACCCTCCGTCATGAATGATTTATCTACAAACCCGAGCTGACCTTTCTTCGGCATAACCGATACATCTTTCATTTTGCCATTTGGATTATTCACACTTGTAATTCCACATCCAATAATCACTTTCTTGTCATCCAACTCGGTATTTTCTTCTATCAACCCGTGCTTATTTAAATGACTATAGTCATATCCTTGGCGAAGATTACTTACATTCTCGTTTTGAATATTCACGAATCTCTTGTCACTATGAACACCGCGTACCTTGCTGCTCTCTTCATGTTCTTCATACATATTGTAATATGTAATACGAAAGAGTCCGCGTTTTATTGCCGCCTCATTAAACAAAATCGAATCTTCAACGTTATAGCCGTTGTATGACATAATTGCCACGATTGTATTTGTACCACATGGATGTTCTTCGTGATTAATAAGATCCAAATATCTGCTTTTAACAACGGGAATCTCTCCATTATTAATTACCATACTCATTTTATCAATACGAACCTGAAAATTGCTATGATACACAGACGCGGCTTGTTTCGCTTGACCACAACCAAAGACGTTTCGCGCGAGAGGATTGTTTTCAGGGAAAGTGATTTGATTTCCCATAACGCCAAATAGAAGGGATGGATGGATCTCAACATGTGTATATCGGTTATTTACTTTGTCGCCGGTATCATCCGTGTGCGAAATGTTATATTTGAGAGAAATTAAGGTAGATTCCGTCTCTGAGGTATCAATGTATTCAATTATACTCATTGTTGAACGAAGACGGCGAAAGTCCTGAATAGAATTGGCAACAGATTTCGCGGCGGATACTTCTTTTGACTGTGTTGGACCAGATGTATCATTTGCCTTACCATATAATTGGTCAATGGTATAGTACTTGCAGAGTGATGGGCGGAAGTTGGGATCAGATTTCGATGTGAATCCAGTTACCAGTTTGTCCCATGTAAATTTATTATTTTTCAACATGTCAATTACCTCTGGTCTCTCATAACTCGGTTTACCGGTCTCTTCATCTACATAGAATATAGGCCTACAAATACGTCCTGCATCAGTGAATATATGGATTTCATTATTTCTAATATCCCATCTGCAACTAGTATAAATAGGAATAAGCGCACATCTACGATGTAACTTAATAACACGAATTGTTTCTTCTGGCCGTGTGACAGCACCAACCCATGTTCCATTCACGAAGACCTTGGTTGTATAATATAAAAACATATTTGTACACTCCTCAAGAAGATGCATTTTCACGACTTCTCTCAACCATTTCATCATAGGATACGCGGAACACTGACTTGTTATTTCAGCAGTTACTGTCATGTGTTTATGAAACCCAATATTTGCTCCATCCGGTGAATCAACCGGATCAATCATACCCCATTGCGACCCGTGAAGAATACGCGGTTTTACTACTTTGGCACTCGAATCCATGGGAAGGTTAATCTTTCGCAGATGAGAGATGAATGAGTTATAGGATAAGCGATTAATATCCTGTACAATTCCAGTTCGTTTGGTGTGTTCATCTGCCCCCCAGTTTCCTTTGAATGCCTTTCTAAATCCGGTTTCTACAACCCGCTCTTTGAAAAACTCGTGATAATTTAACTGAATAAGACTAATAAAGTTTTTCTCGTAGATGCCACGTTTATATGTGTATTCTGTATCAATCATACGTCGAATATTCGACTGCTGAATTGCGTAATATTCCTTGAATAAATCATACATCAGTGTTCCCGAGAGTTCAATACGTTTATATTTGAAGCTGTCGCGGTCAGTAGGTGCCTCCGCCTTTGTGAACACCAAGAGAAGCTTATATGTCATGTACCCTAGAAAATATGCCTTTTGAATATAATTTGATTCGCCAATTTGTGGAAGAAGAAAGTTCATTAGAATATCATGTACTTGTGGAATTGTTTTTGACTTGGTGAGTGTCGCAATAAACTTCAGCGCCCCCTCTTGCGTAAATATCTTATTGGCATCATGAATCGACGGAAGGAATAAATCGACGAGGTTGCTGCGCTCATCAAGATCTAAGATACATGTTTCGATAATCTGACGATCAGAGAGAATACCGAGAGCGCGCATTAGGATAAAAAGCGGAACGGGTTTACGCACATTCGGTATATTTACGACTATCTGGTTATTTGTGTATGTAGTTGACGGTGCTACAATACGAACTGCCATTGTTCTTACCGGCTTAGATGCGTCTTCAGATACCATACGAATATTCGCAGAGTGAGAGAATATGTCATCTGCACTTGTATGTTCTTTAATATATATCATGTTATCGGCGAACTTCTCTTGTGACACAATTACCTTTTCCTTACCATCAATTATAAAATATCCGCCGAAATCATTCTTGCATTCTCCCATGTAGAATCGTGCGCGTGGTTCTAACCCATTTAAAATACATAAGTTGGAATGAAGCATAATCGGAAATCGACCAAGATGTATTTTGTCGAGTGTTGCATGAGTTTCTTTTACTTCGCCGCTTTCTTCATCCTTAATTTTAAATACGACATCAACATCATAATGAATTGTTACTCCATATGTCATGTTTCGTAGTCGCGCTTCATTTGGGAACATATAGTGTTCATTTTGATCGTCATATATCACTGGTTTACCATAGTATATTTTATCTCCGTTCTTGCCGCCTAAATAAAGCTCACACCGAAGCTTAAACTCATTTGTAACTGGATCTTGTTCTTTTTGAAGTACGATCGGATTTCTCTCTTTAAAAATGTTGTAAATACCTTTTCCGAAGAAGTCATTATATGAATCAAGGTGATGTTTTACAAGTACATGTTCGTCGTCTCTAAAATAACGAGAAATGATGTTCCATGGAATCTCGGGGTCGCTGTCCATACTCACGTACTATAATAAAGATGGATGGTTGTATATATCCTCTATTATATATTCCTTATGTTTTTATTTGATAGATTATATCACGGGGTCGAATACGTGATATAATCATTGTAAATGTTCGAAGGTGTATATTTTAGACCAGTTCAATTCTGGATGGTTCAATAACAGAAACCTTGTTTGAGAGAACCATGTCCGCGAAAATGATGACAAAAATAAGGAACACAACAAATGGAAGAAGAACTAAGAACCATGCAACACTAGTGTATCCGCTCTTGCATATGAGGTTAAGAATCCATGTCCAGAACACAATCCAGATAATCTCGAAAATAAACATGCCACCAGTATTTGGTACACTGCAGTGTACGTTCCCGACACAATAGCGACTAGTATTTCCCATATTTTGATAAATCATCAGGACAAGCCCGGCAATTGAAAGAACGACATATACAAATGCGGGGGTGCATAAGTCGCGAATTGTTTTGAATGCGTCAACCATTGGTTAATTATTGTATAAAAATAGAGGTCTAAATACAAGGAATCGAAGGAATCGAAGGAATCGAAGGAACCGAAGGAATCGAAGGAATGACTATATATATAACGCGGAAAATGATTATTTTTTTATAATATATTGTTTTATTTGTGTCAGGTTAAATAATAAGGGGTGTTGTGTTCGCAACAGGTTGTATGGTGGGATTGGGATCGGTCGTAGGAATAGGGCTTCCATTCATAACATTCAAAGTATTTGAAATGGAATACAAACCATCGCGAATTGTTTGAGAGATATCAAATGGAAGTAATGCAACCCCGCTTGCACCTCCACATTGTCCAGGAACAACCATAATTGCTTTTTTCCGAGCAGTTTTTACGCGACTTCTTCTTTTTCCACCTCCGGTTTGTTGTGCTTCAACAATCGCATTACTATTTTGAGGGACAATAAAAGAAGGAGATACACCAGTTGGAGTAAATACAAAATGATTAGGAGATGATGCCGGTGCTACACCTTGACTGTTTACGTTACTTTCGGCAGTAATCGCGCTAGGGGTCCACGGGCTTCCAGCCATAACACTATTACCGCCATTCTGGTGCCTTCTTTTAGTCGATGACCGACGAAGTTTATTAGAGGACGCATGCTTGGATCCTCTCTTGTATGTCTTACTGCAACCTTTCTGAATACGAGTACCGCCTTTTCCTTTTTTATGATGACGAGTTGCCATAATTCAATAAGTCGTTGTTTGTATATACATATTCAAAAGATAAAAACAGATGACGGGTCATTGGGTTATTGTTCACCAAGAATACGGGTAGTCATATGGATACCAATCGCTATCAATGACTTGGGTATTCACCGCAAATGTATCACTCTTCATGACCAACTTTATATTATATGTTCTACTTCCAATTGTTATATCCTCTCCAATTAGTTTCCCTTGACCACTCGCAGGAACCAGCGTCAACTTAAAGTTAAACGAATCCCCATCCATAAATGGAATCGGTTGTGTGATAAATGTATCCGTAATATCCGCAAATCTCTCGGGTGCAATCTTTATTACCTGTTGGAATATCTCTCTACAGATATTGTTATATGATGTATCTAAATTGGTGAGATATTTATGATTCATCGAATCTGTGAAAAACATGAGTTCTTGTGAACGCGTGGTCGTTGACACTAATTCAATTCGCCGCTCAATCTCTTTCCATACTTCATGCCCTTTATCTGTTATATCATCCAACATCTCTTGTTCATTCGCAAAAAGATCCACGCCGTTGATTGTTCCAAATAGTTTAAATGCGAGGTATCTTATAAAGTCGTGTTTCAAGAGAGATTTCGTAGCTGGACTCTCAGCCGGAGTCATTGATGTGAGAGATTCTGGCATATCCATCATTGCATGCGCCGGATTTAATATGAAGTTTGATGGCATTCGATTCTTAAATGTATAATACCGCAAATTATGATTCGTACTCAGGTTATTCGTGTACGGGTCTTGGTTAAGTGCGGAGAGATCAAGTACCGGCGTTGATAAATCAGTTCTAAATTGGAACATGTTTCGCATATCGCTTGTTTTCACATAGAATACACCACATGCTGACACATCTGGTAATGTGTATTCAACACCACCCATACTAATTGTCTCTAACATCTCCATTACTGAATTGAATGACCCGATATTGAAGTCGATGGTCTGTACTTCAATACCAATGATCGACCCAGAGAGAACCTTGTAGTTCTTATTTCCAATCTTGATATAATTCGTAATCTCTCCGTTTGATGTTTTACGAACATACTTATCGTCACTATAGTAGGATGTTCCGTTAATCATGATGTATTCCTTTTCACCAAGTAATGTTGGAATATAGAAAGCATTTGTAGTTGTTGCATCAATTGTTACTATACCAAGACGTGGCGGGAATACCTTGAACTCATAGTTAAGAGCATTCGGAATACTTGATAATACTGCGAAATTCTCCGTTGAAACATGTCGAGCGAGAGATGCACCCATAATGGCATCATCTTGTGTTGTCGGTGTGGGTTGATTATCTGCAGCATATATCTTGAGTTCAGGAATGTTGCGGTTATGTACATTTCGAAGAAGGTCGAGTTTTTGTTTAATCGTAAATGTAACACCTGTGATATTCGCACCAGATATATCAACACACGAGAGGTTGGTATTTGTGAAATTGACGTTTGTGAGGTTTGCACCACGAAAACTTGTTCTTGTCAAATCAGCGCCAGAGAGATTCGCACCGGACAAATCGACCTTTGCACCTACGACATATAATGTTGTTTGGGTGTTGACCGATGTATAATTCGCTGTCTCAGGAAGAGTCGCGGTAAATACACTTGATCCTGGACCATGTATTTCTACATGTAGGTTTCCGTTATCTCCTGGTTGTGTGGAAATGGTAGCGACATCATGATTCGATGATGTAACTATAACTCCTGTACTAAATAATCCGGGTCCTGATCCTGATCCTGATCCTGATCCTGATCCTGATAAATCCATGTTATTCGATGTAGGCTGAATAATTGAAAACGAGAGATCTGACAATAAAGGAGAGAATGTCTTTATTCCGCCTACTGAGAAGTTGTAAATAGTCGGTGTTCCCTTCGAAACATGAAGTGTTGTATTGAATATTTTCGCATTGTAGTTATTGTCGGCTGATTTAATAATTGAAATGGATGTAATACCTGTTCCATGAATTGCGATTATATTTGGCATAATAATACTTGCAACGGATGGAGACGATGATGTAATTATTATTGGACTATCATTCGAATATGTAACATCCGCAAGAGATATCTGTTGCCCACATGCGGTATATCCTCCTGCATAACTTATTGGTGTTTTAAAGAGAGAATAGAACCCAGATATAGTAGGCGTTCCCTTATGAATGATAAGTGTTGTTGTAACTGGAAAAGGAGACTCATAATTCGCGGTTTCGAGTTGTGTTACGAATATCGATACGGTGCCTGCTTTATGAACTGTTATCATATTACTTGATACATCTATACTAGCGATATCCGGGTTACTACTTGAAACGACGACTTGACCAGGAGACTCAGATATGGACGTAATACCCGTAAATAAATCAATTGGTGCATCGCATTCTGGTGTGCCATATACACGAGATAATGCCTTCGGAATTGCGGCAGTAATCGTCGGCTTTCCACGAACAACCGAGAGAATGGTTGAAATTGGGGTGGTTGAAGCAAGATAATTCGTAGTCTCTAATTGATTCGCTGTAATTGTCGTAGTTCCTGCACCGTAAATTGTCACATGTCCGGTAATTGAATTAATTGTTGCAACCGATGGATTCGAACTGGTATACATAAACCCACCGTCACTTGTTGACGTAGGCGGTACAATAGTAAACGACACATCGGTGCCATATATCTTTGGCAGTCCTGTTGAAAGACCTGAGAGAGTTGATTCGCCCTTTGATACAGTGAGTTTTCCTACTTTTGATATCACCAGAGAGGTTGTACCTGCATTATGAATGGTCACGATACCAGATTCATCGACAGATGCAACGTTTGTATTCGATGATGTGTATGTTGATGGTTGTGTAAATATATGCGCCGACTCATCTTGTGATAATAGTGAAAATGAAATATCGGCACCGTATGTTTTGTTTGCTATGTTAAACTCAGAGAGAAATGGAACACCCTTTGATACAATTAATGATGTTATAATCGGCGACAGAGGTGATGTGTAAAATTGAGATGGCAACTGCGTCACCTCGATACTTGCTATTCCGGCACCATGAATTGTCACGTGACCAGTTGTTTGATCAATTGTTGCGACCGACGGATGATCACATGTGTAGATGAAGTCACCTGCACTTGGAGACATTGGCGGAACAACATCGAATGATACATCTACCCCGAATGTTTTGAATATTGGCGGGAAATTGGTTAAAACTGGAATAATTGGCTCCATAAAAAATAAAAAAAGTAGTGTAATAACGAAAAACTAATATGTAATAAGTAATATGTAATATCATATTAGTTTTTATAAAGGGGGTTTTTACGATGACTTTTATATATGCATTCACATTCTTTATGGTATATGGTATATGGTGTAAACTAAATAATATCAACATGTGCAAGGAAATGCCGTCTGCAACACATTTTAGTTAGACCAAGTTGATCCATTACCTCTCCTTCAGGGGTCTTCTCAATAAACTCCTTGGTTAAATAAACAACCTTGTCTACGTCCATATTTCGTGCCAACTTTATTTTTCGTACTTCTGATACATAATAATTATACTTGTCTCCGATTACCTTTCCACATGTAAAACACTTCACTGGAATAATCATTGTAGGATGCGGATTGTTAAATCTATAATCTGTTTAGTAGTTGATATATATAATGTTTGATACTATATAAATCAATTTTATTCGATGTATAATTTTATACTCTGTCCTCCTTTGGACAATTCTTTCCTTTCACACATTTTGTCATAAAGTAATAATAATCCACATCTCTCTCTGTTCCATCTAAGTTATGCAACATCACTGGATTACTTGCATTCCCTGAAACACATTTCGGTACATTCTCTCCTGCATATTTTACCCATCCGCAACAGCATTTCGACATACATGAATCTTTATCATCAATCTCTCGACACCTTTTTTCTAAATACTCGGGTGTCTTGTTATTATTCTCACAGAACACATTTCTGCAATTACGATGGTTATCTTCCAGTTCTTTGCGACTATAGTTGTTACCAAACCCTTCGTGTATGGATGGGAGAGGTGACATATGAATCTTCTTTGTTACGATTCCTCCCTTTGGCGCTGAACCAATATTTATAGGAGAGGTATTCGATGATTTACTTACGATTTCAGATTGTGCAAAATCAATATACACTATAAATCCAAGAATTACGACCACAAGTATCATTACTTTACTGAAGTTTTTTACTAAATTGTCCCCTAAATCGGTTTGTTTCAGAGACTCAACCATATTTGAGAATATTTCTCCAAGTTTAATTGGTGTATCGCTTGAGCCAGTCCCATTTCCGTTCATGGTTATACAATGGCGTGGAGAGTAGTTATATTTTTATCATATTTTAATTTTTTACTTCGGCTTTTTGTTATTCGCCAATTGATATAATAGCACTGCCCTTCGATGTTTTAACGCGGCGATGCTTTACAACAGTCGGAGATGATATGCTACTATCTCCCCCACCTCCTACCCCGGGATGATGGATCGCATTATGACATTCCTCACATATAGACGCAAGGTTTGCCGCATGATTTTTATGCACGTGTCCAATAAAGTTATTTGCATCAGCATCTTTTTGATGTTGCAAGTGATGTATTTCAGTCGCCAACCTCTCATTACATAATTCACACATTCGTCTTATCTTCTTCGCATTATACCGAGAGGTTGAAGATGTTAGTATGCTGGATGATGTATCCTCTCCACAGCGATACTTCATTCGAATCTGGTTCGCATTCTCAAGAAAGTCGGCCGGCAAATGAAGAGATTTACATACTTCAAGACCATACATACTTGTTCCTGGACCATCATTCAGTTTTCTATCATAAATAAGTGTATCAGTCTCTCGGTTATATGTTACTCTCAGATGCTTCATGCATAGTCTTCCGAGAGAAGTAATCTCCGAATAATTCTTTATTTCATGAAGATGTGTTGCAAATACAAATGATGCCCCCACTTCATGAAGCTTCGAAAGACCCGCTACAAAAATACTGATGGCCGAGTCAATTTCTGTACCTGAACAAAGTTCGTCACCCAATATAATACTGTTTTTGTTTGCCATCTTAAGAATCACTCGCAACTCTGACATTTCAACTACAAATGTAGAGAGACCCTTGAAAAGATTGTCGTTCCCTAAGATTCGCGTAAATAACGTTTCATATGGCTTATATACAAAATGGCTACATGGAACATAGAACCCGGATTGCGCCATGATAATTGCAATACCAAGAGCGCGAATAAGACTGGTCTTTCCTACGGCATTTGTTCCATATAATAACATACCATCTGTATGAAATTGGTCATCACATGTTGTACCTAATCCGAGAGAAATATCGTTTACAACATAGATTTCGTCGGTATTTAATCTCTCAATCAAACAATGTCGAATCCCCGTTGCAGTAACAAACGATTTACTTTTGTCTGACTGAATAATTGGTCGACAGTAATTATATTTGGATGCGACATAACACTGATTTTGTAAGTTGTCAATAATCGAAATAAACTCAACAATGTTTTCAAAGTCGCGATTAAACTCGCATAATGATGCCACGAACTTATTATATGCCAAGGAAATAAGGTCACACATCTCATTTTTTGCGCGGACGATTGTATCACAAATACGATTAATTTGTGTACTAGTAATTGTATTATTTGTTCCAGTTGCGGTGTGATATGATAAATCTGTTATTATAAAGTCAAACGTGTGTGTCTCGACGTTGCTGTCGCCATTCATTTTTCGATTATATTGAAGTTGTACTTTGTTGCCAATCGTTCCTTTTTCTTTTAGTAACCGATCTTCAATCGCCTTTGCGCGCTTCTTTGTTGCTTGAAGAGAGAATCCTTGTTTATCCGTTTCATGTATTTTTACAAACTCATAATCAGATACATCTGCATTTGAAAATCCTGTAGGCGTAACCGCGGCAATAACCGATGTTCGTTTTATTGGTATTTTCTCTCCATTCGTCGACAATAAATCATCCAAGTATTTTCTGATTGCAATCAATTCTTCATAGCTACATTCATATCTATCTGTTGCTGCATCAAGGTCTGCATAAATGCCACGACAAATAATATTTGTTGTATGCGAGAGATCGTCGATTGTCCGGCACATGTCAATATGAAGAATGTGTTCAAACGTTGACACCAACAAATCGCATTTACTTATAATATCCATTTGTATAAACCTCTCCATGTATTTATGTAACGTCGGATCACTGCTTGTTGAAGTAAAGAGATCGCGCACCGTTTTCAGGTTATTATACAGAAAATAGAGAGATTGGGGAACGATCTTCTTTAAATAAATCTGGCGATGATACCTCTCGATATCTTTCAGTGTTGATAGAACATCGCGCCATTTATTCCATACATCTGGCTTATGGATAAAATGCTCAGTGATAGCATATTCTGACTCGAGAACCGCCGCATCGAACGTAGGGTTTAATATACGATATTTGCATTTACGCGACCCCATCGGAGACCGGCAATTATTTAGTAGGCGAATAACAGATGAGTACTTCCCTGTATAGGTTGAATCATCGATAATATTTAATTGTTTGAGAGAATGGTTGGCGAGAATAAGACGTTTTGATTGATTTTCGAATATTGGTTCTGCTATTTTAGATACAAGATTCGGGTTATGTTCGTATATGAAGTTAAGAAGAAATACGAGAGATTGTGTTGCATACTCGTATGTTGAAAATGAAGTCATTAATGTATCTGCCTTATTTCCTGAATAATATGTACTTAATACCTCTCGTTGGTATATTTGTTTACTGCATCGTCTTGCCTTTACAACATTTGATGGAGTGTCAATATGTGATTGGCCTTGGGCTTGGCCACTCTTTGGATTGAGTTTATTTATCGCCTTTATTTTTGTTGAAATAGTGGCTGTATCGGAAGATGGCGTGGTTTTATTATCATCATCATCAGACAACATAACTTTATGAATTGTTTTTGAAACAACACCTGTAAACTGAATAATGTCCTCGAGTTCTTGCACCGAGAGATTTGTAATAAAAATAACTTCGCTTGGCTTATATGAAGACATAAATCTCTCGAGTTCATCATATGTCGTCGGATTATGAAAGTCCTCCACGTGGATTTCAAACATACATGTTCTTCCTGTATAAATATCAATTGTCGACATTCCTATCATGATTCTACGTTGATTTGTCTCTGATGACCTGAAGGCTGGCGTATTAATCTTTTCGATCCATACACACGATGTATTATTCGATAATTCATTTGATTCGGCTGAAAAGTATGTACCAGGAGAGTAAATACCTTGGAGACTTCTTGTTGTGTTTTGGGTTGGCGCATCTTGCGTATAAACAACCGCAGTGTACCCTGCATCTTGTATTTTTCGTAGGTATTTGTCAATCGCATAGTCGCGGAACCCGGCCTTTACATAACCAGGAGAACTATTTGCTTTTGCAAGTTCGCATATTTCACAATATTCAGTGAATGGACTTCCTGTAATTGTTATTCCATCGTCGGCGATGCGACCATATACTTCGAAAAATGCGCCAACTTGCATGAGTAACACTGTTTTTGGGCCATACTCAATAATGTACTTGTATGTTAGATCGAAATATTCGCGGGTTAATGCCATTGTGTATAGTAAACAACTTGGTATATCACATACGAGAGAACGTTTTATATTATTATGAATGTAGATAAAGACATGTACCGTAAGACAATATATGTTTATTGAAACAATGCAACAATCTCTCGATGAAATGAAAGAATGCGGGAACGAAAGGCCGAATATTGATGTAAGTGATTCCGCGAAATCGGTAGTTGACTCCCGCCGACAATCATACTATCCTACTTTTTATAATGTTATCGGATGGAAAGAACTCGACGCATCGAATATTCCGACAGAGCCATGCGTTGTTGTATACTCTCATACAAGTCACATGGATATGACTCCATTTGTTGCATATAAAATACACTATAAACAAGTGAAGAATATGGTTCCAATTGTGTCGCCTGCATTGAAAGTATGGTATTACTTTTTGGTTCGATGGTTATTGAATCCGATTTATTCTCCACCTCTCGGTACAAAGAAAAATAATTCGACAAAAGATATTATTGAGCAGTTTAAAAATGTCCCGTCTACGAAGGAGTCACCGAGACTTCTTATGATTTCGCCGAAAGGGCATATTTACAAGAGAGAATGGCGATCCGGATATTATTATATTGCGAAAGAGTGTGGTTATAAGGTGTACCCACTTATACTTGATTACTCGAAGCGTGAATTGTATTTTGGGTTACCAATTGACCCCCAGTTTATGTCATTGGAAGATGCTACAACGTGTTTACAAAAACAATTGGGATCGTGTGGTCCGATTACCCCCGAATATGCAGAGTTTCCGATTCACGATTCAGATTATCAGGTTTTCGAGGCGTTATCATCGGCGGATATGTGTGCAGTATCGTTGGCGGCATATATTCCATTTATGTTAAGTTTGTTTTATAGTGGATACTACATGGAGTTGTGGTTGGCGTTGACATCATTTATAGTGTCGTGGCGGTTTCATCTAGATAAAGAGGGTACTACACGTCAGTTGTTTACGGAGGTGTATCAACGGGTTGAAGGGACACTGGCACACACGTCAATTGTCTTGCGTATCATACATACTCTGTATGATAATGGTGGTTATTTGTCTGGTATTGGATTATTGAATATGTTTATGGCGACGGTATTTATGCTGTTAAGTGAGCCGAGAGGTGTAGAGATTCGACGTGGAAAGTATGCTCTCTACATGCCACTGTATCATGTATTTATGGGGTTTGCACTTTATAGTTTACCGGGATAAGATATAGGTATGAAGGGTATGATTATGATTATGAATATGATTATGATTATGAATATGATTATGATTATGAATATGATTATGAATATGATTATGAATATGAATATGAATATGAATATGATTATGAATATGAATATGAATATGAATATGAATATGAACAATATTCCAAATATATGTAAAGATATAAAGAGATAATTTGATGTTTATTTACACAACGAATTATCATATATTATAAATACTAATATGTTTCGATTTTTCTATGGTGACTCGTTTATGCCAAGGTCAAGTTATGGGTGTATGATTTGCCCTTCTAAGCCCCCTGCTCCTCCTCCGCCACAGCAACAGCCATCCACCTCGATATTTTCATGTCCTCAATTATATGGTTCTTCAAAAACAGTTCTATCACATGAGTTCGATAATAATGATAAGGATGTAATTTACTACTATGGTGAAAAATACCGCAGTGAGAGAAGTGTAAACAGCATGATTATGCATCTGAATGATCAGATGAAAACATTACGTGACACATTGTATACAAGTTCCAAGACAGTAGAATCTGAAAATAGTGGCGAGGGTATATCCGCACATACTGTAGATGAAGAACCACAAATCATATATGATGAGACATATCATGAAGAGGATGACGATGATAATAGTAGCGTATCTAGTTATTCAACCACTGCATCATCTACAACAAAAAAAGAGAAGAAAGGGTCTGTTCCTGGAGGACAAGGAAAGAATATTGTAGGGAAACGGAATCAACAGAAATACTTACCAGATGGAACATTATTACGTCATGATGTTTCTATGCAGGATGGAAAGGTACGTACCATATATGCGATATATGATGCAAGCAAGAATATAATTATTAAACAACGTCCAGACGGTACTAAAAGTGGGTTGGCATATGATACGCTTCATCAATTTGCGGTATTGCATGCAAACGAGGTGAAATGTCGTACTGGATCCATTGAAAATGTATGGACAGATGGTAATGTAAAGTATTGGGAGGTTGAGACGAATGAATGGGTATCAATTGGAAACTTGAAAAAAAAGAGTGGGCAAACATAGAAGGGTAACAACAGATTATTTTGTCACATTACATCGATTGTATTATTGTAGCATAGAATACATTTTTTCCTGAAGAACGGCACTATACGGGGTCTCTTTTTCATTCATTTTTGTAGCAAGGGATTTATATATGGGATCATGATATACTTCTGCTTGTTGACTTGGAGAAAGGTGCCGTATTGAAGTAAGTACATTTATTGCCTCCGACATATATTTTACACGCCGAACCCAGTATTTCTTCTCTTCATCAGTTGGTTTTCGCGTGGAGTCATGTATGGTTGAGAGAGATGCAGGAGGAGGTGGTATTTTATTAAGATTACTAATGACAGTTGGTATTTCTTTTAATATTGAGTCCTTGGTTGTGAGTTTCATTGATTTGATTCATGCATATAAATATATGTAAACATGTATTTCAATTTTTTACTATAATGTATATAGTAAAAAACGTATAAGAGATAGCAAGATGGATCGTGACATAATTAGTCGCACGGAACAATATATAACTCCTCGATCCCCTCGCTAGTGAGATGCTTATCTTGTTTATAACGAAGAACATGCATAATATAAATCATTAAGTCATCTGTGTCTACACCACACTGTTTCATATTTGTTATATTCCATTCTAACTGAATCGAAGGACGATATTTCATGATTGTTTTTTCAGCACCTTTTAATATATTGTATTCCCATCCTTCGGTATCGATCTTCATATAATGTACTGGAATATGTTTTTCATAGAACATATGATCAATCGTCGTTACTTCAACCTCAATCGGAACAATGTCGGAAAATCGCATGGGGGTCGACCCAAGTGTATGGAGTCCGTTATGTGATGCGCATGTATTAAGTGTCAACTTTCCTGGGTTATCCGAAATAGCGAGGTTATACGTGTGTACATTTTTAATATTATTCAATTCAATATTATCATTTAATAGCTTGAATGATGATGGAAATGGTTCAAATGCATAAAATGTAGCGGATGGTAGAAACTTGGAGTAAAGCGTATATAATCCGGATTGTGCGCCAATATCAACGATATTTACTGGTTTATTTGTCGGAACATTTTTGTAAAAATATGTGATTTCATCGCTTTCCCATAATCCGTCTGTTTGTGAAAATGTTGCAGATGTTAATCTTGTTGTTTCAGGCGTTACTTCGAATGAATAGTTTGAATCATTATTATATCGGAAGGTAGGCATTACTTTTGATACGTTAATACGTTGATACGTTAATACGGCGGTAGATACAGCTACGTATATATTAGTATATATTATTTGTGTTTAAGTCACATCAGTGTTCATTTGATAAAAAGTTATGAAGAACAACCCCGCTTCCTGTATTAACCACGTCTCCCGTCAAAATTGCATCTTCATACATACGTCTAAGTACATCAGGAGGGGCAGTTGATCCTATTTTCAATAGACTCTTGTCATATAAGAACTTTTTAATTTCATTGATTGACTTTTGTTTAAGAGAGAGGTGTTCTTTTTGAAGATGTTTTTGTGTATCTTTATTTTTAATTAATACGCCAACTGTATTATTGTATTTTCCAACCCGAAACTTTTTAGTAACAGTTTGGCGGATTTTCATTCGAACCCCCTTGATACGATTGGGATCTATTTTATATGTATTTTTTCTGGATGAAGAGTCTTTTTTTGTAGTTGGATCATCATCATTATCATCCACATCTTCCCATCCATCATCTTCACCTTGGTCGTCCGCCCTTTTCTTATTAGTTGTTGAGTCATCGTTACTTCCGTTTTCACCTCCATGTAAGTACTCGGTTATTGTATTCACCGGCGATGCCTTGAACTTATTCAGCCATTCACGGAATGTGGGTTTTGAACCACCCTTTAAACAACCATGAGGCGGGTCCTGTTTAATAAAAATAGAAGGTGGTTCTACTGTAATATCTGGATCTTCTGTCACTTTATTATCGTTCGTTGGATTGAATAAGTCATCTGGATTTGGTTTACAGGAGTCATGTGACGATGATAAATCAGAGACAGAAGAATGCGATAAATGTGGGGAAGTAACTGTATGATTTGTGGGAGGAATTGAAAGTTCAACATTTTCAATGATTGGTGATGGAGTAAGAACAACAGGAGGTGTAGGAGGAACTGCTTGAATACTAACAAGAGGCATAGGAACCATTGGTGGCTGCGGCTGCGGCGGCTGCTGTAACTGTAGATGAGTGGGTTGCTGTTGCGGTGGCATCATTATCATCGGATGAGGGTGTTGTTGTGGTTGCTGTTGGACTCCTAATTGATAATTTGCCATCGCAGTAGCCGCCGCCGCAGCAGCCACCGCCGCCATCGTGTTATTATTCACTGATACATTATGTCTACGACTTCTATGTTCTCGATGTTTCATTGTTCGGCATGCATTGTTATTTCGATGTTTCATCGCAAGATTCTGTAAAAAACTCATTGACTCTGCAAACTCATTCGAAAACTGTTTGTCAGGTTCCGTTTCAGTTTTAAGAGACTCAGGCGCAACAATAGGAATGTTCCCACCATTATTTCGATGTTCGCTTTGTCTCTTTTGATGAAGTTTAATTCGGTCCAGTAATGTTTTTTTCAATGTATTTGGACGAATAATTGCATTTGGTTTGATACGAGGTGCCGACGGTTTTTTAGCAGTGGTAGATCTTTTATCAGTCTGTACCTTATTTATAACAATTGTTTTTTTTACTTCTGACGACATATTTTCTTGATTGATATGATTAATATAAATGATGTCGCACGGAGGGGCGTTATGTATCTACTGATATATGTAAATAACAAATTATTTAGATATATTTAACCGAGGTGAAATGCATATATATTCATCTACAAGTATATGCTGCCTTGATATTTTATTGTGTTTTTCTCTTTCCGCTCTTTCACTTCATCATTTTGAAGATAGAGTTCAAACCCTTTTTCTAAATCTTTCATCGTGATTTGCGTTTTATCCTCCTCTGGCAAACAGAACACTCGTCTACTATGTGCTATTTTCGTTTTTGCAAAAAGAGTTTCCATATCTCGTCCATAAAATGTAAAGTAGTCATTGTTCTTTTGAAACCATTCACCTGGTATATTTTCATTCTCCTTTATTTTCCATCCATTTTCCGCGACCTTTTTAAGAAATATCATCTTCATCTCATCTGATTTATAGCTGTCTAATTTGAAACGCCATGTAAAACGCGAATTAAGACCTTCATTATAGTTAAAAAAGCAATCATTCAGTTCTTTTTCATATCCAGCAATAATAACCATCCAGTTATCTTTATGATCACTTAATGCCTCGCAGAGTGTATCGATACATTCTTTTGCAAAGCTGTCGCGCTTTTCTGGGTTTCCGAGTGAATATGCTTCGTCAATAAAAAGAACCCCGCCTAGACTTTCCTTTATTACGTCGCGTGTCTTCATTGCAGTCTGGCCTAAGTATCCAGCGATTAGGTCATGACGAGTTACTTTCTTGAATGTTTTCTTTTTAAGAATACCGAGTTGACTAAAAATCCTACCCATAATTCGAGCTACCTCTGTTTTACCTGTTCCTGGTGGACCATATATAACTGTATGCATAAAGTCGCCAGAAGATGCCCCCTTTTTCCCCTTCTTCAGTAGGTCCTGTTCTTTCTGTATATTGTATAATGCATTTGAGAATATGTTGCTAAGAATATCTGTCTCTTTTGTTGGTTCGGAGCTTTTCATATTAAACGTGGTTAGTGTAGGGAACGTGAATAGTTGATTTTGGGTTGATACACCAGGGGGAGCGACGGCTGATGCTGTAGCACTTGAGTCTGTATTTGCTCCGAATGGATGTTTGTCAGTAAATGTGAATAATGGTTGCTGTTGCTGTTGTACGTTTTTTGAAGCTGCTGCTGCTGCTGCGGCTGCCGCTTGTGCTTCCTTTAATTTGCTTCTTTCTTCTGGGGCAACGTGCAGATTTTGTACAAAGTACAATATTTGGTCAATAATATTGCATTTAAGTGATGACATTCCAACCATTTTTTGAAGATCTTCTAACGGCTCGCGAATATCATGAATTGCTTTCATATTTATATTATATTCTATATTTGGAGTCATCGGATATTTATCGCACATTGAAATTAGATCATCGATTGACTTTATTTCTTCGTTTATTTCAATGTATTTTTTTTCTTGACTAAGGGGGTGTGGTTGTGATGTTGAAAGTGTAGGGGCTGAGGCCGGGGCCGGGGCTGGGGCTGAGGCCGGGATAGCAAATGGATTCGTTGGCATGTATGTTTGATTCGGCATAGCGAATGGATTTTTAAATGTAAACGCAACCAATGTCGGTTGAGACTGAACGGGGGTAACATCACTTGTAAATAATGGTTTAAACTCAGGTGCAAATATATTTAATTTTATATTGTTGCTATTTGAGGAAGACGACGATTCTGGAGGTGCAGCAGTTTCAGTTACACTTCCAGGAGGGGTAACCATGGTACCGCCACTGAACTTCATTGCAAAACCCTTATCCTGAAAAATATATGTATTGTTATTCTTCTGTAAATAACTGTGTAGTTGAGAAACCATTTTGTCAACATCATCGTTTCTTGAAATGTCAGAGCTATGTTTCGCGCCGGTAGTTGCTTCATCCTTATAACCAAACTGAATCGGACAATCTTGTTTCACATAGCTTTTATCATTCTTAGAAAAGAATAATGGAAGGTTTACATTAACTGATGCTGTATTATTCTGATTCATAGTATCATCCTCTTTTACTATATTATCTTCTTTGAGCATCTGTTGTTGATTATAATATTTTTTATTCTTCCAAAACCTTTTATACCCTCCCGGCTTATTTGGATCATTTCCTGATGAGGTTGTCATGATATAAGCACCCGAAGTCAATACGTCGCTTCGCTTCGCTATAGTTACATGAGTCCTTATATTTATATCGTTGTACAATATAATATCTGATTATTACTACATAAAAATAAATTGAAATGAATAATAGCTGTTTACACAGTTAGTAAATAAGACCAATCACACGATTAACACAATCAAATGGAGAAAACGATAACGATTCGAGTTCCTAAGAGTAAGAAGAAGATGGTTGATGGTATTGCTGGGTCGTCTACTACTGTATCAGCTGCTACATTTGATGAACAGGATGAGTATCAGGATCAGGATCAGCATGAGAGCCAGGAGGTAACGATGAAATATGAAGAATTAAATCCGAGATATAAGAACGACATTCCATGCGACCAGGTAACTGAAGAAGCAAACAAGAAAAGACGAGGAAAAAAGGCATCGGCAGCATCGGCGGCATCGGCGACATCGACCAGCGCTTCTGGTATAGAGTCAGTATCAACAGACGAAAAACAAGAGTCATGTGATTATCGTAGTAACGATGAATCACTTATAATGGATGAATCCGAACAACTCAAACAGTATATTGAAGAGCCATGGACAATTCTTGGTTCTTATTTTGAAGGACGACATCTCGAACAACTTGTTCGTCATCAAATCGAGTCATATAATGACTTCGTAAATAACCAGATACCACGTACTATCGAAATGTTTAACCCTGTAACAATTTGTTCTGAACAAGATTATGACAAAGAATCACATAAATATCGGTTAGAAGTAGAGGTAAAGTTTGAACATTTCAACCTATATCGTCCTCAAATCCACGAGAATAATGGCGCAACAAAAATCATGTATCCACAAGAGGCGCGTCTACGTAACTTTACATACTCATCAACCATGACTGTAGATCTAGTTATTAAATATATTGTTCGTTCGGGACCAAACCTCGACAATATTCAAAATTATTATAAAACAATACCGAAGGTACATATTGGAAAACTCCCAATTATGTTGAAGTCATCTATTTGCGTACTTACACAAAACCCCCACATTAGTACAGCGGTTACTGGTGAATGTCCTCATGACGCAGGAGGGTACTTTATTATCAATGGTAGCGAGAAAACAGTGTTAGCACAGGAAAGAGCGGCTGAAAACAAGGTGTATTGTTTCAATGTGTCGAAGGGAAACAATAAATGGAGCTGGATCGCCGAAATTAAGTCAGTACCAGACTATAAATGTATTTCTCCAAAACAAATTAACATGATGATCGCAAATAAGAACAATGGGTTCGGTCATCCGATCTATATTCAGATTCCGCGTGTAAAACAGCCACTTAAGTTGTTCATCGTGTTTCGCGCACTCGGATTATTATCTGACAAGGAAATATGCGAACACATTGTACTTAATTTGGGTGATGAAAAGATGCAACAGGTACTAGAGGCATTAAAGGGTTCTATTATCGACGCAAATGATGTGATGACACAAGAAGATGCCCTCAAGGTGGTTACATCAAATGTCATGTTCACTCCACTGAATATGGATAAGGAGTCGGGTGCAAGAAAGAAGCGCGAGTTTGCACTTGAGGTGATTAACAATGACTTATTTCCACATTGTCAGACACACAAACAACGAGTCTACTTTCTTGGATATATGGCATGCAAACTATTGCGTGCGAGTTTCGATATCATAAAACAGGATGACCGTGACTCATACTTGAACAAACGCGTTGACCTCACCGGTTCACTATTGAATAACTTGTTCCGAAACTATTTCAATAAAGTGGTGAAGGACATGATAAAACAAGTAATTCGCGAGATAAACACTGGATCATGGCGGTCAACTGATGATTATGTAAACATTATCAATCCGACAAACATGTATAAAATGATTAAATCGCTTACCATTGAAAATGGTCTTAAACGTGCCTTGTCAACCGGAGACTTTGGCATTAAGAGTCTGAATAGCAATAAGGTCGGTGTTGCTCAGGTGCTAAACCGATTAACATATTCCGCAAGTTTGAGTCATTTGCGACGAATCAACACACCAATTGATAAAAGCGGGAAATTAATTCCTCCGCGTAAATTACACAACACGTCATGGGGATTTCTGTGTCCAGTTGAAACGCCAGAAGGGGGTAGTGTTGGTGTTGTAAAAAACATTAGTTATATGACACATGTTACTACTCCGAGTAGTCCAGAGTCGCTTCACACCCAGATTGACCAGTATATTCGTCGCGTGGATATGATTACACCAAACGATGCGTCATCGGCAGTGAAGGTATTTATAAATGGAATATGGGTAGGCGTAACAGATGATGCGATGGAGTTGTATCGCGCGTTCAAAGAAAAGAAACATCGCGGAATTATCAATATTTATACTGCGGTAGTATTTGATTATGCCGCACAAGAAATCCGTATATATAATGACGCAGGTAGACTGACACGACCATTATTACGTGTGAGGGACAATCATACACAGTTATATATCACACCTGATATTATTCGTGGCATACAGTCACGTAGTCTTGGATGGAATGATTTGCTTACTGATGCGCGAATTATACATTCAGTTATTGAGTATATTGATCCAGATGAGCAGAGTTTTAGTATGGTTGCAATGCGACCATCCCATTTATACGAGAAGAATGGAATGGGTACAACATCAAGTACTACATTTGTAGGCGGTGCAAGTAACATATACAAATATACTCATTGCGAGATTCATCCAAGTACCATCTTCGGGATTTTAGCGTCATGTATTCCATTTCCCGAACATAATCAGGCACCTAGGAATACATATCAATCAGCGATGGGTAAACAAGCAATGGGTGTCTATGTAACGAATTATGCGCGGCGTATGGATAAGACTGCATACGTTCTTACTTACCCGATGCGACCATTGGTTGATACCCGTCTAATGGGGATGATTCAACTAGACAAGATCCCATCTGGATCACCACTTGTAGTTGCAATTATGTCATACACTGGATATAATCAGGAAGATAGTGTGTTGGTTAATCAGGGTTCGCTCGACCGTGGTATGTTTCTTGCCACGATTTATCATACCGAGAAGGACGAAGACAAGAAGATTAATGGTGATGAGGAGGTCAGGTGTCGTCCAGATCCGTCGAAAACAAAGGGAATGAAGTTTGGGAATTATGACAAGATAAATAACCGCGGAATTATGCCGAAGAATACTCTCATCGAGAAACGAGATATTATTATGGGTAAGGTAATTCCTATTAAAGAGAACCGAAACGATCATACAAAGGTTATTAAGTACGAAGATGCGTCGCGAAGCTACAATACAACAGAGGAGTCGTATGTTGATGAGAGTTATATCGATAGTAATGGCGAAGGATATTGTTTCTGTAAAGTCCGGATTCGCACTCTTCGAAAGCCGGTTATTGGTGACAAAGTATCCTCTCGAATGGGTCAGAAAGGAACAATCGGAAATATCATTCCAGAATGTGATATGCCTTATACAAAAGATGGAGTTCGTCCTGATATTATTATTAACCCACATGCGATTCCTTCTCGTATGACAATTGGACAGTTAAAGGAAACACTACTTGGAAAAGTACTAATCGACCTTGGGTTATTCGGAGATGGAACATCATTTGGCGATCTTGATATTAAGGATATTCGAAAGGAGTTAGTGAAGTTGGGATACGAATCTACCGGAAATGAGCTTTTGTACAATGGGTTAACTGGTGAGCAAATCGAATCAAATATATTTATTGGACCAGTATTTTATCAGAGGTTGAAACACATGGTGAATGATAAACAGCATAGTCGTTCTATTGGACCGATGGTTAACTTTACGCATCAGCCAGCAGAAGGAAGAAGTCGTGATGGTGGACATAGATTCGGAGAGATGGAGCGCGATGCAATGATTGCACATGGCGCAGTTCGATTTACACGAGGACGTATGTACGATTCATCCGATAAGTATGAGGTGAATGTATGTAGAAGATGCGGATTGATTGCTGCATTTAATCCGGAGATGAATATTCACTGTTGCAAGACATGTGATAATCGTGTTGACTTTGCACTAGTACAAATACCTTATGCTTGCAAGTTACTATTTCAAGAGTTACTCACTATGAATGTTGCCCCGAGAATTATTACATAATGATGGAGAGGGTCCTTTGTAGTCTAACCAAAATACATATATACATGTGTACATACATACATACATGTATACATACATACATACATGTACATATAAGATAATGTTATCATAGTGTAAGAGAATAGAGAATGAAGATGTCCAAAAGTGTAAAAGGTAGGAGAAGAAGGTCAGTGAAGCAACATACCCGGAGGGGTAAGAGTAGGATTACAAGGAGATCGTCTCATCACCGGGGCGGAATGATACGCGGAGCATGTAGGACTGCTTGGAGGAGCAGTGGGTGGCGCGAAGCATTTTCTCATGCGTTTAGAGAGTTTTCAACGAAAGTAAATAATCCAGTCGAACTAATAAATGAAGCAGTTAGTGCGATGGATAAAGTTACTGAAAAAATAAAAGAAAATAGGAAAAAGTATGACGAAATCATTAGTAAGTATGAAATAACATTAGACGATGAACATAAACTCGTTAAAATCGAGCGAGAGATTGAAGAAGGGATGTGTAAACTAGAAGAGCAACAGCATGCGCTTGATATGTATGAACGAGAGGTTGTTAAAAAAACACCATTGAAAGAGAGACGGCAACAACAACAAACGTTTACACCAGCACGTACTCCTTCCATTATTTTTAATGATAATCGAATAAGTACTCCTAACCCTGTTGGATTATTGAACTTAGATAAAACCCCTAGTTCTGACGTTTTTCCTTCTCCTATGTTGAACACACCGGATCGATCCAGAATACGTAGTGGTTTCACTGCATTACCCAGTTCGCCTGATAAAACCACATCCAGACTTACAACACCCCCTCGGACAAGTATGCCAAGACGACGTAGAACGAACACACGAAGAACTCCACAAACGAATATGAAGAATAATGAGAATCATGCGAATAATGAGAATGATGAGAATACATATCCTTCTACAAATGTATTTATGACTCCTAGCCGTGTAAGAGGCGGACCGTATGATGATAATGATGGCAACAATCGTACTCCTGTGCGAAGTCTTACATATTTTGATCCTGACCCTTACTCACCATAAAACTACAAATACATGAATAATGGATAACTAATGTAATGATTGATCGTTTTAGGAGGGATGATAACATATTCATAATATAAGTAATATTGAACTACTATAATAAATTATTTGTTGTAGTATATTATATTCGACATACACACATAATTAATAACCTTTGATATATATATAAAATGTCCAATTTAGGTGGTGGTATAAAAGGCATTGCGCCTCGTCCGGTTCGTTCAGGAACAATGAATGGAAGTTCCGAGTTTGAGACTGTCCGTTTTAGTTTGCGCAAAGCATGGAATGGAAAAGCCGCCAGCGAGAATATTAATGGGTATGCTCCAGCGGCTACTCCTTTTAGAATAGTAAACAATGCAGGTGATTACCTCTCACGTCAATATTACTCATCTGGTGGTTCAAATCAAGTTACATCCGCCCGCTCAAGTATTACTGCTGGGTGGCGTGGTTCTGCCGGGGCAGTTAAGTCGGCTCCAGATGCTACAAATATCCCGTCTGCTACTTGCAACCCCAAGTATGTGTATGACAGCTCGGTGTATGTTACATACAAGAAGAATCGTGCTGTAAATAAGAACTACAACGATGCTGGGTATGGCGGTGCGAATAATGGCGCTCAAAGCGTGTTTAGATGGATAAGGCATTAAAGTATGAACATAGCACATCCATAATATTAATCGTAAAAAATATAAACATTGACTTCAGTATGATTATAATATATGAATTATACTGAATATACTTCTGAATACAACTCTGACTATATATTGAAAAATGTGTGAGTTACTTGATTTGTTGTGTCGATTGGTTTTATGTTGCTGTACAAATCCCGATGAAGAAGATAAATCGAGTAACGCCAGAAAAGAACAGTCAAGAGAGAGACGCAATACAATGCATTCACCAAGCGAAGAACAATCATCAATCACTACCACCCGATCAAAATTACATAGTTATTGGATACAACGTCCTAAGAATACACTACTCGGTCCTCTTTCAACAATCCGAGAGGATTATACAATGAATGGAACACCTGCTCCGGGAATTATATGAATCATGTGATTGTAATTTTCGGTAGTATAAATATTCACTCACTATATATATTTAGTTATATATTTAGTTATAGTAATAACATCATATGGGTAGTATATTATTTCCGGGAACGGCGACGAATGTATTAACAATTGCAAATGATGTTGATATTCAATTAGGAACAGGTGACTTTACTATAGAATGGTTTCAATATCTAACATCTACTAACTTGGCACCTAGGCCTTTTTCGATTGGCACATATCCAACTGCAATGCTTGCGGTGTCTATTGAGGGAGGAATATTATACTTATGGGGTGCATCTGGTATTCTAACCAGTGTTTCAATTACAAACTATCGTAATGTATGGGACCACTTTGCAGTATGTAGACAAACCGGAGTGTTTAATGTATATCGTAATGGTGCAAGAATTGTAACTGTTACTGCGAGTGTTAACATAAATAACGCATCAACGCCTCTTACGATTGGAAATGAGTCATCTGCTAGTTTGGCAGCATCATTCGGTGGAAATATAACCAATTTTCACTGGGTAAAAGGAACGGCATTGTATAGTGGAACATCGCATGTTGTACCTACTGCGCCGATTACTCCTGTTGCAAACACCAAAATATTGCTGAAAGCGACAACCTTGGGTACATTATTAACCGACTCAAGTACTGTACCGAAGACAGTTGTAAATACATTGGCTACATGGAGTGCGATGACACCATTTGTTGCTCCAGTTGCTCCGGTTGCTCCGGTTGTTCCGGTTCCCCCATATTATCGAACGGTTGGAATGCCGCCGCAATTTTATCCATCAGCGGGTGATTCCCTTTTTTCCATAAATCGCGCTGCGTATTTACGTACAGCAGGACACCTTGGACAAGCAAGTGTAGATTATAATGCGTTACTTAATCGTAAAATAAAAGTATTTACATCAAAAGACTCATCGACATATATTCAATCAAGACGTATCCAGTCAATTGGAGTTAGTTCAACGCATGTTCCTTTAGGAAGCAATTATTTGACATTTAAGTCCCCGAATGTAAATACTCAGAGAGATGCGTTGCGACGGGTTCGTTCAAGTGGTTCAGTTGCGCCGAAAAAGAAAGGGGCGAATAATAGTTTTATGTCTGGGTAAAAGAGGAATACATTTATCATTTTTTATTTTAATTTTTTGTTATTTAATTATATAAAGAATAAACAATGTTTAACAAGTATTTAGTCGAATTCCTCGGAACTCTGTTCTTCCTTTACGTCATCGTTGCCACTGGCAATGCCATCGCTATCGGTGCTGCTCTTGCCATCGCCATCATGGTCGGTGGTTCCATCTCCGGTGGTCACTTCAACCCTGCTGTTTCCATTATGATGGCTATCGCTGGCAAGTTGAGCAAGGCTGAGTTGTTGCCTTACATTCTTGCCCAGGTTGCCGGTGGTTTGGTTGCTCTCGAGTTGTACAAGAGAGTTCGTTTTTAAATAAATGATATGTATGTGTCAATACATTTACGAGTGTGTTTGACTACGTAACATATATGCAGTGTATACATGTTATATAATAATTTTCTGTTATTATTATATAAAATGGTGAATAAGTCACATCCCAAAACATTAAAGAACAACAAATTAAGACATGATAAATATAATAGTGGTGATATTATTAATGCAATTATAAGTAGACATAAGAAAACCCAAAGCATGAAATGGAAGGGCGATGGTGGTTTTTTTCAGTTTTTAAATGAACAGAGTCAATTATTAAAGGATGAAGAGAAACAGCAACAGAAACAACAACAGCAACAGCAACAGCAGCAACAGCAACAACAACAGCAACAACAACAGCAGCAACAACAGCAACAGCAACAGCAACAGCAACAGCAACAACAACAACAACAAGGTGGAGCGGATGTACCTCCTGTATTAGATGCTAATAAACAACCTGTAGTTAGTACTGAAGTAAATAAAGTGTCAACCAATGATGAAAAACCAGGGTTTTTTGATACACTTTTTGGAAATAATGAGAAGGAGGAAGAAAAGGATAAGAAGAAGGAAGAAGAGGATAAGAAGAAGGAAGAAGAGGATAAGAAGAAGAAGGAAGAACAGGATAAGAAGAAGGAAGAAGCGGATAATAATAACCCTACTGGTAAGTCAGCTCTCGATAATGCGATGGAAGGACTAACTAAGTTAAAAGATGATATTGTAAATGCAACAGCCCCTGCAGATGTGAATAAATCGACCGAAGTAGACATCTCACCTGCACAACCTGTTACATCATCAACTGATTCATCTGAGTCTAACGATTTAGATATGTCAAATATTCAGAAAGTATTATCAAGTGTACAAGAGTTAACACGTAAATATGAACTTGCCGTTAGAGAGAATCGTCTACTTAAACAAGAGGTTGAGGATCTCAAGGCCAGAAGTGGAACGAGTGACCCTGAAAAAATGAAAAAGTTGATCGAATCTCTCAATGAAACAATTGGGGCGGCTACTGCGGTTGCAGGTACAGCACTTATTACTAGTGAACTGAAAGATGAGGAACTGAAGAAACCAAAGGAAGAAGATGAAGAAGTACCAAAGGAACCAAAGGATGAGGATGAGGAACCAAAGGAAGATGATGAGGAACCAAAGGAAGAAGAACCAATTGTAGGTGAAGAAGTACCTCTGTCTAATAACAATAATCAAGAGGTCGCTCCTTTATTACCTGGAACAAACAATGAACCGCCTGTAATAGTTGAACCATCCACTGAACCTACTTCTTCAGACGAAGTTAAACAATTACCTCCATCGAGTGAACCGGTTACTATAAGTAGTATTGTTGTGGGAGAAGAGAATAAAAAAGAGAGAGGTGGAGGAAGGAAAGTAAAAAAGAGTTTTAAGTCATACAGAAGATATAAAAAGAACCGTACTGAAAAGAAAAGGCAGCAACAGCAACAGCAACAGCAACAGCAACAGCAGCAACAGTAAATAAATCAAGTATACAATATCAACTATTTATTGATCGAATCATTCCAAAAATAGTTGATATATTTGAGAGAAAAGTCACTGAGAGAAATATGATATGGTAACATGAATTGTTACTTCTTCGTCTTTACAAAGAGTGTTCTATATAAAATATACATTAAGACCAAAGATATCGATGCATAGTATATTTTTGTCATTGCGTCACTATCTTCCTCTGAACTTTCAGATAGAATCGGCGTGTTTGTTTTATCTATCATATTAGACAATTTTTTGATGGTTTTATTCATTTTATACAGCAGTTCATCTACAGGTGTTTCTATTCCAGTAAAGGGTCCAGAAGGGATAGAGGAAACAGATGATGCTGAGTCGGAATCTGAGTCTGACGAGTAATCTGAAGAGTCACTTGATGATGAGTCAGATTGAGTATGTTCTAATAGTCCATTTCCATGTAGGTTCACTTTGTAAAAAGAGCTATAATCATTTTGTCCATAGTCATATAGTGATGGCTTTTTGTCGCGTGAGTGTTTTATCTTCTTATTATTCTTATTCTTGTTATTCTTATTATTCTTGTTATATGACGGTTCTTCATACTTTGAGTATTCAGCCATAATCGGGTTATAGTTCGCTCCGACCGCCATAATCGTGTTGCTATTCCCTAGTGGGCTTCTTTCCCGAGTATTGTTATATGCGAGTCCAGATGATCCCGCGTTATCTCCAACCCACGGACTAGAACCATCTTCAATTGCATTTACAGCATCTCTCTGAACATTCGTGTACCCAACATTATTTTGTATGGTAGTTTGTTTTGTAAAAAGCTCTCGGCATCTTTGTCCGGAGACAGGGTTTACTTTATCTAAAAACCAACATGCATTCATATTTTCGACATCGGCGAGAGCAACATGATGCGTCTCGGTTCCTCTCTGGTTCTGTGTTCCAACGGTTTCCATCGTTATTTGTGCGCAATGAGGATGATTTCCGATAGAGAATGACTGAAAAAGCGGAAAAGGAGATAGTGCAGTCAAGTTTCCCATCGCGCCAGGAATAAGACCCTTAAGATTTGAGAATCCTGCACCACCCATGCCGGATGAAATAAATGGAATCGTTCCGTCTGGTACATTACTTATATAAATGTATCGATCCACCAGTTTCTCCTCCTTTTTATTCTTATCATCGTTTGATACTTCTTCAGTCTTGCTCTTATTATATTCTGCAACTGTACTTTCCTTGCATTTTGCAGCAGTTTTAAGAAAGAATTTATTTCCTAGAGGACCTCCTGGACGACTTGCTTCGCCGTTTCCAGACACAAGAACTTGAACATAACTTATGAGACCCGATATATTATTACCTAGAGTTCCGAGAGATCCATTCTCGCTCATACCCATTTCATTAGGAGGTTTTATGTTGGCCCAATATTCATACCCTGGACCCATTATTCCATCACGAGTATCAGCCATACCTGCCTTAATTTTATCAAATACGTCTGTCATTTACTCGGTATGTTATGTATCGTACTATATAATGATGCTTATACTAGTATGATATTATTTTTATGTCGTACAATATAGTATCGCCGAATTGATGTGTATATTATTTCATAGAATCACTCGAGAATGATGGTTTTCCATTTGTTTTACTTGTTGCTGCATTCTTTACTCTATCGGACAACTGTTTAAGCGCCACTTCATTTTCTTTTATGGAAATATCTTGTTGTTTAATTTCATTTATTATTTTAGATAATGCGTTCATTTTATCTTGAACTTCTACAAACTTACCACACTCCACCCCGCACGCTGTTTTTGCACCTGGCTCGAATCCTTCTCGTGTGGTCCATCGAGAGATTGGTAAAAAGGGGGGTTCTTTATCGCGTTGTCCCTTTTCTTTTGAAAAATAGTCATTTTCCTCAGCATATTGTGCTGATTGATGAAATAATAAAATAAATATACCAACAATGACTAACCCAATGATAATAAACCCTGGTGTGTATTTAATAACTGGATGAACATTCGAATCATCCACATGAGAGAATAACATTGTCTGAATGAGTCGCTTGTTTGTAGAAATAGAATACAATAACTTATATACCAGCGAAGATATAAAAAATAATAAGAGAATGCGCGGGAAACAGCCGAATGCGCGATGTGTCACCTTCACTTATTCTTTTGCAATGATTCAATTGTTTTTTGTTGTTGTTTAATCATATTTTCATGTTCAATAACAGTTTTCTTTAGTTTCATTCCTTCAGTGATAAGTTCGTCCATTTTATTCGTGAGAGATTGGATTGACTTACAGTCTTGTGGACAATCACTTTGATCGCCAGATTCCATTCCTTCGATAACATAAGGGCTTTCACCATTTTTAGAAGAAGCAGGTGTTACAGGAACTCCAATCATTGCTCTAAACTTATTAAAATGCTTTACGAATAGTATTCTAATATTATGATCAATTATGAGTATAAATACGATAACAGCAAAAAAAATGAATAGATTTATAATAGACGTAGCATATGAGTTGTACCACATTTACAAGTGTTATATAACAGTGTTATTCTTTTTTTGATATTTTGTCATTACTAAAAATAAAAATAAAAAACATAACTATATAATAGTAAGATGTCGTCGATTCATGTTTCAAGGCCAATCAATTTAAGAACAACTGGTACGTTAATTACAACCAGACAAGCAATTAACTCAACTAAAACAACTACAACACGAAGTGTTTACCCTGGAAACTCTCGTCCAAATGTAAATGGCCCGGCAACAAGTTCAACAAATGATTATATTGGACCTGTAAGAAAGGCCAGGCCTCTCAAAATATGGAGAAAGCAGTTACAACCGGTGAACCCTGCAAGCAGAACAAAAGTGACAATTGGTCTCATTAATGCCCCTGGAGGTATCGTGTTTAGAGGAAGTGACTGTGGTTGCGGAACAGCAAAGAATCTATATGTAACAGAAGACATTTTCGAACCCAAGATAAAGGAGACGCTCGGTGATGTCAAGCTTCAGAACCCCGGGTATGTTCAAGTAGGCGACCCATCTCTTCCTACTAGTTACCAAATAAATACAGGTGTGTTTGAAACAAAGACAATGAGTTCATGTCCTCAGACTAGAATTATTAAAAGTGCTAGATCAAAGATAAGTCGCGCCTATTATGGAAGTACCGCTGCATATTTACAAGCGAGATGCAAGACGTTTCAGCAAAAATTGTCTCGTGCCAAGGTTCCAGGAATATCATATTATAATGGAACTACGCCAGTATATCCGTCGAATAGTGCAACTGGATCTCAAGTATTTTATACTACGAATTGTTCTAACGGCGAGAGAGTATATCCTCTTAATCCGAGTGCAGGATGTAGAGAGGTAACCATACATAAACCGAATAATCTTAAGTTCGGTGTACAAGGTGCAGTTAGTGCAGGGACACGTCTTGCTCGATTGAAGTTAGATACAATTACGAAGAATGGAGCATCATTTAGAACTGCATATGGTGATGCCGCTGCGAATGCCGGAAAATACCATGGTGACATGGGGTCGCCATACTTTATCAAGAATAAGGTGAACTTTATTGATTGTGGACTGTATAGAAGAGTTATGCGTAGACCGGTGACTGCGTGTTAATGTAATTCGTTACTGAATGATTCCCAAACTATATAATTTGTAGCTGTTCAAGTATTGCGTTGTCTTTTTTTCCGGCAACCATCTCAATGAGATTATTTGCACGATGTTGTATTTTGCTCGACAAACATTTATGCTGCGTATCTCTCTCCTCCTCCGTTTGATTATCCTCCGTTTCTACTTTATTATACTCAATATCTGCGTCATAATCAGTGAAATTATAATTTGGTAATTGAGAGAATGCAACTCCGTTGATATGTGGCTTCTTCTTAAGGAAAAAGTTACAACATGCGATGATTCTCTCTTCTATCACTGAGAGAATAATACAGCATGGACCAAACAATGAAATCACAATATTGTCAAACGGGTGCAAACACATTATATATATCCGTAATATGGAATGAAGTACTTATTGTATAAGAATTACATATCTTTATGCCAGTTGCGTAGATACAATAACGTGGCTACGTGGCGGTATAATATATTGCATTACTTAGTTAAAATATATTGTTATTATAACCATACTACTACCAATATATCTCTCTTCTTAACATGAAGAAGTTACGAATCGTACATAAAACATTGAAGAGACGAAAACAACATACGCCTTCCAAATCAAAGTCCGCAAGACGATCAATGAGTAAGATTCCGGAAGTCAAGCCTTATGCAACAACCGAACCTCTCGATGTAACACCACAAGATGACTTTTACACATGGGCAAATCAAGAATGGATAAAAAATATTAAGAAGGAATTGACACCAGACCAGGTATATATCTCTCAGTATGATAACTTCAAGCTTTTACAACATGATGTATATAAAAATACACTGAACCTTGTTACAAATTATATTTCGAGAGAAAAGACTGAAATGGCAGCAAATATGCGCAATTTATATAAATCTCTCCAATCTCTCGATGCAGGTTGTGTAACCCGGCACATATCTGATTATATTTCAACATATGAAAAGATGGTAGATGACGGAAGTCTGTGGAAGTTTTTAGGATACATTAATCAGAATGAAGTGATTAGTTGGGCATGTCCAATTGTATGGGAACTATTTCCAGATGAAGTGAATAGCAAGGTATATACATCACACATTCGGTATCCAATATTATCGTTATATGACTATCGTGTTTACAGTAATGATGATATTACAAAGTCAGTCAAGAATGATATTATTGCGAATGGGATTCATACCAATCTGAATAGTGACAGTATAAGTGCGACATTGAATGTGAGAGACTTCAACTTTAATACATATAAACGTGCGTTGGTAAGAGAATACTTGTTATATATTGATACTATCTTTTCGACATGTTTGGGAACAGACTATGAAGAAATGCATGGTATACATGCAACAGATGTATTCGATATTGAGTGTGATATATTATCAGCAATGACAAACTATGATGATACATATGATACATATTACAAGGGGAAACGTGTGCAAAGTCGCCGTAAAAGTTCTATAGTCGGAACTCGTTCTGGTACGTATTCTCATTCATTCATTCATAAGAAAACAAGAGGTTTTACGCATGTGTTTACGTCTGAATCAGAAGAAATAACTGGTGTAAACTGGAGAGAGTTTGCAGAATGTATTGGATATACCGCAGATAACATACCGAGTTGGTTCGTTGCACCACAAGTTGGATATTTACAAAAGATGACCCACCAATTGAAGAGAGAATGGACAACCTTAAAATGGAAAAGCTACTGGTATTTCATATTTCTGCGTCAAATTATATGTTTTCATGATAAGTGGCGGTCCATTTATAGTAACTTCAATGATAAAGTAGTGAGAGGACGCATTGAATCATTTCCGCGAGAACTTTTTCCGATTGTTGGTCTCTCGTATGCGTATTCAAAGACTCTGTCCCAAGAGTATGACCGTATGTATAATAATCCAGAAATGATCAAGAGATTACAAGAAATGTCTACGATGGTTCGCGAGGCATTTATCGAGAGGTTAAAGAAGAATAAGTGGATGTCTCCGAAAACGAAGGAGGGTACATTAAAGAAGATCCGGGCAGTGAATGTAGTGATAGGTGAGTCACCATATGAGTTCGCAGACCCACATTTAGAGTATGATAAGAAGGATGCATGGGGAAATATGTGTAATGTCTCTCGGTGGAGAACAGCGAAACTCATGGCTGGGAAGATTGACGGGAGATGTAAGGATGAGTTGCAGCGAATTGATTGGAGTTTAATGAAAATATCTGGGTCACAATCATATGTTGTAAATGCATTCTACACTGCATCGAGTAATTCCATTTATATACCGACATGCTATATGAATGTGCCGTTGGTGGATGATACTATGCGTGGATTTGAGTATGATCTTGCACATTTTGGGTTCACGTTTGCCCATGAATTCTCTCATGCAATTCATGTAAATGGGCGAACGTATGATGAAAAAGGGAATGTGAATGATTGGTGGTCGCCGATTGACATACGTAAATATGACCGGTTTATTACGGAGGTAAATGATCAGTATGAAGCATTTTCGAAAAAGTATGGGTTTTCAATCGATGGAACGTTGTCTTTGTCTGAAAACCTTGCGGATATTACGGGATTATCTATATGCGAGGACTGCTTACACAAGTATCATAATGACCATAATATGTCGGAGTCCATACGTAACATCTCATTTCAGTATTTTTATACGTACTATGCTATACAGAATCATCAAGTGATGAATAAACGAGAGATGTTGGTCCAAGTAATGACAAATCCTCATTTAGATTTGAAAACGCGTACGAATGTTCCATTGAGTAGAATGAAGGAGTTTAGAAGGTTATATAATATTGGAACAAGAGATGGAATGTATTGGAGGAATATGAGTTCGATATGGTAGTTGTTTGTTGTTTATAATTATTTTTTTGTTAATATATTATATAGAAAAGTATTTTAGAATGGCAAAGACACATCATCGAAGACAGTCGAAGAAGTCAAACTCGAGAAAGGTCCAACGTGTTCGCAAATCGATCAAGCGCGCTGTTTCCGCCGCAAAGAAGGTTGCGTCCAAGTTTAACAAGTTGAGTCAGGCTCTTCAGTCTGCAGGCAACAATGCCGCCAAGAAGCTTCAGCAGCAACAACAGCAGCAACAGGAACAACAAGACAAGCTTAACCAGCAACAGGAGCAGGAACAAAACCAGCTTGCTAAGCAGCAGGAGAAACAACAAGCAAAGCTTAACCAGCAACAGCAGGAACAGCAAGCTAAGCTTAACCAGCAGCAGCAACAACAGCAAGCTAAGCTTAACCAGCAACAGCAACAACAGTAAGTCGCCAAATACAGCAAAAGTTTTATATTATTTGTGTAAATAATGATATAAAATAAATTATTGATTATAATATATTTGAACATAACCTGCGATATTGCAACATGTCGGAACAAATAAAGTATCCAAAAAACACATATGTAGAACGAACTGTCGAAGAACGAAAGGGTGAAGTGAAAATTATTATTAATAAACTCATTGAACTTGAATTAACTATGTCATTTCCTGCAGTGAAAGAGTTATATAAGATAATGAACACATACATCGCTGATGGACAAACTGTCAAAATAAATATCGACTTTCCAGAGTTCTCTCGAAAGATCCGGGGTGTATTACATAACTCGGCAAGAGAACCATGCTGGATTAAATTAGAGAAAAACTAAAACACAATATTTGAATCAACCCATTTCTTTATTTTAAGATGAAGCGGTGTAAGAATGTCCGATAATCCATGAACATACAGTAAGTAGTTCTCTTTGTCATTTTCGATGATACTTAAGACATTATAGATAGTGTTGAAGTGTTCCTGACTGTATAATGATGTAATTTTGATAAATACATGGTCAATATTTGTTGCAAACATCGCGGGTGATTCTTCTGTTGGATTCGTAAGTAGCGACAATGCACTCGATACACCGTCAGGGGGAATTGGCGAACCAAGCGAGTTTCCGCGAGATCGAGGTTCATCATCTTCAAGAGCGGTATTTTTTACTAGGTCGGGATTTTGCAGCATACTTTGATACATTTTGAGTGTATGTAATACATGTATTTTTTCGCTTGTTGTATATGTTCGAATAAGGTTATTTATTCCCTCTTTCGCATTTTGAATCAGAAGTTTATACAGTTTATGGTTTGTTGTAGTTGCATCTATCTCTTTGTCTTTGTCTTTGTCTTTATCTTTGTCTTTGTCTTTGTCTTTGTCTTTGGTATAATCCGCTAGTTCATCTTGTTGTCCGCTAGACGATAATTTCATAAAACTATAGAAACTATTGAACCTTGAAAATACATTGTATAAGTAAAATAAATCGTCAATAGAATCGTTATGAAACCAACGTGTTACTGGCTGTGAATAGGTTGGGTCTTGAATAACTAATATGTTATTGTGAATTGCTATTTTTGTTCCGAGAGGATAGTATCGAAGAAGACCTATCTGTAAAATCGCCTGAAATGGTTCTAGAATTGTTTGAAATCTCTCCTTTTTTCTTGTAAAATGGAAGGTTCCTACTAATAGACTTAACGCTGTTTCCATTACCGGTATCTTGTTACTTTATACGGTTGTTACTTTATATTGCTTATTTTGTATACATATACAAGATAAGTAAGTTATTTTATTACTGTTTATATCTTTCTATGGGTTACTCATGAGGAACCATCATAACAACCGCAGTAACAGTTGACCACATTACATATTTATTCATATTCAATATAAATCTTGCAAAAATTGTATATGCAACTAATACCCAAAACAGCTTATTTAGATCATGTCTACTTGGGTCAGAATATAATGTATCATAGTACCCAAATACATAATTGATTCCTAGCGCAGCTGCATATGATGCATGCCAGAATCCAGCAGTGCAAATATTTTTACGAACCATCGTCATCAATAGAGCTGCAAGTTGAATAGAATACACTACCAGAAATATTCTATCATAGTTTAATGCAGTAACAATCGTCAATGTACATATAAGTTGACATATGCTATAATAATAATTTAGACCTGTAATAACATAAGAGGGAGTATTGTCAGGAAATGGCATTGTTCTCATCGTTGTATCATCTGGTTTTATATGACCGACCCTTCTGTAATAATCGCTTGTTTTATCCGCCAAGACCATAATTGATATGACGATTGCCCCGTTTATTAGAGGATTGTAATATCGTAACCAATGTAATTCGAAATAATCTTCTGTCCAAAATAATAACATGGAAATAAATGAACGATATGCGAATAATATACTATGAATCCTGAACTCTGGCCAAATCATTGGCTTTGATCTAATTCGATTGTTGGGAATATGAAAAATTAAAGATGTTCCTGAAAGCGCCATATGCGCTAATATACAGAACAATGATGAATATGATGAACTGAACCCTGCTGACCCAGTTGTCCAACATAAGTAAAATCTGTAATAATAATTCAGTAATGAAAATATGCCAAGCGTTTTATGTATATGATATTGGTCCTCCTTTGTGCTAAGTTTGTATAAGTTGTGTGGTTTTATTGGAAGCCCACTCCCCCAAGTTTGGTCTACCACTTTTGTTCGTTGTGACGATGTATGCTCACCGTGCGTATCGCATGATTCCGAATTATGTAACTGCTCCATTGGATAATATGTCCCTAAATGATTGGGTATTTGCTATACTGTTATCCGTGTATATCTTTATATATATTTTGTATATAGTAGTATAACTACCAGTGTTTACTACTTGGGATGTTGGTACTGTCCTTACCATTACCATTACCATTATCATGATTATCCTTATTGTTTGATACATCAATATTCATATCAGGTTCTTGTTTTCTAGTGAGAGAATACACCGCCCCACATCCAGTTACTGGATGATACCAATCTCTCCACGAACATGTTCGTGTTCCATTATATATTCCGGCATACCCGTCAATAATCATTTTTCCACTTATGTTTATATCATTCTTTTCAACTTCAACCAAGAGTTTTTTATACTTATCAAAATCTTGACATCGAACAAACACAATCGAGTTTACTACGCGACATATATTTTGTATTTCTTTTTGAGATGTTTCTAATCGTATTCGCTGCCCTGTAAGTAAATAAATCAAATGATTCCTTGCATGAAGTGCTGCATTCTGCTCCATGTCGTTCGGAGAATGAATATCCGGTTTATCAATTCCACATAACCTACACTGTATTTTATGATATGTTCCGTCCACCTTGATAGTTAATGATAATGTATTTCCATCATATACATCTAATACCTTCGAATACATTTCTTTTCCTTTGAAGCTGAAGTCTGCTAATGTACTATATGATACATGTAATAATGTTTTCTCCTTTTGCTCAATCTTTCGCTGCGTTTGTTTTCTTTTTAATGTAAGCATTTCAATAACGAAGTACGAAGAATGAAGAATGAAAAAAAGATAATTAATTATATATATAATTATAACTTATTGAACTTTAATTTTACGCGTTAGTGCAAGAATATGTTAGACGCGACATTCATTTTATGATGAGATATTCCGTACTTCTCACACCACGAAATACACTTTTGTAAATGTGTTTTCTTTAATCCCTCTAACCTTTCCGTGTTTCTTGTTGAAATAAGTGATAACGTGTTTGTTATGTTCTCGATCTGTTGCTGGCATAATAATGCATTGATATCTTCTACTTTACTTAAAAAGTAAATATCCTCCTCAAACGTAAGAATAGATATAATTTCAGACCTTTCGTCTGTGGTATGACTGATTGGATTATCATAATTATTTGTATCGTTGCCTGTAACTTCATGAATACATGTATCACTACATGCGTCACTACATGTGTCACTGCTTGCATCACTCCTTTCTTCATTATCAATACGTCCATATGTATATTCATGTCCCCCCATATATACATCGTTATCATCCACATCCTTAATTGTCGAATGATTCATAATCGATGATGAAATACTATACCCATTCAGTACAGGATATAATTCAGTAAACCGAGAGATATACGCACTACTATCTGAATACTTGAAACTCTTACAAATCACATACTTTTCTGAATTAGCCATTCTACTTGTATACGGCTTGATAATTGAAACGTCTTCATAACAACTACATAGCAAATATACAATGTCAATCGTATTCTTGAAAAACATGTCGAATATTTTGAGTACAAAACTACCTCCCTTTTTCTGTAATGAGATAGCATAAAATACCTCTGCTATGATTAGGTTTATCGCTAGATGCTCTTGGTTATTAAAGTCAACAGAGAAGTCAAACCCGCCATCTGCAGTTATAATATCCATCGAGTTCTTATACTTTGAACAACAGTACTTGTAGTTATCAATAGATAACAAGTTGCCAGTGTTGTCAATACCTGTCTCAATAACTACATTCGGATTATTATCTAGAAAATGTTTACTCTTTTTCCATCCAGGACAGATTGGGTCATCATTTAAAAGCGTCATTCCATAATAGGTATCATTAAGATTAATCTTGTGTCTATGATGCGATGATGCGTGTGAATGCTGTGTTGTAGTAATTGGTTGTTTTTCACCATCGCATGGTCCTGCTCCTGATCCTGCTCCTGCATCAACCACATTACTTATTGGTGTATTTGATGTTGTTTGCGCCATCACTTGAGGAACATGTATCGTATTTTGAAGACCTCGTAAATACGAAATCGCTTCAATAAATCCTCCGGGACCTTCCGCCAAATGAAATGTCTGTATTCGGTTTGTTGGAGGAGGTGTTCCATCCATTCCAATTGTACCAGCTACACCCTGTGATGTTATTAACGTGATTCCTTTTGATTTATATTTATCAAGCAACCTCGCTGTCTGTGTAATTTCAACCATCTTATAAAATGACCGAGAGATCGGACGCATTTTACTTACACTACTTTTATACCCAGGGACATTCGTATGTATAAACTCATATGGGTTTGTGAATTTCTTTATATTATCCCACATATCGTTGTGTTTTTCAATTTGTTGCTTTATTTTACACATATGCGAATGGATAGAATATGATACAATTGGAACATCGGATGATAAACTTGAGGTTTGTTGTAGAGAATCGGGATTAGAACTACTTTTAACACTAATACAGATGTTATATGGGTCGATGTCTGAAACTTTTGGAAGAGGAAAATATGTTTGATGAGGTTGCGCCCCCGTCTGTATTTGATTATGGGCTGTATGAGAGAATTGTTGTCCATAAGTAGTTGAATGTTTATGAGTTGCATTATTACTGTAACCAGTCACTAATCCTACGCCTGCACCTGCACCTGCAATAAAAGAGCTACTATTCGTATATGTGTTATTTCGATGGGATCCAGCCAACAATGCATTATAGTAATACTTCGCCCCAGGACTACTGTGATATGATTGAGAGGAATCTGATCCTTCGCCAATGTCACTGACGTTAGGTTGATCTTTGTGGGAGGATAGCGTCTGATTATATACCCAACTCGACCGTGTTGGAACAGTTCGAGAATGTAGATGATGCAATGTACATTGATCTTTTTGATTATGTTTGGTTGACGTATGTATTGTAGGTATATATGGTTTTGATATATAATTCATAAAAAAAGATAAATACGTAGGCTATTACATATGTATTTACCTTTTTAGGTTCTTTATTTATACCAATCAATATACTATCATATCACTTCACTTCTACAGTTCCTATTCCCTATTTTTCATCCGAGTCACTCTTCTTTGTCTTGCGTGTTTTCTTGTTTACTTTTGCATCTCCCGATGATTCCTTCGCGGTGCCTAATGCATTTTCCATCTCCTTTTTTGTTCTACGCGGCGCTCTTGCCTTTTTCACGGGTTCCGAAACATCTCCTTCACCTGAACTAGGAAATGG